>Ga0335073_10004341_pt1 | contig 19835 bp, 14 predicted proteins | sample Lox_Sample_22_FD_207093 | JGI IMG/M metagenome (GOLD analysis project Ga0335073, IMG submission 207093) | Soil microbial communities from Loxahatchee National Wildlife Refuge, Florida, United States - Lox_Sample_2.2 | ecosystem: Environmental > Terrestrial > Soil > Wetlands | place: USA...
GACTATCTTCGCCGCAGGAGGCGCGCTCTGCGTCGCCGCCGCGGCCTCGGCGACCGCGGCCACATGGCCATCGGTGTCCGCCACCGCCTCCCATCCGGCCATGCGGGCGGCGGCCGCGGGCCTGGCCGGAGCGGGCCAGACGGGGACGGCCGGCCATGGGGGCACCACGACCGCCCTGGCGGACCGCGATGCCCGTGCGTTCGAGGCCATGCAGTTGGGGTACGGCGCCCGCGCCGTCGACGTCGCGGTCGCCCAGGCTCGGGCCGCGTACGCACGCGCCGATGGGCAGGCCGCCCGCAAAGCGCACGCCGCGCACGAAGCGCACGTCGCGGCGATCGCCGCCGCCCGCGCCGCGGCCGCCGCCCGCGCGGCGCAGGAGGAGGCCGCGCGACAGCAGGCCCAGGACACGGCGCAGCAGGCGGCGAGCGCGCCGTCGGGCTCGCCGCAGCAGATCGCGGCCGCGATGCTCGGCCAGTTCGGCTGGAGCGGCCAGTTCTCGTGCCTGGACTCACTGTGGACGCGAGAGAGCGGCTGGAACTCATCCGCGGAGAACCCGAGCACGGGCGCGTACGGCATCCCGCAGGCGGTACCTGGCAGCAAGATGGCGAGCGCGGGCGCGGACTGGCAAACCGACGCGGCCACGCAGATTCGGTGGGGGCTTGAGTACATCAAGTCGACCTACGGCTCGCCCTGTGCCGCCTGGTCCCACGAAGAAGCCGACGGCTGGTACTAACCCCGCAATAGCACCAGCCGGCGAAGACGGACGGCCCGGGCCGCATCCCCGCTCAGCGGCCCGGGCCGTCTCCTGCCCGCAGAGGCGGGAGACGGCCCGGACGACACCGAGGGCTACTCGAAGCGAATGCCGCCAGGGGCGGTCATCCGCCGCAGCAGCGGGAGCGTCACCGCGATGACGCAGAAGGCGACCACGAGGCCGATGCCCATCAGCGTGTAGTAGTCGTGCCCGAGTTGCGGGATGGCGGTATTGGCCGGCGCGAGCCGTTCGAACGCCAGGACCGACGTGGCGTAGGCGATGACGCCCGCGACCACGGCGGCGCCAAGCAGCGGGACCGCCGCCTCCAGCATGACGACGCGGGACAGTACGCCGACCGGGGTGCCGCTGACCCGCAGCAGGGTGAACGGGCGCTTGCGGTCGACTAGCCCGCCGCCGACCGCGACCGCGAGGCTGCAGCCGGCCACGATCAGGGTGAGCGCGACCGCCGCGTAGACGAGTTTCTCAAACAGCGCCGCGCGCCCGAGGCGTATCTGGAGCGTCTCGCCGAACGTGCGTGGCGGCGTCGGCGCCGATCCCTGGCCGTTGTTGATCTGCGGCGGCGCGTTGACCGCGAGATAGGTGCGGACCCGCTCCAGCGTCGCCGGGCTGTTCACCCGTACCAGCACCGTCTGGAGCGACAGGCTGGTGAGCTTGCCCGTGTACGCGCGGTCGGCCGAGTCGACGAACGGCTGGGTGTTGTAGATCGGGTTGTCGCCGAACAGGTCGTCGTCGCTGGTCTGCACCGCGGCCACGCCGGGTGCGCACTGTCCGAGCACCGCGAGAGCACGCATCACCGAGCAGCTGACGGCGGTATCAGCGCCGCCCGGTCCGCCCTGCCCGCCTTGCCCGCCTTGCCCGCCGGGGCCGCCCGGACCGTTGAGCACGACCCCGCCAGACCCGTTCCCGCCACCCCCGCCAGACCCCTTGAACGGCGAGACCAGCGAATACAGCGGGTACGCGGTGGCGCCCGGAATCTCGTTCAGCCCGCTGAGCAGCTGCTGCCCCGCGTGCGGAGACAGCCCCACTTGGTCGAGTAGCACGTTGCTGAGCGCGGTGTTGGACGGGCTCGCCTCGGTCGCGTTCACCGCGGGAATCAGCGTGCCCACCATCGTGCCGAGGAAGACGGCAAGCACGAGCCCGGCCACCGACCGGAAGGCCCCCTTCGGGTTGTCGGCCAGCCGCCGGCTGGCGAGCAGCCCGGACGAACCCCGCGAGAACGCGCCGAATAGCCGCGCGGCCTGCGCGGTCAGCCACGGCCCTGCGATCACCAGCCCGAGCATCGTCACCAGCAAGCCCGGGTACGCGGGCCCGCCGATCGACTTGTGCGTCGTCTTGAGCAACCCGAACACGTACAGCGCCACTCCGATGACCAGCACCGTCAGCCGCCAGACGGTCGGCGGGCGCGGCTTGACGCGCCGGCTGACGCCGAGCGGGGAGATCTGCACCCGGCGCAGCGACAGCAGCGCCGCGATCGCCGCGATCGCCGGCACGCCCACGAGCATCGCGACGTATCCCGCGACGGTGGGTGTCAGGTCCGACTCGAAGTAGGGCGTGCCGACCAGCGCCGCTCCGGCGAGCGCCGGACGGACGAGCAGGAAGATGACCGTCCCGAGGACCGCGCCGGCGAACGCGCTGACCACCGACTCGACCGACGCGATCACCCGGATGTCAGGAGGCGTCGCGCCGATCAGCCGCAGCGCGGCGAACCGCTCCTCGCGCCGGTCGGCGGCCAGCCGGGTGGCGGTGCTGATCAGCACGAGCATCGGGAAGACCACGGCGAGCACGCCGATCCCGAACGCGTACCTGAAGAACGGCGTGAACACCTCGGCCGCGGGCGCGGTCGAGATCGAGGTGACCCACTCGGAGCCTGGTATCGCCGAGACGGCGGCGGGCGTGTACCCGATGTAGATCACCAGGTCGTTGGTTCCGTTGAGCGCCGCCTGCCCGATCGTCCCGATCAGGTGCCCGGGGAACCGGTCGCCTAGTTCGTCGGCGGGCACGGTGCGCAGCAGCGCCGCGAGCGCCGGCGACGCGTAGTACTGGCCAGGCCCGGGCAGGTGCGCGATGCCCGGCAGCACCGGCGCGCCATTACCCTGGACGCCACCGCCAAGCGCGGCAACGTCAAGGCGGCTGATCGTCTGCCCCTGATAGAAGTCCACGCTGTCGTTCCACAGCTCGCCGTGCGAAGGCAGCGCTGACGGCACCGGCGCGCCTTGCGTGCACGACCAGCAGGCCTGGTTGGCATTGGCCTGGAAGGCGTGGTACTCGGCGAGCACGCCGAGCAGCAGCGCGACGCCGACGCCGACCGCCGCGGCCGTGATCAGCAGCCGCACCAGCGCCTCCCGGCCGCTGCGCAGTGTCAGCCGCAGGCCAAGCCGGAGCATTACCGGACCGCCTTGGCCGCCGCGACCTGCGCACCGATGGTGCCCAGGTCGGCCGAGACCAGGCCGTCGCGGACCATCACCACGCGGTCGGCGTACGCCGCTACCCGCGCGTCGTGCGTGACGATCACCACCGTCGTGCCCGCCTCGCGGGCCAGCCCGGTCAGCAGGTCCATGACCTTCTCGCCGGTCAGGGAGTCCAGCGATCCGGTCGGCTCGTCCGCGAAGATCACCTTCGGGCCCAGCGCGAGCGCGCGGGCGACGGCCACGCGCTGCGCCTCGCCGCCGGACAGCTCCCCGGTCCGGTTCGAGCCCTTGTCCGGGATGCCGAGCCGGTCCAGCCACGTGCCGGCCGTCCGGTAGGCGGTGCGCCGTGAGACCCGGTTGAGCAGCAGCGGCAGCGCCACGTTGTCCGCCGCGGTGAGTTCCGGCACGAGCTGGCCGAACTGGAACACGAAGCCGAACGCGGTCCGGCGCAGTTTCGTACGCGCCGCCTCGCCGACGGTGTCAAGGCGCTGGCCGTCGAACCACACCTCGCCGCGGTCGGGGGAGAAGATCCCCGCCAGGCAGTGCAGCAGCGTCGACTTGCCCGACCCGCTCGGGCCCATGACCGCCAGGATCTCCCCCTGGCTGACGGCCACGGTCGCGCCGCGCAGCGCCGGCGTCTGGCCGAATGACTTGGCGACGTCGCGTGCCTCGATCAGGTACGCGCGTGTCATGACAGGACTGTTCATTTCTCTCCCCGGGCCGGCTGGTTTTTGCCAGCAGGAAATTTCAGAAGTGCGGCGAGTTCGGCCAGCCGCGCTGATGTCAGGTCGATCCAGCGAAGATCAGCTTCGAGATGGAAGAGGGCATGGTCGGCGAGCAGCACGTCGACGAGCGTGCCGGTGCGCCGTACTTCGGTGAGTTCCTGCATCCGCCGGATGTGCGCGGCGCGCTGCATGTCCAGGTACGCGGCGGCAGGCTTGCCGAGCATCAGCGCCAGCGTCACCTTCGCGAACAGGAGCGTCTGCAGGTGAGGCTCGGGTTCGACCGGTTCGGCCAGCCAGGTGTCGACCTCGTCCCGCCCGGCTTCGGTGATCGCGTAGCGCTTGCGGTCGGGTCCGTCGCCTGGTTCGGCGTCGCCGGCAGTGACCATGCCGTCGCGGGACAGCCGGCCCAGGGTCGCGTACACCTGCCCGAACGGCAGCTGCTTTCCCCGTCCGAAGTAGGTGTCGTAGTCACGCTTGAGGTCGTAGCCGTGGCTAGGCTCGCGCTCGAGCAGGCCGAGAAGGGTCAGAGGGACACTCACGCTCGCGAATATACTCTGAGTGTATACGCCGCGCAAATAATAAGGGGAACGGCCCGCGGCGGAGAGAAGCCACGGACCGTTCGGGATAAAAAAAGGGCGTCAGGGGACGTGCGGACGGCGGCCTGGCGGCTGGTACGGCGGAGTCTGGTCCGCGCCGGGGAAGGCGGGCAGCGGGAACTGCGCGGACGTGTACTGCGCGACCGTCAGCGGGCCGCTGGTGTCGGGCAGCACCGGCGGCTCGGCGTGGGAGCCGAACCGGAACGCGCCTGTCAGGTTGCTCAGGGTGGTGCGCCGGTAGGCGCTGATGTTCGGCGCGGGCACCCCAGTCACCTGCTCGAGGAACATCAGGTGGGAGGTGTGGTCGGACGGCTCGCTGAAGACCCAGCCGCCCGCGGTCCACGGCGAGACGATGATGCACGGCACCCGGAAGCCGGGGCCGACCGGCAGGCCGCCGCCGGCCGTGCCGGCCGGGGAGTTGCCCGCGACGTACTCATCCGCGGTGCCGGCCCGCGGGACGGGCGGCGGCACATGGTCGAACAGGCCGTCGTTCTCGTCGTACACCAGGAGGAACACGGTCTTCGCCCAGACATCCGGGTTGGCGGCGATGGCGTCGATCTTGGACGCGACGAACGCGGCGCCCGCGGCGGGCAGGAAGGCGGGGTGCTCCGACTGCACGGAGGTCGGGAAGATCCAGCTCACTGTCGGCAGGTTGTCGTTCATCGCGTCGAGTTCGAACTGGCCCGCCGGCTGGATGGTCATCGCGTTCGCGTACAACGGCGAGGAGGTAGGGGCCTCCTGGAACTGCTTCATGAACTCCAGGACGTTGGTGCCGTAGTTGTCGGACTCCTGGTAGCACTTCCAGCTGACTCCAGCGTCGGTGAGGTTCTCCGCGTAGGTCCGCCAGAAGTAAGTCCCGTTCGTGGTGCCGTTGTCGAGCGCGGGGCCGCCGGCCACGCCGTCCGGGTCGATGGTCCCGGTCATCCACATGTACCGGTTGGGATGGGTCGGCCCGAGCACCGCGCAGAAGTAGCTGTCGCAGACAGTGAACGCGTCGGCCAGCGCCCACTGGAACGGGATGTCGCGCCGCTCGTAGTAGCCCATGGTGAACGGCCCGACCTTGGCGCCGTCGGCGGCGTAGTGCGCCGGAACCCAGTTGTCCATGGCGCCGCCGTGCCAGGCACTGTGCTGTACCGACCACGCGTGGCTCGTCGAGGGGATGGCCTGGGCACCGGTGGTGAGCGTGTCCAGGTGATAGGGCAGCAGGTAGCCGTCGGGGTTGTTCGGGTCGGTCTGGTAGAAGACGCTCTTGCCGTTGGCCTGGATCAGCGCCGTCGGATCGCCGAAGCCCCGCACGCCTGGCATCGTGCCGAAGTAGTGGTCGAAGCTGCGGTTCTCCTGCATGAGCAGGACCACGTGCTTGATGTCGCCGACCGACGCGTCGCGCATCGGCGGCGGGTCGGCCAGTGCCTTGCGGACGTTGGCCGGCAGGGCGAGTGCGGCGAGGGCGGCGCCGCCGGCCGCGGCGCCGCCGAGCAGGCGCCGGCGGGTAAACGGCGTGGGCGCACCTGGGCGCTTCTCGCCGGCGAGTTCGCCGCCTGGGTGGTCAGGCTGGTTGTCGGGCATGTGGGAGTCCTCCGGTCGCGGTTGGGGGCCGCGGTTCTGAGATGGGGGATGGGACTGGACACCGTGCCTGTTGTGGACTGTGCTCATTGGACCCACTGAAGCTGTCCAGAGGGTTGCCAGCAGATGATGGTTCCGCGTCGGTCGGGAAACGGTTGATTCTGTTCGTTTCTTGGTTGTTTGAGCGGGCGGCGACGCTCGCTCGTGTGCCATCGTTAAGCTCACTGTTGGTTGCCGTGAGGCAACCGATTGCTACGCGCTCGGGCAAGGATTTGCGCGGGGTGGCGCACCTCACAGTCGTTACTAGTCGGTAACTAGAAGCGCAGGTTAGCGGCAGGTTTCGTGCTTGTGGCCGACGGATCGGGGCGGCGGAGCGGGCGCATACCCGGAATCCGGTGTGCGCAAACGTTTGTTACTTGGCATGCTTACCTACCGAGAGCACCCCCCGCTCGCGAGATCGTGGCCGTCCCGAGACGGCCCGGCACCTTGACCATGTGCCACGTCCGCGTGCCGATGCCTGCCGCTGCCGTTGCGCGCGGATCGTGGTTTCAGGGGTGGAAGCCGATCGCGCACGGCGCGAGCAACGAAGGAATCGTATTTTGGCACGCCGTTTTTCCATGCCCTCTATCATGCGCGGGAAGCGTTCCAGGCTGGTCACTGTCGCCATCGCCGGCACGCTGCTGGCCGTGACCGCGGCCTCGGCGGCCGCCGCGACGCTGCCGTCAGGTTCCGCGTCGGCGCCGTCCGCCACCGCCACCGCCACCGCTCACCTGGCCATCGTCAGGGTGCAGGACCCCGCGCCGCCGTCGCAGGGCGACGCGATGAGCGCACCGCAGCGGCTGGTCGCGTTCGACCACGTGCGGTTCAGCCTCGGCGAGCGCCAGTACCAGTACGACACGGCCCAGGCCGCCGCGAAGGCCGCCGCTGCCAACGCCAAGGCCGCCGCGTCGGCGGGGGTGGCCGACGCGACCACGACGCGGCAGGTGACAGGCAGGCCGTCCGGTTCGCCGGAGCAGATCGCGCAGCAGATGCTGACGACGTTCGGCTGGTCGAGCAGCCAGTTCACGTGCCTGTACCCGCTGTGGTACCACGAGAGCGACTGGAACCCGTCGGCGGAGAACCCGAGCTCCGGCGCGTACGGCATCCCGCAGTCGCTGCCCGGCTCGCAGATGGCGAGCGCCGGAGCGGACTGGCAGACCAACCCGGCCACCCAGATCAAGTGGGGCCTGACCTACATCCAGGGCCGGTACGGCTCGCCGTGCGGCGCCTGGGCCCACGAGCAGGCCGACAACTGGTACTGAGGCGTCTGCGAACCATAGCAACGTGAAACTCTGCCCGGCACGCGTCGCGTGCCGGGCAGTTCGCCTGTTCTGGCCGAGCGCTCCTTATGCGGGAACCGGCTCGAACGTGTGCAGCGACTGCTCGAAGACCGGCAGGTAGGTGTTGTTCCAGCCGCTGTTGGGGGCCCGGAAGTAGAGGGCGTACGACTGCTGGCCCGCCGAGGTCTGCAAGTTGAACAAGATGTCGTCCGACCGCACCTTGCCGCCGTTGCGCGTCCATGTGAACTGCCAGAACGCGCCCGTCGTGTCGCGGATGGGCACGGCCTTGAGGCTGGCCCGCTTGTAGTGCGGGAACTTGTTCTGCGCGATCTGCTCCTGCTCGATGGCCTCGGCCTCGGCGACCATGTCGGTGCGCGTGTGCGCGGTCAGATCCACCTCAATCTCTTGCGTGCCATCCGGCGAAGTGAATTTGGTGGCCGCGGCGGAGTCGGTCCTCGTCCAGCCGTCAGGGACGTCGATCGTGAACCCCGCGGTCGTTCCCGTTTCAGACGCCTGGACAGTCACGGGGGTATACCCAGCGGGGACACTGCTAGACGGGCTGTCAAGCGCCTTGATGGACCCCGGCAGGTTCGCGGGCAGCGTCGTGTTCCCTGTCGTGGTGGTGCCGGTCCCCGTGCCTTTGTCGCGATGCAGGTAGTACGCGGCGCCGCCGCCGATCGCGGCGGCAAGCACGATGGCCCCGACGATCAGCGCGATCAGGCGCCCGCGCCCGCGGCGGGGCGCCGGCCGGCCGCCGGTGCCTGGGGCGTACTGCCGCGCCAGGTCCGGATACGACTGCGACGGGCCCGCGTACTGCGCGGCCTGGCCGGGGAACTGCCCGCCGGAAGGCGCGAACGGCGCGGCGGGATCCGTGTACGACACCTGCTCGAACGGTGTTCCGGGCGTGGTCGGGGGGTCTGTCCTTGGCGACGCCGGCCGCCCCGCCGGATACGACGGCGCCGGCTGCGGCGGTACCGGAGCGGCCGGCCGCGACGCGGAAAACGACGGCCCAGCTTGCCCGCCGGACTTGGACGCGGTGAACGTCGGCTTCGGTTGCGGAGGCGGCAGCGGGACGGCCCGTTCCGTCGGCGTGGGCGCGCTGGCCGCCAGCTTGGCGTCGGCGGACGCCCCCGCGTCGCCAGACGAGGGCGCGGCATCGCGCCCGGCAGCGCCGCGGTCGAGCACTGTTCCCGCGTTTCCTGGCAGCATCGTCGCCGGCTCAACGAACTTGGCGTCCGCCGAGGCCGGCGCCGAAGCAGCAGGCGCGCTCACCTCGGCGGAACCCGCCTCGTCGGCGGGCGCGGCCTGTTCGTCAGCCTCGGCGGCAGCGGCGCTCGCGCCGGCCGCGGCACCCACCGCGGCGGCTGCGCCGACCGCCGCCGCGTCCACGGCGGAACCTTTGGCGGCCGCGCCAGCCGGCGCGGGCGCGTCCTGTTCGGCCGCGGCCTGTGCCGCGGGGGGCGGCGCGACCGGGGCAGCCGGCGCGGCCGGCGGGGGAACGTAGTTGGAGCGCACGGTCGCCGTATGCGCGGGCACGTCCGGAAGCACCGACAAGACGTCAGCGAACATCCGCGCGGCCACCGCCGCCGACGGCCTGGCTGACGGCTCACGGCGCAGCAGCCCCGCGATCAGCGGCGCGAGCCGCCCGGCGGACGGCGCCACCGGCGCGTCCTCGTTGATGATCGCGGACATCGTCGTGATCGCCCCGCCGCGCGCCTCGTACGGCCCGCGGCCCTCCACCGCCGAGTAGATCGTCGCGCCGAGCGACCACAGGTCAGAGGCGGGAGTGGCGTCACCGCCCCTGATCCGCTCTGGCGCGGTGAACCCTGGGGAGCCCATCACCATCCCGGTCTGCGTCAGCCGGGGGTCGCCTTCGAACTGCGCGATGCCGAAGTCGGTCAGCACGGCCCGCTCGTCCCCGTCGCTGGCCCTGTCCTTGGCGATCAGGACATTGCTCGGCTTCACGTCCCGGTGCAGGACCCCCGCGGCATGCGCCGCGGCGAGCGCGGCCAGCAGCTGCTGGCCCATCCGCCCGGCGCGCAGCGGGCTCATCGGGCCTTCGTCCGCGAGCACCTGGTCCAGGGAGCGCGACGGCACGAGCTCCATGACGATCCACGGGCGGCCGTCTTCTTCCACCACGTCGTACACGGTGACCACGCCGCGGTGCGACAGCCGCGCCGCGGTCCGCGCCTCGCGCAGCGTCCGCTGGTAGGCGTTCCGTCGCTCGTCCTCGCCGATGGAGGCGGTCAGCACGACTTCCTTGACCGCCACGTCCCGGTCGAGAAGGCCGTCACGGGCACGCCAGACCATGCCCATGGCACCACGGCCAATGGGCGCTGCGAGGGTGTACCGCCCGGCGATGACCCGCCCAGTCATAGAGGGCATAGCCGGACCATACCAGCGTTTAGGGCCGGCTGGTTTGTGCCGACAGGGACGAGTTGCCGATGGCCAGCAGCGGACCGGAAGCCTCGGCGTAGAAGTCGTTTCCCTTGTCGTCCACGATGATGAACGCGGGGAAATCGCGGACCTCTATCTTCCACACCGCCTCCATGCCGAGCTCGGGGTATTCCAGCACATCGACCTTGGTGATGCAGTCCTGCGCCAGCCGCGCCGCCGCACCGCCGATCGAACCGAGGTAGAAGCCGCCGTGCCGCTTGCACGCCTCGGTCACCGCCGAAGACCGGTTCCCTTTCGCCAGCATAACGAACGACCCTCCGGCGGCCTGGAACCGCTCGACGTAGGAGTCCATCCGGCCCGCCGTCGTCGGCCCGAACGACCCCGACGCGTATCCGGCCGGAGTCTTGGCGGGACCCGCGTAGTACACCGGGTGATCCCGCAGGTACGCGGGCATCGGCTCGCCCGCCTCCAGCCGTTCGGCGATCTTCGCGTGCGCGATGTCCCTGGCGACCACCATCGGCCCGGTCAGCGACAGCCGGGTCTTCACCGGGTACTTCGACAGCTGCGCCCTGATCTCCGCCATGGGCCTGCCCAGGTCGATGGCGACGACCTCGCCGGGCTCGGTGACTGAAGCGGGATCGGGCAGGTACTGCGCCGGGTCGGTCTCCAGCTGCTCGAGGAACACCCCGTCGGCGGTGATCTTGCCGAGCGCCTGACGGTCCGCGGAGCAGGACACGGCGATCGCCACCGGGCACGAGGCCCCGTGCCGCGGCAGCCGGATCACGCGCACATCGTGGCAGAAGTACTTGCCGCCGAACTGCGCGCCGATGCCGATCTTCCGCGTGATCCGCAGCACCACTTCCTCGAGCTCGGTGTCGCGGAACCCGTGCCCGGCCGGCGACCCCGACGTCGGCAGCGTGTCGAGGTACCTGGCGGAGGCGTACTTGGCCGTCTTGAGCGCGTACTCCGCGCTGGTGCCGCCGACGACGATCGCAAGGTGGTACGGCGGGCACGCGGACGTGCCGATCGCGCGGATCTTCTCCTCGAGGAAAGCGGCCATCCGCGCCGGATTGAGGACCGCCTTGGTCTCCTGGTACAGGTAGGACTTGTTCGCCGAGCCGCCGCCCTTGGCCATGAACAGGAACTTGTACGCGTCGCCGTCGGTCGCGTACAGCTCGATCTGCGCCGGGAGGTTGGAGCCGGTGTTCTTCTCCTCCCACATGGTCAGCGGCGCCAGCTGGGAGTACCGCAGGTTCAGCGTCGTGTAGGCGTCGTAGACGCCGCGGGCGATGTGCTCCTCGTCCCGGCCGTCCGTGAGCACCTGCTGGCCGCGCTTGCCCATCACGATCGCCGTGCCCGTGTCCTGGCACATCGGCAGCACCCCCCCGGCCGCGATGCAGGCGTTCTGCAACAGGTCACGGGCGACGTACCGGTCATTGGGTGACGCCTGCGGGTCGTCGAGGATGGACCGTAGCTGGCGCAGGTGGCCGGGCCGCAGCAGGTGGGCGATATCACGCATGGCCGCCGAGGTGAGGGTGGTCAGCGCCAGCGGGTCGACTTCGATGAATTTTCTCCCGAACGCCCCGTGGCTACTCACTCCGCCGTCACCGATCTTCCGGTACACGGCGTCGTCGTGCCCAAGCGGAAGCAGCTCAGTAAAGGCAAACTCAGCCATCATCGCCATCCAGTCAAAGTCGCGTATCCACCGACGTTCCAGCTTAGGTGCCCCGGCTTCGCGGACGCGGTGTGAGCCCGCTTACGCGACCGCTATGCACCCCCTACCAGGAACTGTCCTGCTCGTCACGACTTGTTTGCCTTTAACCGAGCTTGTATTGTGACGTGTGCGGCGGCGCCGCGCCACGCGGTGCCCCCGTCCGCGAATGGACTGCTCGCCACGCAGTGCCCCCGTCTGCGGAGGCTGAGCTGCGGCGCCGTCGCTCTATTGCCCGGGGGGACGACCCCCCGGAGCCCCCCGCCATCCCGTTTTGCACCTCGCCGTTCCATCGCGCGGGCCGGGAGGGCCTTCGGCCCCCCGCGGCCCGCGCGATCGCTCCTCGGTCGCTCCGCTCCCTCGTCGCGGCCGCCCGCCGTAGCCCGCGCCGCTTCTCGCCGCCGCAGCACGGCTCACTTCGTTCGCCGCGCTTGCCGCGTCCAGTGCTCGCCGCGGGCGTCGCTTCGCTCGCCCGGCTGATCGTCCGCGCCGGTACTGTCCGCAACATGGCTCGCTTCGCTCGCCGGGCTAACCGCTCTCGCTTCTCGCCGCCACTCAATGTCCGGGACGGGCGCCGGCTGTCGGCAGGGCTGCCCGTCTCACACAGCCCTCTCGTCACATGAGCATCTGTTGTCGCGGCCAACCTGATCGAGGATATGATCATTTCGGGATGTGGGATGGAAAGTGTAGCTATAGCTACACTTTCCATCCCACACGGTGACAAAGGCCCGGAACCGTACCCCAGCGTCCTCAGGAACATCACAAGCAACCCAGCGGGAGCACCGCAGCTCCGCGCGAGCGCGGCGCCGCTACGCTCGCCGCCTCCGCCCGCCTACCGCCTACCGCCTACCGCCTACCGGCAAGCGGCTAGCGGTTGGCCAGGCGGGGGAGTAGGAGGGCGGCGCAGGTGATGCTGGCGACTGTCGCGCCTGCCAGGACCACCGTGTCGAGCCACAGCGTCGTGGGCCAGCCGATCAGCAGGCCGCGCAGTGCTTCTACCTCGTAGGTCAGCGGGTTGGCTTTGCTGATGGCCTGCAGCCAGCCGGGCATGTACCTGGTCGGGTAGAGGGCGCTCGAACTGAAGAACAGCGGCATCGTGATCGCCTGGCCGATGCCCATCAGGCGGTCCCTGGCCAGCGCGATGCCGGCGATCGACATCGACAGGCAGGCGAAGAACGCCGAGCCGAGGACGAGGATGACCATGGCGCCGATCAGCTTCAGCGGGTTGGTGGTGAGCGCTACGCCGAGGAGCGCGGCGATGATCAAGACAACCACACCCTGGACAAGCGACCGCACGCCCGCCGCGAAAGCCTTGCCGGTGATCAGCGCGGAGCGAGGGGTGGGCGTCACCATCAGCTTGGTCAGCACGCCGGCGTCGCGCTCCCAGATGATCTGGATGCCGTAGAAGATCGCGATGAACAGCGCGGACTGCGCCAGGATGCCCGGCGAGAGGTAGGCGAGGTAGGAGATGCCCTTGGGCATCGGGATCGCGTGGAGGCGGGTGAACACCTCGCCGTAGATCAGCAGCCACAGCGCCGGCTGGATCGCCCTGGTGTACAGCTCGGTGCGGTCGTGCCGGATCTTGCGCAACTCGACCCAGCACAGCGTGACGATCCGGCTGGCCAGGCGGCGCAGCGCGGCGACCGGGTTGTCCCGGACAGCGGGCGGGTCAACCCAGGCGGCGGGCGGTGCGCCGGGCGCGGCGTACGTCACGGATGCCTCCTTCTTCCTGTCCCTTGTCCAGGGTGTCGCCGGTGTAGTGCCGGAACACGTCGTCAAGCGTCGCCCCGTCAAACAGGCCGGCCCGCAGGTCGGCGGGGCGGCCCGTGGCGCGGATCGTGCCGCGGTGCATCAGCGAGACCCGGTCGCAGTACGCGTCGGCCTCGTCCATGTAGTGGGTCGTCATCAGCACGGTCATCTGGTGATCCGCGCGCAGCTTCGCGATGTACTCCCAGACATCGCCCCGGGCGATCGGGTCGAGGCCGACCGTCGGCTCGTCAAGGACGAGCAGCCGCGGGGCGTTGACCAGCGCCTGGGCCAGCTCAAGCCGGCGGATCATGCCGCCCGAGTAGGTGCCGGCCAGCCGCCCGGCCGCCTCGGTCAGCCCCATCGCGCCAAGCGCCCCGGCGACCCGGCTCGCCCGGGTCTTGCGCGGCACGTCGAAGAGCCGGGCGAAAAGCTCCACGTTCTCGAGCCCGGTCAGGTTCGCGTCCGCGGACAGCATCTGCGGGACGTAGCCGATCACCCTGCGCACCTGCATCGGGCGCGCGGCGGCGTCGATGCCGAACACCCTCACCGTGCCCGTCATCGGCTTCAGCAGCGTGGTGAGCATCCGGATCGTGGTGGTCTTGCCCGCGCCGTTAGGCCCGAGCAGGCCGAACATCTCGCCGGGCGCGATGTCCAGGTCGACGTGGTCCACCGCGGTGTGGGTGCCGAAGCGGTAGCTCAGGTCCAGGCAGCGGACCGCATACGTCGTGGTTCCCTCGGGTGCCAGTTCGGCGGCGCCAGCGGTCACGGTTCCTCCAGCTGCCCGGGACCGGCTGCGCGCCGGGTCGTTGCCTTCACAGGTCCTCCATCTGTCCGGCGAGCCGGGCCAGCGCGGGCACGGCCGCCTGGAGCGCGGCCCGGTCGGCCGCGCCGAGCCGCTCGAGCGCTCGGCCGGCCAGTTCGGCGCGGATGTCCCGCCACTGCGTGATCCGGGCCGCGCCCTTGTCGGTCACGGTCAGCAGGACCGACCGGCCGTCGGCGGCGGCCCGGTCCCGGCTGAGCAGGCCGTCTTCGGCGAGCTTGCTGACCATCGTGCTGACGCTGTTCGGCGCGAGGCGCAGCTCCTGCGCCGCTTCGGCGACGCTGATTCCCGGCCTGCGGTTTGCGAGCCGCAGCAGTTCCGAGCGGGCAGGCGGCAGTGCCTCGGCATAGGCCGACAGGCGCAGCGCCTGACGGGCCACCCGCCGGACCGCGCCGAGCGCGGCGAGCAGCTCCGCCGCATCCGCCTTGGCTTGGTCAGCGCTTACATCGTTCACAGAGCTAACTATATGGCCGTTTTGCGGCGGGGCCAAGACGTCGGCTGGACGAACCAAACCGGCCGTCAAATAAACACGTTCAGTCACCAGGTGTGCACAAGAAACTTCCGGGTAGCCGATAGCGACCCACGACGCGACGCGATGCGCAGGGTGAACACGGGGTGTGAGAGTTAAGGAGCGCACCATGGCAACGACGCCAGCCACCACCACGAGCAGTCCCTTCATCCGCAGCCTGATCCCGGCCCGGGTAGATCGATTGCCCTGGTCACGGTTCCACACGAGGCTCGTGATCGCGCTGGGGATCGCCTGGGTCCTCGACGGTCTCGAGATCACCATCGCCGCCAACGTCGGCCCGGACCTGACGCTGCACAACACGCTGAACATGAACGCCGGCAGCGTCTCCGACATCGCCTGGTGGTACCTGATCGGCGAGGTCATCGGGGCACTGCTCTTCGGCCGGCTGTCGGACAAGCTCGGCCGGCGGAACCTGTTCATGGTCACCCTCGGCGTCTACCTGGTCGGCAGCGGCCTCACCGCCCTGACGCCCGCGGGCCCGTACTGGTTCATCTTCCTCTACTTCACCCGTGTCCTCGCCGGCATGGGCATCGGCGGCGAGTACGCCGCGATCAACTCCGCCATCGACGAGATGATCCCCGCCAAGTACCGCGGCCGGGTGGACTTGGCCGTGAACGGCACCTACTGGGCCGGCGCGATCCTCGGCACGATCGTCACGCTGTTCCTGCTCAACCACGTCACGACCACGTGGGGCTGGCGGGTCGCCTTCCTGGTCGGCCCGGTCCTCGCGCTGATCATCATCTACGTCCGCCGCAACCTGCCGGAATCGCCTCGCTGGCAGATCATGCACGGCAGGCAGCAGGAAGCCGAAGGCTCGATCCGGGAGATCGAACAGGATGTGGCTGCCACCAAGGGCGCGCTCCCGCCAGTGGACGACAGCAAGGAACTGGAGATCAAGCCGACCGAGCGATTCGGGTACTTCACCCTGATCAAAGTCCTGTTCCGGCACTACCCGGGACGCTCGACGCTCGTCGCGGCGCTGATGATCACCCAGTCGTTCCTGTACAACGCGATCTTCTTCACCTCAGGGCTCGTCCTTGAGTACTACTTCCACGTGAAGCCCACGGACACCGGCTACTACTTCTTCGCCTTCGCGGCCGGCAACCTCCTCGGCCCGCTGACGCTTGGGCACCTGTTCGACACCGTGGGCCGGAAGAAGATGATCTCGAGCACGTACATCCTCGCCGGGCTGCTGCTGATCGTGACCGCCTTCCTCTTCAAGAACGGGGAGCTGACCGCGACCACTCAGACGATCTGCTGGGCCGTCGTCTTCTTCTTCGCCTCCGCGGGCGCGAGCGCCGGCTACCTGACCGCCAGCGAGGTCTTCCCGCTCGAGGTCCGGGCGCAGTCGATCGCTGTGTTCTTCGCGGTCGCGCAGACCTTCGGCGCGTTCGGCTCGCACTGGTACGGCCACCTGATCGGCGACGGCACCGACAGGAACACGCTGTTCGCCGGCTACATGGTCGGCGCGATCGCGATGATCATCGGCGGCGTCGCCGCGATCATCTTCGGCGTCAACGCCGAAGGCAAGGCGCTCGAGGACGTAGCCAAGCCCCTCTCGGTCGTCGCCAAGCCAGCCCAGGGCATGTTCCGCCCCGGCGGCGAATCGGGCATCAACCCCTCCGCGGGCTAGCAGGGCTCAGCAACCAGCCGCAGCCCCCCGGTAGCACGTGCGCCGTCAAGGCGCAGCCGGGGGGTTCCGGGGGGTCGCCCCCCGGGCAAGCATCAGAACCTCATCCAGTGCTGGTAGCACTCGTAGGCCGCGTCGCGGGCGGCGAAGTGCGCGACCTCGGAGCGCTTGACCGCGAGGTACGCCGTCGCCCGCAGCGGCCCGAGTGCGGACATCAGCACCGTGTCCGCCTCCAGCGCGTCGACCGCCTCGCCCAGCGAGGCGGGCAGGCGTGCCACAGCAAGCCGGGACCGTTCGGCGGAAGAAAGGGTGGCCGGATCGACCGACAGCGGCTCACCCGGCTCGAGCCCGCGGCGAAGACCGTCGAGCCCCGCGAAAATGAATCCGCCGAGGGCCAGGTAGGGGTTGCCGCTCGAGTCGGACGGCTTGAGCTCGAGGTTGACCGAGCCGGACGCGCCGATCGGTGAGCAGATCCGGATCGCCGCCTCCCGGTTGTCCGGGCCGTAGCAGGCGTAAGCCCCGGACCACATCGAAGGCGCCAGCCGCCGGTAGCTGTTCACGGTGCCGCAGGTCAGCGCGACTAGGCCGGGCAGGTGCGCGAGCACCCCGGCCATGAAGCGGTAGCCGACGCTTGACAGCCCGAACCGGCCGGAGGGGTCCGCGAAAGCGTTCGCCCCGTCCGCCCACAGCGAGGCGTGCAGGTGGGCGCCGTTGCCCGCCTGGTCAGGCAGGGGCTTGGGGGCGAAGCTGGCCCACAGCCCGTGCCTGATCGCGACGGCACGCGCGGTCTCGCGCAGCAGGACGTGGTTGTCGGCCGCCCGCAGCGCCCCCGCGTGCCTGATGGGCACCTCTTGCTGGCCGTGGCCAAGCTCGGGGTAATAGTGCTCGACCTCTAGACCTTGTTTGATCAGCGCTCCGACGAGGTCGATCGTATAGTCGTGCGCCAGGTGGAAACCGGTCGCAGAGTAGCACAGGCTTTCGTCAATGGGCGTCAGCTCTGTGCCTTCCCTGCGGCCGAGGGTGAACTCGGGCTCGAACGCGGCCTGCAGTTCGTAGCCTTCGCCGGCCAGGTCCGCGATGGCCTGTCGCAGGAAGGTGCGCGCGCACCCGTCCCACGGCGTGCCGTCCGGGTTCACCTGGTCGGAGAGCATAGCGGCAGCGCCAAACGCGTAGGGCAGCGTGACGAAAGTGTTAGGGTCCGGCTTGATCCGCACCTCGCCGACCGGCCCCATGCCGTCCACCGGCGCCAGTTCGTCCATCATCGACATCGCCATCATCGCCCGTGTGTGGCCGATGCCGCTCTCGATCCGCTCGGCCAGCCGGTCGGTGGCCGCCGCCTTGCCCCGGATGATCCCGCCGTGGTCGGCGTACAGGAACCGCACCAGCGCGACATTCTCCGTGCGGGCTTGCCGCAGCACCTCGGTCATGGGGGAAAAGGTATCTTCTGACCATGCCACCACGGCCCGCGCCACGCGATTTGCGCGCGTCTGACACCGACCGCGAACGGGTAGTCACCATGCTGGCCGCCGCGCTCGCTGACGGCCGGCTCACTGCGGATGAGCACTCCGAACGGCTCTCGCTTGCTCTCTCCGCCCGCACCCTGGGCGAACTCGTGCCGCTGACCGCCGACTTGGCGCCCGCGGCCGAGCAGCCGCTGCGCCTTGAGGGCGGCCGCGTGATCACGGGGTTCTTTGGCACGGAGCTCAGGACAGGGCGCTGGGTGGCGCCGCCGACGCTGACCTGCTCGGCCGTGTGCGGCGAGGTCATCGTGGACTTCCGCGAGGCGATCTTGCAGGACAGGCACCTCGTGCTCTACGCGCACGCGTTCGGCGGCCGGATCCGGCTGATCGTGCCGTCGGGTGTCGAGGTGCTGATGAACGGGACGGTGCTGTTCGGCCGCAAGCGCGGCGCCACGATCCTGGCCGTGCCGCAGGCCAGGGACGTGCCGGTCATCGAGGTGCGGACGTTCGTGGTCGCGGGCGAGGTGATCGTCCGGACGCCGCCCAGGCCGCGGCGCTGGCTGCCCTGGCGGCGCTCGGCTCTCCGCTAACCGCGCCAGGCAGATGAATGTCCCACGCATCTGCGTATAACCAGATGAATGTCCCACGCATCTGCGTATAACCAGATGAATGTCCCATTCATCTGGTTGCGGGGCTTCTTTAGTCGTACTTGATCGAGCTGTACGCGCTCAGCTTCCAGAGCGCGTGCTCGCTGCTGATCGACCGGATCGTGCCAGAACGCGACCGCATCACCAGCGAATGCGTCGTCGCCCCGCCTGGCCGGTACCGGACGCCGTCCATCAGCTCGCCGTCGGTGATCCCGGTGGCGGCGAAGAACACGTCGTCGGAAGAGACCAGGTCGTCGGTGGTGAGCACCCGGTCCAGGTCGTGCCCGGCGTCGAGGGCGCGACGGCGCTCGTCGTCGTCGCGGGGCGCGAGCTTGCCGAGGATCACCCCGCCGAGGCACTTCAGCGCGCAGGCCGCGACGATGCCCTCGGGGGTCCCGCCGATGCCGAGCATCAGGTCGATCCCCGTGCCGGCGCGCGCCGCCATGATCGCCCCGGCCACGTCCCCGTCGGTGATCAGGTGGATCCGCGCGCCGCTCGCGCGGACCGCGGCGATCAGGCCCGCGTGCCGCGGCCGGTCAAGGATGACCACGGTGACGTCCTGTGTCGAGATGCCCTTCGCCTTCGCCACGGCCGCGATGTTGACCGCGGGCGGGGCGTCGAGGTCGACCACGCCGGCGGCCTCGGGGCCGGTGGCCAGCTTGGACATGTAGAAGACCGCGGACGGGTCGTACATCGAGCCGCGCTCGGCGACGGCGAGCACGGACACGGCGTTCGGCATCCCGTTTGCGCACAGCCGGGTCCCGTCGATCGGGTCGACCGCGACGTCGCAGGCGGGGCCGCTGCCGTCACCGACTTCCTCGCCGTTGAAGAGCATCGGCGCGTGGTCCTTCTCGCCTTCGCCGATCACGACGACGCCGCGCATGGACACCGAGTTGATGAGCCGCCGCATGGCGGTCACGGCGGCGCCGTCGGCGCCGTTCTTGTCCCCGCGGCCGACCCAGCGCGCGGCGGCCATCGCCGCCGCCTCGGTCACCCGGGCGAGTTCCAGTGCCAGGTTGCGGCTTGGGGCGTGCTCGCCGGGCTCGGGCGAGCCTGGGATGGTCGTGTCGCGGGAGCTGTCGGTCTGCTCGTCGGTCATGACTGAATTCTTACCCGCTCGCGCCGACGGCGTAAGACGCCGCGTGCCCAGGCCTGGTTCAGCGCGGCGGTGAACGTCTCCGTCGGCTGCGCGCCCGAGACGCCGAGCGCCATGTCGAACACGAAGAACGGTACGCCGCTGATCCCCAGTTCGCGCGCCTCCCGCTCGTCGTCCCTGACGGCGCCGGCGTACGCGTCGCCGTCGAGCACCTCGCCGACCGCGGCACCGTCGAGCCCGGCGACGGCGGCGACCTCGATGAGCACATCACGGTCGAACACCTGCCTCGCCTGCGCGAAGTAGGCCTCGTTGACCGCGCTGACCAGCTCCTGCTGCACGCCCTTGGCCAGGCCGAGGTGGAGCACGCGGTGGACGTTGAAGGTGTTGCCGACCGGCCTGCCGGAGTCGAAGCC
>Ga0335073_10004344_pt1 | contig 19828 bp, 18 predicted proteins | sample Lox_Sample_22_FD_207093 | JGI IMG/M metagenome (GOLD analysis project Ga0335073, IMG submission 207093) | Soil microbial communities from Loxahatchee National Wildlife Refuge, Florida, United States - Lox_Sample_2.2 | ecosystem: Environmental > Terrestrial > Soil > Wetlands | place: USA...
CAGCACGGTCAGCGAACTGCTCACCCCAACCCGCGCCTCGGTCAGCAGGCGGTGCAGATCGTCCACGCCGGCCACGGGCTTGCCATCGAATGTGACAATGACATCGCCTTCCCGTAATCCAGCGCGTTGCGCCGGGCCGCCTTCGGTGACCGAGATGACGACCACTCCTGTCTCGCGCGGCAGGTTATAAAAACGCACCAGGCGGCGATGCAGCGGCGTCGTCTGTGCCTCAACGCCGATATATCCGCGGCGAATGCGCCCTTGCTGCAGCAGCCGTCCAGCTACAAATTTTGCCGTGTTGATTCCTATGGCAAAACATAATCCCTGCGCGCCCATGATGGTCGCGGTGTTTACGCCGACCACTCGCCCGTCGGAAGTAACCAGCGGACCGCCGGAATTGCCCGGGTTCAGCGACGCGTCGGTCTGAATTACGTCTTCAATCAAGCGTCCGGAATAGGAACGCAACGACCGTCCCAACGCACTAACCACACCCGCAGTCACGGTGTACTGGAACCCATAGGGATTCCCGATGGCAATCGCCAACTGGCCAACCCGCAGTTTCTGCGAATCTCCCAGCGGCGCAGCCACCAGATTCGGAGCTTCGCTATTCGGGATGTCGATGCGAATCACCGCCAGATCGGTCGCCGGATCGTCGCCCACGGTCTGACCGGGAAAGCTGTGCCCGTCAGGGAAAGAAACGCGAATCCGGGTTGCGGCGTGCACGACGTGGCTGTTGGTGAGCACCAGGCCGTCGGGCGTAAAGACGAAACCCGATCCCCCGCCCTCGCGCTCGCGAGGCTCGCCCGAGCGGTTGCGGCCAGCCGCCTGCGCGACATCGATCTTGACCACCGACGGGCTGATCTTGTCCGCTGCGCAAACTACTGCTTGCGAATAAGCGTCGAGCAAAGCAGTATCGGCGGAGGGAAGTGAATCCGACGTCGCGTCGAGCAGATGCGTGCTGTTCGAGATTGGATGAAGCTGGGTTTCCGGAGTCATAGCGTCTAGATGAAGTTCGCCGTCACGGGGATTCAGCGCGGGCTACTGCCTCGGCTTCAAACGCGTCGCCTCACTCGGAATGATGCATGCCTTCGACGCATCGGCGAGGGCAGCATCCAGTTTGGCGCCGAGCGCTGCGAGTTCGCCTGGACTCATCGCCTTCTGCACGGCTTCAAACAGCATCCGTTCTTCTTTGCGGATGTGGACGGAAAGCGATGTGGCAAAATTCTGGAGCGCCTTCGAGTCCAACTCCTGCTTGGAGGCGCGGGCGAAGTAATCGCGCAGAACTGCGTGTTCGGCAATCAGCTCTTCTGTCAGCGAGCGCAGTTCAGGAAAGCGTGACGCGGCCGGAAACAACTCGCTCTCCTCGGCCGCAAAGTGAATGCTGATCTCACTCTCAAAGATCTGTTGCAATTCGGCCTGCCACGCCGGTAAGTCAACTTCGCCCGCTTGCAGCGCTCGGTCCAAACGAACGCACAGCGCCAGCGCATGCTGGTGCTGATGCGATAAAGGAACGAGATTCTTGTCGCGGAGCACTTAAACGGTAGTCGCGGAACGCACCCACTCCCGCTCACTTTTTGAAGGCGGCGTTGTTTCGGGCACGTTTAAGCCGCGGCGCAAAGTAATCCAGTCGGTGCGCACGCGGTCCCATTCCTGAATGAGAAATCCATAGCGCTCGAAAAACTGGCGGATACGCAGCCGGTCCCAACCCACAATGTCCTCAAGAATCGGAGCCAACACGGCGAGCGCATTGCTGCTGAGCACGGTGCGCCGGGCGACCTGCGATACATGCTTGGCCTCCGATACCGCGATGGTGTATCCGTCGCGCACATTGACATGCAGCATGACGTGGACGTCCGAACTGCCATCACCGGTATAGACCATGTGGTCGGGTCCGATTTGCAAGTCCGCCTGCAAGCGATCAAGCGCCGCAACTTTGCCATACCCGGCCGTCGCCCGGACAATGCTTTCGATCTCGCCTTCCGCGGTGTAGCGGAACTCGGTGCCATAAATGTGGTCCGCCGGGACGATCCCTTCGAGCGCCGACTTGATCACTTCCACCGGCGCAGCGGAGAGAACATAGAAATCAAAATGATAGCCTTCGATTCCATTCTCAAGAATCTGGTAAAGCAGTTCGATGTTTTCTTTCAGGCGAATGCGCTTTCCCACTTCGTGCAGATGTTCCTTGCGCACCCGGGCGCGAAATTCAGGATCGTGCAGCAGCAGATACGCCAGTTCGGCGCCCTGTTGTACAAGATTCAGCTTGGCCATGCCCGTGGCCTTGCGCTCGAATTCAGCAGTCGGAATCCCGGCGAGTTCGCTCAGCACATAACCGGAGTCGTTGAAAGTCAGAGTCTGGTCGAAGTCGCTGGCAAAAAGATAGCGTTTTAACGGATTGTCGATCATGAACACATTAGATTCGACCCCGCCCCGTATAGCCAATAAAAAACATCGATGCCCGGTATTACGGAAGGCGCAAAATGTGAATTTTCCATGAATCGGGTGCTCGCTGCATACTGCTGATTTAAAGGGAGTTCTGGCCCTCGCCAGAATGCCCGGTTTAGCGATGACGAATCCCTACCACCCGCGAGAAGAATTTCTTATGCCGCAAATTCGTATTTTGAATCTCAAACCGCGGCCGAACAGACTTAAGATGGCGCCCACAGCAGGATTTCTTGCCCAGGGAGACGCCGATGAAAAAGGAAATGTTGGTTTCCGCTACGCTCCTTATGGTCGCGCTTCTTGCCAGTGTGGCCGCGGCACAGAGCTTGTCCGGCAAAACCATAACCATCGCCGGCAAGGTGAGTGACAACGAAAAAACGGTGGTCAGCGACAACAATGAGAAATGGGTCATCAGCAACCCCGATGCTTTGATGGGGCGCGCCGGGCAGCAGGTGGTTGTGAAGTGCCGCCTCGACGTCGAAAGGAACCAGGTTCAGATACTCTCCCTCAAACAGGAAACCAGCGAAACCAAGTACGCCGCCAGCAAAGGCGATTCCGCGTTTCGACGCTGAGCCTCGGTCGTAAGTCGGCGGGAAACATTAGCCGGTAAGGTGTGCCTCGCCTCCCGCGCGCGATCCAGCCTACTTCTCGCGCAGAGATTCCTGAAGATCGTCGATCTTATCCCCTAGCAAATTGAGTTTTCGGGCCAAGCCCTGAATTTCGACCTCGGATCGCCGGTTTACCTGATAATCCAGTTCGCCGCGCAGGCGATCTTTTGTGTCCTGGCGGTTCTGGCTCATCATGATGACCGGGGCCTGAATGGCCGCGAGCATCGAGAGAATCAGATTCAGCAGGATGAACGGATAAGGATCCCAGGCGGACCGGCCCAGAGCGATCTGGATGATCGTGTAAACGATCAGCGAAGCCAGAAACATGATGATGAAAGTCCATGAGCCGCCGAAGCCGGCGACGGTGTCGGCGACGTGCTCGCCGAACGTGGCATCGGCCTCAATCATTTCATTGGGATTGCGGGCGGCGCGAATGCGCACCAATTGCTGGGCAGCATGAAACTGGCGGCCAAGCACGGCCAGCATGTCCATTCCAGCGTGCGGCTTGCGTTGAAGCAGAATGGCGATGTCGTCGCGGTCAACTTCCAGGCAGGTCGTCTCCTCCATCGCCGTCGCGTTGGTCTGATGGGGCGTCCCGTCGAGCATGGAGGCGAAGCCGAAAAACTGCCCCGCGGCCGGTTGATCGACCACAACTTCCTGCTGATCTTCATCGACAGTCGTGACCCGCACGCTGCCGCTGACCATCACGTAGGCTCGTCCGCCCGCATCGCCGATTTTGTAAATGCGCTGGCGGGGAGCGAATTGTTTGAGCTCAACCTGCCCGGCCAGAATTGCAGTTTCGTCTTGATCCAGCAACGCGAACAGCGGGACCTGCTTGAGAATTTCTGGATTGCACGCCATCAGTCACCTCGCCTGGCCGAAAGGAAGCCGGCCCGTTTCGTCGCCACATAGTAAACGAGGTTGTGGCCAGGGGCGAGAGCAGGAGGGTTACGCCTGCGCGTTTGGGTGAGATGTTCCACGTGGAACATCTCGCAAATTTGCATAAGTGTTCCACGTGGAACACTTTGTTGGTATGCAAATGTACGTACAATAATGCATGAAGTCGTGTGGGCTGTTGAATTTATTGAGTATGACCGAAAAACCAGAACCATATGGTTCACGACAACAGGGACGAGTCGCCAACCCGCTTCGCTTGCGCAAACAATTCGACATCGAGCACCCGATCAACAAGCAGATTCCTCGGGCCTAAAGGCCACTCGGAATGACAAAGCGACGGACGATGCGGGCGGCTTGGCTTGCCCCTCTCTAGCTCCGGGAGTATCCTCAGTTATCCCAAATTCTCTCAACTGAAAAGGAGTAGATTATGGCACTCGACACCTACATCGTGCTCGCTAACCAATACAACAGCGAATCGGACGCCCTGGCTGACTACGAGGCGGTCCGCAAACTCTACACCGATCAGGGGATCATTGACACGTATGACGCGGCAGTGGTTACCCGGAAACCGAATGGCAAGGTTGATATTGTCAAGCGCACCGAGGAACCGACCCGTCAAGCTGCGGCAGGAGGACTCCTTGTCGGACTTGCTGTCGGGCTGGTAGTGGCCCTGTTCCCGGCTGCCGGAATCGGGTTGGCCGCGGGAGCGTTGGGCGGCGGCGCTATTGGAGCCGGCGTCGGGGCTGTTGCCGGGCATGTGGTCGGAGGCCTGAAGCGATCTGACCTAAAGGACCTTGGCGAGTTGCTCGATAACGGCACGAGCGGCCTGATCGTGGTGGCGGCTTCGGACGTTGAAGCAAAGGTCGATGCCGCGATTACCCGAGCGAAGAAACGAGCCAAAGCCCGGCTACAGGCTGACACCGACGCAGTGAAGCGGGACATGGGTCGCGCAGCGTAGGATCTGGATTACAAAACAACATCGCCGCCCGAGGTATGGGCGGCTTTTCTCTTGCACCGGGCACAAAGGGAGATTCCTCACACAGGCAGCGCGTAGCGGAAGGGACGTTCTTCCATGCTCTTCCAAAAATAGGCGAGGATGATCACGCTGGCGACGGCGGCGTAAGCGCACCACACCGAAGTGAATGCGTAGCGCTTGATCGCCGTGACGGTCAGCAGGATGGCGAGATTGGCGGCACCGAATACGACCATCATCCTGATCTTTGAGAAAAACAGCGAACCGCAGGTGGCAATCACGTAGAGCACTGCAACCGCAGTGTTGTTGGTCGCCTGATTCATGTAGACGATGCTGTTTGACCTGATGTACACCTGCAACGGGTACGCGATTAAAGCCCACAAAATATAGAGCGTAGTTGCGGCGCCCAGCACGAGGAACGGCAGCATGCGCTGGCGGGGCTTTGCAGTAGGCTCGAACAGATACACACTTAGGGGCAGCAGAAAAGGGAGCAGGCCCTGCGCGTAAAGCATGAACGCCGCAGCCATATCGTGCGTGACCGTGGGCGAGAAAGTGCCATCCAAGCCGAGCCAGACGAACCCTTCGGTGAACTGATGAATGGCGAATAGCGTGGGCAGCGAGGCAAAAAGCAGTTCACGGCGGTGCTTGACTTTGGTCAAAGTGACCACGCCGACGGCGCCGAGGACTCCGCTACCAACAAAGTTCGCTGTGGCTGAAAAGCACAAGGCCGGTTCCTCGCTTGCGAAGGTTACACCTGCTGCCCACTTCTTGCAAAAGTGCGATGAAAGGAGCACCTTGGGGCACCCGTTCGAGTCAAAAAAGCAGATTCCTCATGCCTGAAGGCCGCCCGGAATAACAAATTGGGGAAGAGCGTTTGTTTTCGTATGACTACGCGTGCTCTGGACACCTGGCGCTTGTTGCGATTATCCTCCCACGCATGAACCGGAGAAACTTTCTGCAAACAGCGGCGGCGGGAGCGGCGACGCTTGCACTTTCGCAACGCGGAGTGGCATTCGACCAAAGCAGCGGCCTGAATGCAATTCAAAAACAGATCGAAGCGCGCCACGACGAGGCGCTGCAGCGGCTGCAGGAGTGGATCAAGCAGCCTTCCATCGCAGCGGAAAATCGTGGCGTCGACCAGGGATGCGACTTGACCATGCGTTTTCTGCGCGAGGCCGGGTTCGGCCAGATCACGAAAATTCCGACCGACGGACAGCCGGGAATTTTTGCGACCTTAGACGCCGGTGCGCCGCGCACGCTGGGCCTCTATTTCATGTACGACGTGAAGCAGGTTGATCCGTCGGAGTGGTCTTCGCCGCCATGGGCGGCGGCGCTGGTCGATAAGCCCGGCCTGGGCAAAGTTGTCATCGGACGCGGCGCAGTCAATCAGAAAGGGCCGGAGGCATCGTTTTTGGCGGCGCTACATGCCATTCGCGGCGCGGGACAGAAGTTGCCGGTGAACCTCGTCTTCGTGGCCGAGGGCGAAGAAGAAATCGGCTCGCCGCATTTTCCCCAGATCGTGCGCCGGCCCGAGGTCTTGGCAGCGCTCGGCAGGTGCAGCGGCGTGTTCATGCCTTCGGCTGAGCAGGACCTCGACGGCAGCGTGGTGATGACGCTGGGAGCGAAGGGCGTTGTTGAGTTGGAATTAGTCTCGAGCGGCGAACGTTGGGGCCGAGGTCCGCGCAAAGATGTTCATTCGAGTAACAAGGCCCGCCTCGACAGTCCCGCGTGGCATTTAGTCGAGGCCCTCGTCACGCTGGTGTCGCCGGATGGAAATACTCCGATGATTGAAGGCTTCGCTGACAAAGCTCGCCCGGTTTCGTCCGCGGAAAAAGCCATGATCGCGGACGCAGCAAAGCGGTTGGATGAGAATGTCACAAAGAAACAGCTCGGCGTGGAGCATTGGGTACACGACGTGGGCTGGCAGGAAGCGCTGGAACTGCTCGAGTCGCAGCCCACGGTCAATATTGAAGGTTTAGTTGGAGGCTATACAGGACCGGGAGGAAAGACGATTCTGCCGCATCGCGCCGTCGCCAAAATTGACATGCGGCTGGTGCCGGACATGAAAGCGAGCGAGGCGCTGGCGGCGCTGAAGGCGCATCTGGCGAAGAAAGGATTCGCAGACATCGAAGTGAACATGACGGGTGGCTACGATCCCAATAGCACTTCGGCGGATACGGGATTGATTCGTGCGCAGATCGCGGTCTACAAAAAAGATGGTATCGATCCCGTGATTCTGCCGCGCAGCGCAGGCTCATGGCCGGGATATGTGTTCACTGGCGATCCGTTACATTTGCCTGCGGGCCACTTCGGCCTCGGGCACGGCAGCGGCGCCCACGCGCCAGATGAGTATTACGTGATCGAATCCGCAAACCCTAAAGTGCAGGGCATGGACGGTGCGGTGCGGTCGTACGTGGATTATCTGTACGAGATGGCAGAAATATAGTGGTGAAACGGCACATTGAGGGCGTGCTCTGGGCTTTTTCTATCGGATCGTTAGTTGTGGCTGCCTACACGTCCTCTCGCCCACTCCTTCTCATCCTAGGAAGTATCTCGGTCGCGTCCATCCTGATAGCGCTCCCGCTGCACTTTTATCGCGCATGGAAGAAGTGGGCGCTCGTTACTAATCGGCGTGAATATGCGGTGTGGGTCGGTCTGGAAACGGTGGCCATTGCGGCTCTTATTTCCCTGGGCATCTACACGGTGATTTCAAAGTGAGCTCGCAGAACGGCATCCCGTTCCTTTCGACCCTTCTTTACTAAATCCTCCACACCGTTGAGAATGGTTGGTTCGCCAGCATGCGCGCGTGGCGAACGCTAGGAGTGGACGCAATTATGGGAACCAGTGGAGAACTCATCCGTCTCATCAACTACGTGGACGACATCGTGACCACCCTGCGGCGTATCAATGCGCTGGTCCCGTCGTTGGACGCGGAAGAACGCAAGCGGCTGGCAGAAAATCTGCGAGCGGCCGATGCCAACCTGAACGGTATCCTCGAACAATTGGCCAAGGGAGCGCAGTAGTGGCGCGGGTCGAAACCATCGCCGTCATCGGCGCTGGCACCATGGGGCGAGGAATCGCCCACGTCGCGGCGCTCGGCGGATATCGCACCATCCTCGAAGATCTGCTTCCCAACGCGCTCCGCAAAGCCGAAAGCGAAATTCGTACCAATCTCGACAGAGCCGTCGAGCTGGGCAAGGTTTCTTCCAGCGACGCCAACGCCGCGCTGGGCCGGCTGGAATATGCCGGCTCGGTGGAACAAGCTGCTCGCGAGGCTGATCTGGTAATCGAAGCCGTCCCGGAAGAAATGGAATCGAAGATCGAGATATTTACCCTGCTCGACAAAATTTGCCGTCCCGGAACGATCCTGGCTTCGAACACGTCTTCGCTCAGCATCACTGAGATTTCGAGCGTTACTTATCGCGCCAGGAAGTGCCTGGGCATGCACTTTTTCAATCCTGTGCACAAGATGAAGCTCCTGGAAATCGTGCGCGCACTTGAAACCGATGACGACACGATTGCAACCGCGGTCGAAGTCGGCAAGCGGATGGGCAAAGAGGTCGTGGTGATCAGGGAATCGCCCGGCTTCATCACCAGCCGAATCAACGCTATGATCGGCAACGAAGCTTTCTGCATGCTTCAGGAAGGCATTGCATCCCCGGCGGATATCGACAAAGCTTTAAAGTTAGGCTTGAACCACCCCATGGGCCCATTCGAGCTGGTGGATCTGGTGGGCCTCGATACCCGTCTGCATATTCTCGAGTACCTTCACCGAACTCTCGGCGAGAAATATCGGCCTGCACCACTTTTGGTGCAGTATGTCAAAGCCGGACGATTGGGACGGAAGTCGGGGCGCGGAGTGTATGAATATAGTCATCCAGCCGAGGCAGACGAGAGCAAAACGCCGGCAGCCACGGCTGGCTAGCTACCGGCGTCATCGCAGCTACTTATTTATATCGTCCTTCGCTTCCAGCCGCTTTACCAGGCTCTCGACATAGGTTTTCTGGTCAGCCGGCGCGGCCGCAAGAGCTAGCTTCATTTCTTTGGCGGCATCAGTGTAATTCCCCTGCGCACATGCGATTCGCGCCAGGCCCGAGTGAATGAACCACTCATCAGGATGTTTCTGCGCGTTGGTGCGGAAAATCTGGAACGCTTTGTCCTGCTGTCCCTGCCCTTGCAATCCGCGGGCGAACATATGCACTTGCAATGGCGTGGCCATGGCCAGCGCTTTATCCTCTGTTGCCTGGGCGTCTTCCTTCTGGCCCATGGCCGCCAGGACTTGCGATTTCGTGATTTCGTTGTCGAAGCGGTCTTCGTTTTCGATCGACTTGTTGGCATATTTTAGGGCTTGGTCCAGGTCGACCTTGCTGGCCAACAGATAGTTCGCGGAATCGTTCCAGCTCATCCAGTTATATTGTTGAAGGCCACGCAACTGGCGCTGCAGGCTGGATTCAACCACTTCATTTACATTCACGCCAATCTTGAACGGCACGGCCACTTTCTCCCAGCGCAGTGTGGCGACGGCAGAGTCAGCTTTCGGCTCATCGAAATCGTAGGTCAGGGCGTCGTGCATTTCGGTTGTCTGCGGCTTTACTTGCACCCGCAGGGCGTCTTCCGCCTGATCGTAGCTAAAGCTGCCCCAGGCAGTGGACATCTTCGAGAAAATCACAACCCACTCATTTTCTCCGGGAATCATGTGCAGACCATAGCGGCCGGCGGCCAGCGGCTGGCCTTCGATCATGACCGGGCTGGTGAACTCGATGGTGGTATTTTCGTTGGCCCCGGCGCGCCACACCTGGCCGTACGGCACAAGACCGCCCCAGACCTTTCGTCCATTGACCAGCGGGCGGTGATAATCAATGGTTATGTCGGTAATGCCGATTCTCTGCGTGAGAATGGCATGTTGGCTGGCAAGGGGCAGATCCACAACAAACGACTGCGCCTGCGTGAAAGGAACCAGCCCAAACAGCAAAAGCAGAACCCGGGTCATATAGTCGAGCACAGTACAAACCTCCAATGTCGATGTTGTTAAGAGCTTGCCTTGTAGACGTTTGAAAACGACCGATTAGACGCCGGGGAGCCAGTCCGGTTAGCAGTTCGTGAGGACGGGCTATCTTTTTGCTCTTCCACACGATCTAACCAGCAGGCAGAGCGGGAGAAAGCGCGGGATTCAAGGAACTTGGGGCCGCCGGGCTGCGTATCACAGATCACAGCATGCCAAACGCCGCTGTGTTCTAATTTAGGGATGCGGATCCTTCTCGATATCGTCCGCCAGTCGCTGGCCACACTGTGGGCGCACAAGTTGCGCTCTTTCCTGACCATGTTTGGCATCGCCTGGGGAGTGGGTTCGCTGCTGCTTCTGGTAGGTCTAGGCGAAGGCTTCCGCAGCGGCCAGGCTCGCCAGCTCGCCACGCTGGGCCAGGATATCATGTTCGTCTTTCCGGGGCGGATTCCCGCGGTTGAGGGCAGTTTGCAGTCCGGGCAAACCTACCACTTCACTTACGATGATTACATCGCCGTTCGCGATCAGGCTCGCACCCTGCGGGAAGTCTCGCCCGTGCTGAACCGTGAGGACATCCGGGCGGTGAGCGAATTTGGTTCTACCAACGGTCAGGTCTTTGGGGTTGCCCCAAGCTACAACCAGATTCGCACGATTCCCATCGGCATCGGCCGCTGGTTCAATGATGAAGACAACAACCAACGCCGGCGGGTCGCGGTCGTCGGGTGGGAACTGCTGAAAAATGTTTTCCCCGGCCGGCCGGCTGTCGGAGAAACCATTCTGCTGAACGGAATTAGCTTCGACATCATCGGCGTTTTACAGAAAGTGGGCCAGGACGGCAATAATGGCACCAATGCCCGCATTTTCCTACCCATCGAAACCATGCGTGATCTTTTCCGCTTAAAGGACCAGAATTCTGAGAACGCCATTTCCTTCATCAACTACCGCCCACTGGATAAGAATCAGCATTTGCAGGCCAAGGAGGAAGTGCATGAGATTCTGGCTCGCCGCCATGGCTTCGATCCCAGGCTCGAAGATGCATTCGAAGACTGGGACACTGTCGAGAACTCGCAGCGTGTGGGCAAGATCTTCGACGCCATGGACTATTTTCTCGGGGTTGTTGGGCTGGTGACATTGGCGCTGGGGGCGATTGGAATCGTCAATATCATGCTGGTGTCGGTTGCGGAGCGCACACGGGAGATCGGTCTGCGCAAGGCGCTGGGGGCCACTTACCGTAATATCCTCACCCAGTTTTTTGTGGAGGGCGCATTCCTGACGTTGTTGAGCGGAGGAATCGGCCTGGCCATTTCATTGACCCTTGTGACCCTGCTCGCTCAACTCCCGCCGATGGAAGGATTCGATACCCCCCGCATTGTGCCCATGTCGGCCGTGGTCGCGATTCTCGCTCTGGCGGCTGCAGGCATTACCGCGGGAATCTATCCCGCCCGCCAGGCTGCGCTGCTGGAGCCGGTGGAAGCCTTGAGGCAGGAGTAATTGATGATTCGTAATATCGCAGGCCAGGCCTGGAGCGCACTGCGCTACAACCGGCGCCGCACGGTGCTAACTATGGCCGGCATGGCTTGGGGCATTGCGACCGTTGTCCTGTTGCTCGCTTACGGCTCCGGATTTGAACGTGGCTTGTGGATCGCCTTCCGTACCTTCGGTACGAATTTGATCTTTGTTTTTCCCGGCCGCACTTCTTTGCAAGCCGGCGGCAACAAGGCTGGCAGCGAGGTTCGCCTTACTGTCGATGATCTCGAATATATTCGCGCCGAAGTTCCGCTGCTCAAGTGGCTCTCGCCGGAAGTTGAAAAGCAGTGTTCCGTGACCTATGGCACGCGCGGCGGAAGCTACGGAGTGAGCGGGGTTTACGCCACCTATCCCCGCATGCGGCGCATGGATTTTGCAGAAGGCACGCCGTTCAGTGAGCGGGACGATCATACCCACACGCGGGTCGCCTTCATCGGCGCGGATATCAAGAAGAAATTGTTTTCCGGGCAAAATGCGATCGGAGAGAGTATTCGCATAGATGGCATCTCTTATCAAATTGTCGGTGTGCTCCGGCACGTCATCAACAGCTCCGATGAAAATCTGAATGAGCACGTCTATGTGCCTTTCAGCGCCATGAGTGATCTCAAAGACACTCGTTACCTGACTTCGATTGTCATGGAATACGAAGGCGAACACGACAAGGTGGTGAAAGCCCTACGCGATTCGATGGCTTTTCACCACAACTTCGATCCCAAAGACCGCCGAGCGGTATTTGTATTTGACGTCTTCGCTGACCTGCTGGATTTGCGGGTCATCACGACGGGAGTCAAGATCATGCTCGGCTTTATTGGTCTGCTCACGCTCGGCATCGGCGGCGTCGGACTGATGAACATCATGCTGGTCTCGGTCACGCAACGCACGCGCGAGATCGGTGTGGAAAAGGCCTTGGGCGCGCGCCGCTGGTGCATCCTGTTCCAGTTCCTTGCCGAAGCCATGGTAATTACGGCTCTCGGTGGCCTGCTGGGCGTGGCCTTGGCCTACCTTGTTTCCTGGTGTGTTCCTTCCTTAACCCTGTGGAGCGCGTTTCAGGAAGGCGCCACTGAAGGCGATATTCATCTTGCCATCGATTCGGCGACGCTCTTGTGGGCCACTGGAATCCTGAGCTTTGTCGGGATCGTCAGCGGGATGATTCCTGCGATCAAGGCTGCAGGATTGGACCCAATCGAGGCCTTGCGCTACGAGTAGCCACGAGCAAAATCGCGGTTTTGGGAAATCTCGCGGGCGCGCACGTATAATGTTGCACCGATTTTCTGAACCCCGCTCAAGTTCTGAAGGGAACCGCATGAAACGCTGCGCCATGGAAATTGCCGCATTAACTTTCGCTACGATGATGTTAGTGTGCGCGATGGCATTCGGCCAGACTTCCGGTGAAAATTCCGCCGAGAATTACGATCTCTTGCCCGGGCTGGACAAGCAACTGATTGACACGACTGCGAATCCGTGTGTCGATTTCTTCCAGTATGCTTGCGGAAATTTCAGCAAGTTGTATCCCATCCCGAACGACCGCGCTTCTTTTGGAACCGGCACGATGATAGTGGAACACGGCGAGAAGGTGCTCCACGCCATGCTCCAGAAGGCGGCCGCTGGTGGGGCGAGCCGCACAGCCAACGAGCAAAAGATCGGCGATTACTACGCCGCCTGCATGGATACGGAAGCCATCAACCAAGAGGGCCTGAAGCCATTGCAGCCGGACCTGGATCGAATTGCGGGGCTCAAGGACAAGAGCGAACTGCCTTCGTTGCTGGCGCACTTTCAATTGATCGGCGTGAATGCATTCCTTTCCTTCGGCGAACAGCAGGATTTCAAGGACGCGACCAAACAGATTGCGGTTGTCGATCAGGCTGGCCTGGGATTGCCGGAGCGCGACTATTATTTTCGTTCCGGAGACGCAGCCGAGCAAACGCGGAAGCAATATGTTCAGCACATCGCCAACACATTAAAGCTCATGGGCGAGCCGGAAAGCCAGGCGGCCCGCGACGCGCAGAGCATCATGCAACTGGAGACGGGGTTAGCCAAGGTTTCCCTTGACATCACTTCGCAGCGCGATCCGAACAAGATCTACCACATCATGTCCCTGGCCGACTTGCAAAAGCTGGCGCCGAATATGGATTGGTCTCGTTTTCTTACCGATGTGGGCACGCCGCCGGTGAAAGAACTGAATGTTACGTATCCTGATTTCTTTAAAGGCCTGAACGGCCTGCTCGAGTCGACCGATCTGAACACGATCAAAACATATTTGCGCTGGCAATTGATTCAGGCGACCCCAGGCATCGTCTTACCCAAGGCATTTGACGAAGAAGCGTTCGACTTCTATGGCCGCAAATTGAGTGGCCAACCTGAACAGCGGGCGCGCTGGAAGCGTTGCGTTGAGGCGACTGACACGGCATTGGGCGAGGCCCTCGGGCAGGTCTATGTGGCGCAGGAATTTCCACCCTCGAGCAAGGAAGCCACGTTGCAAATGGTGAAGGACATTGAATCCGCCATGGACCAGGACATCGCCACGCTGGATTGGATGAGCCCGGAAACCAAGGTGCAGGCCAAGGAAAAGCTGCATGCCGTCGCCGACAAAATCGGCTATCCGGACCATTGGCGGGATTATTCCAAGCTGGTTGTGGAACGGGATGACGCCTTCGGCAACCAACAGCGCGCCATTATTTTTGAGAATCTCCGCCAGCTCGACAAGATTGGCAAACCTGTGGACCGCGGAGAATGGGGCATGAGCCCACCAACCGTAAACGCGTATTACGACCCCAGCATGAACGATATCAACTTTCCGGCCGGCATTCTGCAACCGCCGATGTACGACCCCAAAGCCAGCGACGCATCGAACTACGGCCATATCGGCGCCATAGAAGGTCATGAGTTAACTCACGGGTTCGATGACGAAGGGCGGCAGTTTGATGGACAAGGCAATCTTACCGACTGGTGGACACCCGAGGACGCAAAGAAGTTCGAGGCCAAAACCGACTGCGAAGTGAAGGAGTACGGCAACTTTGTCGTCGTCGGCGACGCTAAGGTTAACGGCAAATTGACCTTGGGCGAAAATACGGCCGACAACGGCGGCATACGGCTCGCCTACATTGCGTTCCTCGCGGATGCAAAGCGAAAAGGCATCGACCTCAACCAGAAGCAGGAGGGCTATACGCCGATTCAGCAATTTTTTCTGGGCTATGGACAAGCCTGGTGCGGGGACACGCGACCCGAGCAACTGCGGCTGCAAGTGCAAACCAATCCGCACTCGCCCCGCCAGTTCCGCGTGAACGGCGTGGTCCAGAATATGCGCGAGTTTGGCGAGGCTTTCGGTTGCAAGATTGGCCAGCCCATGATGCCGGAGAATGCCTGCCGGGTGTGGTAAGCCGATCCAGTTTGTACAATGGGCAAGTGTCGGCTTCCGCTAGCGTTCGTCTGGAGCGAGTCCTCAGCCAGCTCCGTCTGTACGAACATCCTTTGCTCGATTTCTCTGCCCGTGCCAAAGCCGATGGCGTGGAAGTCGTTATCCAGTTCAAAAATCCTGCCGTTCCCGTTCATACCTACTATTTTGACCTCCATCCCCGCGACCTAGATCATCCGCAATTTGAATGGAGTTTTCAGCGCCAGCTTTACGACTGCCTGCACGATTACCTGGTGGAGATGTTCATCCGTACGCCTCAGGACCGGACGGAACGCCATCGGACGGGCCTGTGACCCTGCGAGAGAAAATCGAGCAGGAGATTCACGAAAGCGGGCCCATCCCGTTTTCCCGTTATATGGAGATGTGTTTGTACGACCCCGAACTGGGCTACTACTCAAGGAATGCGGAACAGTTCGGCAAGGCCGGGGATTTCTATACTTCGAGCGATGTGCACGCGGTATTTGGGCGCCTCCTGGCTCGCCAGTTTGAGGAAATGTGGCGATTTCTTGGTTCGCCTCGGCAGATTGAGGTCCTGGAACTTGGCCCCGGCCGCGGCTTGTTTGCCCAGGATGTTCTCGATTGGGTAGAAAAGAAATTCCCCGAATTTTTCTGCGCGCTTCACTACTCGCTGTTGGAAAGGTCTCCAGCTTTGCGAGAGCGGCTCCGAGGTACGCTGAAGACGCGCCTGGCGGCGGGTAAAGCATCGCTGGTGGAAGAAGCTGAAATTAGCGCGCTGGTCCCGAGAGCTCCCATCATCGTTTTCGCCAACGAATTCTTTGATGCCCTTCCCGTGGAGGTGCTCAGTGCAGAAGGTGCGCTTCGTGTGGGCGCAGCCAATGGCCGATTCGTGGAAAGCTGGACGACTGCATCAGTCGAAGAGATTGAATTTCGTGATCGCTACAGTATTCGGCCCGAGCCTGGAGAACGTGTCGAGGTTGCTCTTATCGCGCAGGCCCATATGTCTGAGATCGGAGCGAGAATCAATCGCGGATTCTTCATGGTCATCGACTATGGTTATGCGCGGGAAGAGCAACTCGAAGGGCGTCATCGCGACACGATCAGCGCCTTTCGACGGCATTCAATGAGCTCGAGCCCTTACGAAGCCCCGGGAGACCAAGACATCACTGCACACGTGAACTTCACAGCCTTGGCCGCGGCGGCCCACACAAACGAGATGCAGGCGCAGCCGTTGTTGACCCAGTCTCAATTTCTTATGGGTATCGGAGAACCGAACCACTTTGCCGACGCCTTCGAGGAATGCTGTCTGCCCCAGGAACGGGCCAAAGTCGCGCTGCAACTGAAACATCTGGTAACACCCGCTGGCATGGGAGAGAGTTTCCATGTGCTGGTGGCCAGCAAGGGCGAGATGGCGAGGCCGGTTGCGACTCTCAGCGGATTGAGCTTCGGCAAGGAAAGAGTCATTCCCTGAACATCAACTTATCCTTCTTATAAAAACTATTCATGCAGAGATTCTGCTTCATTTGCCGGTGCGGCGAATCTAAGCCAAACTAAGTTGGTGAAGCGGATCCTAGGCCCAGGAGCGACCGCCAATGCAACCCGCTGACCGTCCCGCCTCGTGGAGAATTCTGTTTGCTTTCGCCATAATCTATTTTGTCTGGGGCTCGACCTTTCTGGCGATTCGAGTCGGCGTGCACGAAGTGCCACCTTTCTTGTTCGCTGCCATGCGCTTCCTGGTCGCTGGCCTCTGCCTTTATGGCTGGATGAAACTCAAAGGCACGCCAACTCCAACCAGGCGCGAATGGACAGCCGCACTTTTTCTTGGCGCCATGATCTTCGTGGTCGATTACGGTTGTCTTTTCTGGGCGGAAACGCGTGTGCCATCGGGGATAGCGGCAGTTGTGCTGGCTACGATTCCTGTATTCATCACGCTGCTTGAGATCGTGATTCTCCGTACTCAGCGCCTCACGGTTCGGCTTGCGGCCGCTCTGCTGGTAGGGGTTGGCGGGGTGGCCGTGCTCATGAATCATTCTTTTTCCCTGGGCGAGGCTCCGGTGAATGGCGCAGGAGCGGCAGCGCTGTTGATCGCTTCTTTCACCTGGTCATTAGCGACCATCCTCAGCCGCAGACTTCCGCTGCCGGCTTCGAAGCCCATGAGCGCGGCGGCGCAAATGCTGTTGGGCGGAGTTCTTTTGCTTGTCCTCGCCGCAGGTGCAGGCGAATTGCATGGTTTCAACGTTGGCGCAATCTCCGGCAAAGCGTGGTTCTCGCTCGCCTACCTCATCACCGCAGGCTCGATCGCCGGTTTTACGGCTTACATGTGGCTGCTGCATTATGAGTCGCCGACCAAGGTGGGAACCTACGCGTACGTCAATCCGGTCGTAGCCGTCGGGCTGGGTTATTTACTTGGCGGCGAATCCATCGGCCTGCGAACCTTGCTGGGCACTCTCTTCGTCCTGATCAGCGTGATCACGATCACCACCATGCCTTCGAAGAAACCGAAGGCGGAATCCTGGACAGAAGTGGCCGCGGAGGAAGTGGCTGAGCTGTGAGACTTATGGCCTCGTCATCCTCTCCGGCTTGACCAGCTGATCAAACTCTTCGCCGGTAAGATGCCCAAGTTTCAGTGCAGCCTCACGCGAAGTTGTGTGCTCGACGTGCGCCGTGTGAGCAATCTCAGCAGCCTTGTCATAGCCAATTTTCGGTGTCAACGCGGTCACGAGCATCAGTGAATTGCTCACGTAGTGACCGACCTTGGCGCGATCGACTTCAATCCCTTTCAGCATGTACTCAACGAAGCCGTGGCTGGCATCGGTGATCAGCGTCACCGAGTGCAGGAAGTTGTAGATCATTACCGGCTTGTAAACGTTAAGCTGGAAGTTACCCTGCGAGCCGGCAAATCCCACCGCAGCAGTTGCTCCATGCACCTGCACACAGACCATGGTCATGGCCTCGCACTGCGTAGGGTTCACTTTCCCCGGCATGATGGAAGACCCTGGTTCGTTCTCAGGAATAATGAGTTCGCCCAAACCGGAGCGCGGACCGGACGCCAGCCAGCGAATGTCGTTGGAAATCTTCATCAATGAAGCCGCGAGAGTCTCGAGCGCCCCCTGGGCGAACACAATTTCGTCGTGCGCAGAAAGCGCGGCGAACTTGTTGGGATGCGAGCGGAAGGGAAGTCCCGTGAGTTCAGCAACCTTTTTGGCCACTCGTTCACCGAACTCCGGATGCGCATTCAAGCCAGTGCCGACTGCGGTCCCGCCAATGGCTAGATCGTAAAGCCCGTCGAGCGCTTCCTCCAGACGCTTGATATCTCTTTCGAGCAAACTGGCCCAGCCGCCGAACTCCTGGCCCACCGTCAGAGGCACGGCGTCCTGCAAATGCGTGCGACCGATCTTCACGATGCCGTCAAATTCCTTGGCTTTGGCCGTGATTGCAAGACGAACGTGTTCTATGGCCGGAATCAACGCGCGCTTCACCCGCTCCGCCGCCGCAATGTGCATCGCCGTCGGAAAAGTATCGTTCGACGACTGCGACATGTTCACGTCGTCGTTGGGATGGATCGGTTTCTTCGATCCCAATTGCCCGCCCGCCAGCTCGATGGCGCGGTTCGAGATGACCTCGTTCACGTTCATGTTGGTCTGTGTCCCGCTGCCGGTTTGCCAGATGTGCAGAGGGAACTGATCGTTGAGCTTGCCGGAGATTACTTCGTCCGCGGCTTGCACGATAAGCTTGGTCTTTTCCGGCGAAAGTTTGCCCAGATCTTGGTTCACCAGCGCGCAAGCTTTTTTGAGGATACCGAATGCCCAAATCAGCTCGGGCGGCATGATGTCGCGGCCAATGTTGAAGTGAAGTAACGATCGCTGCGTCTGTGCGCCCCAGTAAACGTTCACGGGGACTTCGATCTTTCCCATGCTGTCGGATTCAATCCGAGTATGGGTCGCAGGTTCTGCAAGAGTCGGCATACGCGCTCCTGATCAACGCGAGAAAATGAGTGCAACCCCAAAGTATAACGCTTTGTGTGCGCGGGGCCGCAGCGCGCGAGTCGTGCGCGTGCTAGAATCGTGTGCTTTCAAACCTAACGTCCTCTGCCGTTGGAGTCCGCCTGCACATCTTGTTATGTTGACTAAGCAAATCCCCGACACGCTGCCCCGCGCGCAAACCGTTTCACGCCCCGATACGCGCGCCGATGTCATCGTGATCGGCGCTGGCCCCACCGGTCTGGCCTGCGCCATTGAAGTCCAGCGCTCTGGATTCAAAGTCATTACCCTCGATAAGGGCTGCGTCGTCAACTCGCTTTACAACTATCCGGCTAACATGACTTTTTTTACCACGCCGGAACTGCTCGAGATCGGTGATCTCCCCTTCACTACAGCCCATCAAAAGCCCACTCGCGAAGAAGCCCTCGAATACTACCGCAAAGCGGCGGAGCACTATCACCTGGACATCCGGCAATACACCTGGGTGAAAACGGTCACAGGCCAGGATGGAGATTTCAACATCGCCGCCACCGACCGTATGGGCCGGGTGCACGACTTTCGGGCGCGCAAGCTGATCGTTTCAACCGGCTACTACGATCTCGCCAATTTCATGAATATTCCGGGTGAGGATTTGCCCAAAGTTCACCACTACTACCGTGAACCTCACCCGTTTTTTGATACCGACGTTCTCGTGATTGGAGGGAAAAACTCTGCCGCCATTTCAGCGCTTGATCTGTGGCGTCATGGCGCGCGCGTAACTCTCGTCCATCGCGGCGCAAGGATGCACAATCACGTGAAATATTGGATTCTTCCCGACATCGAAAATCGCATCAAGAACCACGAGATTGCCGCTTATTTCGACAGCAGCGTGAAAGAGATCGAAGTTGATTATGTGATCCTGGATACGCCCGACGGCCCGATTCGGTTGAAGAACGATTTCGTCTTCGCCATGACGGGCTATCATCCTGATTACGATTTTTTGCGTTCCATGGGCATTGAGTTGTCTCCGGAGCAGTGCCGCCCGGTTTGCGA
>Ga0335073_10004345_pt1 | contig 19822 bp, 18 predicted proteins | sample Lox_Sample_22_FD_207093 | JGI IMG/M metagenome (GOLD analysis project Ga0335073, IMG submission 207093) | Soil microbial communities from Loxahatchee National Wildlife Refuge, Florida, United States - Lox_Sample_2.2 | ecosystem: Environmental > Terrestrial > Soil > Wetlands | place: USA...
ATTTAAGGACCCGGCCCTCGTATAAAAATGCTAATCGGCCTCAGCGAGTTGCAGCATCAGCTCTCCGCACAGATAGGGCATTACATGGATGGCGAAGAGGTAAGGGTTTATCCAATAGACGTTTTTGCCAAGATTCTGTTCGAGAAGGCAACCCACTACCAGGTTTTGCCTTTTCTTAGGGGAGCGATCAGTCGGATAAAAACACCTAGATGAGAATGCCAGTTGGCGAAACATCGCGATATCACTCAAGTGTGGAGCGCTTGTACCATGAAAGTTTGGCCGAGTACGCCCGGTCGATAAGCCGAGGTAGCGGAATAATCGCGTAAGGCGTAGGATGGTCCCAATCAACTTACACATCCCCCCAGCCACACGCGACGGATCCAGTTCGAGCGAGGAAGTTGAGAAATGGAGCCAATGGGCGCTGTCTCAGGCCGATCGGATCGATCCGGCTGTTGATGGAAAGTTCTCCAAAGCGATGCAGGATGATGAGGCAGGCAGGCCAGTGACCAGTAATCTAGAAGATTAAGGTCCTAAGCTGCCTAAGCATTCCGAGGTGTACCGAAATGCTCGATCCTGGCTTATGCGTGCTCAACTGAAAACACGCCCGTTCCTTCTGCAAAAAACTCGATTTTTCTCCTGTACCGAAATCTACAATTTTCGTGCCGATCCGTGTGCGTGAGTGAAGGCGAGATGAGTGCCAAATGCTCGTTGGGGAAGAGCTGCTAGGCCACGGAATCGGGCAAGAATCGGTTGCCGACAAAACAGTATGTCGCCAGGGCGCTTGTGGGATGCGGACCTGTCTGACGGCAAACGACGATGGAAACAAAAGGGCACACTTGTTGCAGCTCTGTCGCGAGTTTGGAAAAGACAGCGAGGTCAACTTGAGCCATCCCGAAATCGGAGGATCGCCATGAATACGTCGATCTACCGCAGCCATGGTCAAGCGTACCGAACCACTCGCAGGTTCGGCACACGCGCCAGTGAGGAGGCGTCCCGGGCATCCACCGCAATGGGACCGCCGTTTGCCGCGAAGCGATAGACCCGCGACGAAACGGGTCCTGTGACTGTTAAGCCCGTCTTTCCGTAATAACCGACGTAGGCCGTTTGAGCCGAGCGTGGCTGAAGCTGGGACGCCGCGGCCGGTGCAGGCTTAGCTCTTGGAGTGGAGATCGTTCGTTGAACTTGAGTTCTCGCGTTCCCGCAACATGCCATCGTCTTGGCCTCCGTGTTCGAAATAGGCGGGCATTGGCGGTTCTTTCAGAGTCGCTCGTTCGAGAAGTATGGCGCCCGCCGACAACGCCAGCCACAAGAAGACTCGTTCCTTAGATGTCTCTCCAACCACAATCGCGAACGGGACCGCAATCCAAAGACTGAGGCAGTAGAAGCAATCCAGCAGCTTCGCCCAGAACCCGCTCCCGGCGGTCCGTCGAATGCGGACGAAAAGATCCCACGGCCCATCCTCCGCCGACAGCAAATGCGTGATACGCCAAACGCTGAGCGCCCCGAGAACAAGCCAGTAAAATCGCATGGTCGTGACAGCGCTTTCCAATTTACGAATCTTACCTCGGTTCAGGCGACCACTCACACTTTCTTGGATCGAACTGATTCAAAGCAATAAGTTCGTTACTCCACAAAGACCGACGAGCTCACAAAGTTAGAAATCGCCAGCGCAGTGACACTGGTTCAGCCTGTTACACCTCTCGCAGTCGTATTCATCCGGTTTCGCTTGCTTTTACATACGAACGAAAAGCCCGCATCGAGGTGTCACATCCCACTGTCACAAAAGTGACAACCGTACTCCCCTCGCCGTGAACCTTTGTGCGCTCGGAACCGCTTACTCATTGGCCCATTCGCCTCAAACCACTTTGGCAAAGGTCGTGCAATTGGGATGCCACGGCAGCACTGGGGACCAACACTCATGAGCGATTACAAGGTCTTGGCCGAAGTTGGGCAATCCTTAATCAATGTGCTGTGGCAGCAGATCCAGGCTGATCCCGACCTGGTCGCACTTATTAGTAATCCAAGTTTGATTTCACTGGAATCGCCCGCCGAACACCAGGAGAACAGCAGCGACACTGCGCTGCTTTCGGTCTATCTCTATCGCATTACCGAAGACCCGTACATGAAGAACCGCGTTTCAGTGGAAGGTACTGGCGGCAAGGTTCGAAAGCCACCCATGGCCTTGGACCTGTATTACCTGATTACTCCTCTGCTGAAGGCGCCGCGGGATCAGCAAATCGTTCTGGGAAAAATATTACAGATTCTCTACGACCGGCCCACAATGCAAGGCACCGACTTGGTCGGGAGTCTGGCAACCAGCGGCGACGTAGTGCGCGCCGTCTTCAACACCGTGCCACTGCAGGAAGTTTCGTGGGTGTGGCAAGCGCTCGAGACTCCCTACCGGCTCTCGGTCACTTACACGGTCCGAGTGACGTTACTGGATTCGACGGAAGAGCAAGTCCAGCAGCGTGTGCTGTCGGTGACAAACAATTATCGGGAGAAGACCGATCTGGTTGGTGTTCAAGGATAAGGAATGTCATTCCCATCGTTCCAGGTTGATTCGACCGTAGTGAAGTTGCAGTTCGCTCTGCTGCTGCGCGATGGTTTTGCCAATTCCGACCAGTTGCAGGGCGATGTCACGGCCGTGTCGGGAACCATCGCTGGGGAACAGAAAGACTCGAGCGGAACCTTTCTGTTTTACGACTTGAAGTCAGTGGCGCAAACGATCGCGGTCAGCAGCGGCACGGATACGCCCTATTACCTGCCGGCGAAGATCGCGGTTAACCTGCCGATGCTGCCTGTGCTGTGGCCGGCCTTTCCAGACGTGACCCTGGCGAACCCGGCATTGCTTCTGAGCGATCCGGGGCAAACCCCCGCGTACATAACGCAGCGTCGGGCCGCGACCCTGCTGCCGACGACCCAATATCCGTTTCCTGCGGGGTCAACGTTGATCCGCGGGACCGTCCTGCACGGCGGACTGCCGCTGGCGGGCGCGTCGGTGCAGCAGGCAGGGGGTACGGACCCGGCATACATAACTGGTGCCGACGGACAGTTCGTTCTTTATTTGTCCAGTCCACCTGCGATCCCGCAATCCGTCACCGTAAATGCGACACAGGGCGCTTTAGCTGGCAGCGCCCAGGTCACCGTAATCCGAGGATTAACCGTTTCCGCAACGACGATCAACATATGAGCACAGATGGCACCCACTGATTGAAGGAGAAGGAACATGCCGGAATATCTATATCCAGGGGTATACGTCGAAGAAATCGATACTGGGAATAAACCGATCGAGGGGGTTTCGACCAGCACCTGCGGCTTTCTGGGCATTGCCGAGCGCGGCCCGACGAGTGCGACGCTCATCACAAGCTTTGACGACTACACGCGCGCGTTCGGAAGTTACGTCAAAGATGCGAATGGTACGGACCACTACCTGGCTTATTCCGTCGAGGGTTTTTTCCAGAACGGTGGACAGAGATGTTTCGTACAGCGCGTGGCGCACTACGACCCTGTGACGGCCGCCAACTCGGCCGCCCGAGCCGAAGTGGCTCTTCCTAACCTGACGTTGTGGGCAATCGGCCCGGGGATCTTCGGAAATAACATCGCCTACCAGGTCAGCCCTGCCGGGTTGGCCGATCCCACTTTGTTCAAGCTGACGGTGTCTTACTGGGAAGGAACTCCCTCGCCTGACCTGATGTCCAGCCCCGACTTGACAGAGGTCTATGACAATCTCTCGGCGACGACGACCGCCAGCACGTTCTTCGAGAGCGAGATCAACGGCGCTTCGAATCTCGTCGTGATCAAGCAAAGTGCCGCGGGTGGTCGCCCCGCTAATAATTCCCAGGCGAACCTGCAGGTAAGCGCGAACGGCAGTCTAAGTCCGACTCAGGCCCTGACGGCCGGCAAGACTCTGATCTTGGCGGCAGGTGCGGGAGCGGCAGCGCCGACAGTGACATTCACTGTCAACGCCGCCGGCCCTATCCAGACCGTCGCCGATTTAATGACCGCTGTGAATGCGGACACCAAAGTTGGCGCCAAAGCTTATCTCGATTTGAGCCGGCGTTTCAACGTTCTGGATCCTCAGGGACGTGGAAACATTACCGTGACCGGAACCCTAACAGTGACGGGCGCAGACCTGGGCACTTTCGCGGCGACCACACAGGCAGGGCCACCGCTCCTGCTTACCGGCGGAAGTGACGGGTCTGGGCCGAACTCAAACTTGCAAGTAGGTGCTTCGGCAGGGATAGTGCCCGGCCTTGCGTTAGCCGATGGTGAAACCATCACCCTGACATCCGGTGCGACGGTAAAGCCGTTCGTCGTAAACGCTGCGGCGGGCCCGATAAAACTTGTGAGCGATCTGATCACCGCCATCAACGCCGATCCCTTTGGCGCCACTGCATCCCTGGATGCGGCCGGACATTTCAATATTCTTGATAAGCAGAACCGGGGAAATCTGACGGTGACAGATGCTCTCGCGGGGGCCGGCGGAGTAGGCGCCTTGGGCGCCTTCGCTACCGCTCCCACGGGGGGGTCCGTACAGCTTTCCCTGGCCGATTTCACGGGCTTCGATCCGGACCCGTTCACGATTCCGGCCCTGGCTGCCACCTCGACCGCCACGAAGAGCGGGCTGCTCGGTCTCGGGGATGTCGACGAAATTTCTCTGCTCTGCTGTCCGGAGGAGTTCTACTACGGAACGGCTAACTTCCAGATCGCCGGCTTGCTGCAGCAGCAGTGCGAAACCCTCAAGGACCGTTTCGCCATCCTCGAAGCGCCCTCCAATGCACGGCCGGACCAGACGAACACTCCATCCGTGAACTCTGAGTATGCGGCCTACTATTTTCCATGGCTGGTCGTTACCAATCCCATCAGCGGCGTTAATTTGCTGGTTCCTCCGTGCGGGCACATTGCCGGTATCTACGCGCGCAGCGATACCGACATCGGAGTTCAGAAGGACCCGGCCAATGAAGTCATCAGCGGGATCGTTCAGCTGCAGTTGCCCATCAACAACCAGCAGCAGTCGATTCTCAATCCTGTCGGCGTGAATTGTCTGCGCTACTTCACGGGAGCGGGGAACCTGGTTTGGGGCGGGCGCACTACCAGCAACGATCCCGACTGGAAGTACATCAACGTCCGGCGGATTTTTATTTTCGTGGAAACCTCCATCCAGCGCGGCACACAGTGGGTGGTGTTTGACATCAACTCCGATCCCACCTGGAGGCGCGTGGTCCGCAGCGTCAGCGATTTTCTCACCAGCTTGTGGCGTGACGGCGTTTTGCAGGGTGCAACCAAGGACGAGGCTTTCTTCGTGAGATGTGACACCACAACCATGACCCAGACCGACATCGACAACGGACGGCTGATCTGCGTGATCGGAATCGCTCCGGTCAAACCGGCGGAGTTCGTGATCTTCCGTATCGGCCAGTGGTACGGCGGTAGCGACGTAACTGAACTATAGGAGGGTAAGCAATGGCATCAGGAGCTCGCAACGATCCCTACGGTCAGTTTAATTTCCTGGTTGAGATCGACGGAGTAACGACCGCCGGTTTCAGTGAGGTGAGCGGGCTGACCTCCGACACCAATGTGATTGAGTATCGCGAGGGCGATGAACCCCTTCCGTCCACGGTCCGCAAACTCACCGGGCTGATCAAGGTCACCAATATCGTCTGTAAGCGCGGCGTCACGCAGGACATGTCTCTGTGGAACTGGCGTCAGACGGTGCTCGATGGCGTGCCGCAGCGAACCACCGGCACGGTCACGCTGCTTGATGAGGCTCGGAAACCGGTCTTGAGCTGGGAGTTCACGCAGGGATGGCCAGGCAAGCTGGAAGGGCCGGGCATGAACGGCAAGACCAGCGAAGTGGCGATCGAAACCCTCGAAATTGTGCATGAGGGACTCACAATGAAGACGGTGTCGTAAAGCGGAGGCTTGGCATTTCGACTTACCTCACTCCCGGCGTTTATCGAACCCCACAGGTTGCACCGCAACCGGCGCTTCAACTGGTGCGTACCGACATTGCGGGGTTCGTGGGTCTGGCCCAGCGAGGGCCTTTGCCCGAGGACTTCCCTGAATGCGATCGTTCGAAAGCGGTTGTGAAGATCAGCAGCTGGAAGGAATTTCTCACCCACTTCGGCAGCTTTCAGGAATACGGCTATCTGGCGTACGCGGTGAGGGCTTTCTTCGAAAATGGCGGCAAGGATTGCTATGTCGTTCGGGTTGCGGCTACTGCCGTGAAAGACCCGACACAGAATGCCGCGAAGGCATTCTTCACGCTTCCTTCCGGGCCAGCGGTGCCAATCGGCACGGTCAGCCAGCTGGGCGGTGCGTTTCAGTGCGGATTCACTCCCAACGGAGCTCACGTGCCGGCGGCCGGCGATTTATTGATGATCAGCGGCGGCGGGGTCACGCAACTCACCCACGTCGCTTCCATCCTGGCCAACGGTCAAGCGCTGCTGACCGAGCCGCTGAGCCCGCAGATCGCGGCCGGCGCGACCGTGTCCTGGTTCCCGGCGGCATGTGTGATCCGCGCGGCCAGCCGGGGGAACTGGGGAAACACTGTTCGCATCGAGATTACCCTGCTCAGCCCGACGACGTTTTCATTGCAGGCGACCGTTGATCTGGGCCCGAATACCTTGCCTGCCGAGGACGAGTACTATCGCACGCTCACGATTGGGAATCCCTCCAGTTACAACGACGCTCACACGGTTTTAAAACAGCAATCCAACTTGGTTCGGCTTGATGCATGCGGAGCGGCATCGAACAGCTCGGGATCGCCCAGCTCAGTGTCGGCCAGCCCGGCATCAATCCAGCTTCCGAGTTCCCTGGCCGGTGGAGTGTTCTATCTGCAAGGTGGACGCGATGGCCTCTACTCCATCACGTTGGAGGATTTCAGCGGCGGCCCGTCCGACTTGCGCGGACTCCGGCTCCTCGAGGAAATCGAGGAAATCGGCATCCTGGCCATTCCCGACGCCGTGTTTCAAGTTCCCGCGGGGCTGACGGCGCCGGCGGTGCCGGTGGACAACTGCCTGCCACCGCAAGGTCCGACTCCAATTTCGGTGGCCGCCGATCCCACCGCTCAGCCTGCACCGCTGAGCCCGCAAGAGAGCGCGCAACTTCAGCTTCTCATGATCGATCAGTGTCAGCGGCTGCAATACCGCGTTGCGCTGATCGATCCACCCGACGGGCTGAAGATCGGTCAGGTCGCGACTTGGCCGCAAATTAACGGACTGGTTACTTCACCGGTCTCCCGCTTTGCGGCGATCTATTACCCCTGGCTGATGGCGCCCGATTCGCTGCAGGTAGGCCAGATCACGCGCAACGTGCCGCCATCGGGCTATGTGGCTGGCGCCTACGCGCAGACGGATCTGACCTACGGCGTGCAGCGTCCACCCGCCAACGTCGAGCTGGAATGGGTGGTGGACGTTGAGCAGGGGATCTCGGATCTGGACCAGGAAGACCTCAACCTGAACAACATCAACGCCATCCGGTCTTTCCCCGGGCGCGGCATACGGGTGTGGGGAGCTCGCTCTCTGGCCACGGCGGAAGATCACGAGTGGCGATTCATCCACGTCCGGCGGTTGATGTCGGCCATTGAAGAGACGGTCGAGCGATCCAGCCGCTGGGCGGTGTTCCAAAACAATGACGACACTCTGCGCAACTCGCTGACCCATTCGCTGACCGTCCTGTTGCTGGGAATTTGGACGAAAGGTGGGCTGCAGGGCGCCACGCCGGCCGACGCTTTTTACGTCAAGTGCGATAAGACCAATAATCCGCAGACCGTGATTGATCAGGGACAGTTGATTTGCGAGATCGGCATTGCCATTGCGGCGCCAATGGAGTTTCTAGTGTTTGAGATTCGCCAGGATGCTTCCGGCGCACAGATTCTGGAGAACTGACGATGGCCACGACTCCAATCCGCATCGATCCCGTGGGAGGATTCAACTTCTACGTCACGCTGATTGACAACTCCAGCGTGGGGGGGACGCTGGTCACGGGGGCGATCGATTACGCAGTTGCCGGCTTTTCCGAATGCAGCGGCCTGGATGCGACGGTGGAGATCCTGGATTTCCGCGAGGGTGGAGTGAACGACTATGTGCACCGGTTCGCTACCCGCGCCACCTACTCCAACTTGACTTTGAAGCACGGGCTTGTGCCCCTCGATGACGATCTGTGGAGTTGGCACTTCGACTGGGTGCAGGGCGTAGGCACTCGAAAAGACGGGCTGATCTTCCTGCTCGATTCCTCCCAGGCCACAGCGAAAGTCTGGAGGTTTAAGAGCGGGATTCCTACGAAGTGGGTGGGGCCTCAGCTGAACGCCGGCCAGAGCAACGTGGCGGTGGAGACTCTGGAAATCGCGCACGAGGGGTTTGATCTGCTGGCTGGCTGATGGGGAAGGAAAACTCCATGGCGGACGTACACATCAACGAAGTGCATACCGAACTGGACATCACCGACAGCGTGGGCACGCTAGGGCCGGCGGAGGTGAAGAAACTGGTGGCCCTGGTTCTGGCGCAATTGAAAGCGCAAGAACATCACGACGAGTTGCAAGAAAAAGATAACCGGCTGCAAAACAGCGCATACGTTTCGGATCTGACGGAATGAGGCCTCTATGGCGCTCGAAAAACTGACGATTCTGCCGGAGAACAAAGGGCTCATTCAGGCTCTGTTCAACCCGGAGCGGTACACCGTCAGCAAGAGTGTGCAGCTGGCCGAGGTGGCCATTCCCGGGCTGGATGCGCCGGTGGTCCAGTTCGTGCGCGGGCAGAACGAAAAAATCACGATGGAGTTGTTCTTCGACACCACCGATTTCGGATTGGTGGATCCGGTGGTAGATGTTCGGACCCTGACTGCCAAAGTCTATCAACTGCTCAAGATTGACGGCGGCCTGCACGCCCCGCCGCGAGTGCAGCTGACGTGGGGAACGGGCGGGCAGCTGACCAGTTACGGGGCGAATATTTCTCCCTGGCTGGTTCTCGAAAGCGTCAGTGAAGAGTTCAGCGTATTCAGCCCGGGCGGAGTTCCGATTCGCGCTAAGCTCAATGTCAGCTTTCGCGAAGCCTGGACGATCGACCAGCAGCTGCAAGTCACACCGCGGCACTCGAGCGATCGCACCACCCTGCATCGCGTGGTGCGGGGAGAGACTCTGGCTCAGATTGCCTACGAACAATTCAATGATCCCACGCAGTGGCGGCTTATCGCGGATGCGAACAGTCTCAGCAACCCGCGGCTGCTTACGCCGGGCCAGGTGCTGGTGATTCCTCCGAGTCCGCCATCTACGACGACATCGGGAGGGTAAATAGCGTGTCAGCGGTTCCGATCATCGAGCAGGACATCTACGTTGGCCAGGATTTTTATGTGCCCGCGTTCCGGGTTCGGGTGCGGGGACAGGAGTTGTTGCAGGCCGAATACGACGTGCTCAACGTGACCTACACCGACAGCGATAAGGAGATGGACTCCTTCGACCTGACGATCAACAACTGGGACCCCGACGGAAACGGGCCGGGAAAAGGATGGTTCAAGTACAGCGACACCAACCTGTTCGATCCCTGGCAGGAGATCCAGCTCGACATGGGTTACTACAACGGCGGCAACGATGAACTGGAAACCATGATGGTGGGCGAGATTGTACGGATGACGCCTAATTTTCCCGAGTCCGGCCCTTCGACCCTGACCGTGCACTGTGTGAATCTGCTGCAGCGCTTCCGCACTCAGCAAATCACCAAAGACTACATCCAAAAGCAGGACTCCTGGATCGCGCGCGACCTGGTGCAAAGCATCGCTAAAGACATTCGGCAAACGGTTCCGTCCCTCGATCTGAAAGTGAACGACCAGGAAATCAGCCAGAATCTGGGGACGGAAAAGCCGATCGCGCACCTGAATGTGCACCAACAATACGCGGTGAATTTCCTGTATGCGCGCAGCCGGGAAATCGGATACGACATCTGGCTGGAAGAGGATACCTCGGGATCGCGCCGCGAAGTGACCTTCCACTACGCGCCCAGCAAATACACTTTAAAGCCCACCTACATTCTGGAGTGGGGAAAATCGCTGATCAGCTTCCAGCCTTCGTTTGGCACCGCTAACCAGCCGGACACGGTGATTGTGCGTTATTGGAACCCCCAGACCAAGCAGAAATTCGAGGGAACAGCGACCCGCGCCGATCTCGCGCAGGACGGTGTGATTGACCCCACCGCCGACTTCAAGGTGCAGCAAGGCCCGCTGTCGAAAAAGACCGATCTGGTTACAACCCTGGTCGTGCAAAGCGACGACGAGGCCCAGACGGCGGCCAAGCGCAGGTTGAAGATCCTGGCGCAGGGGCTGATCGAGTGCAAGGGCAAGACGGTTGGACTGCCCGACCTGCGTTCGGGCAACAAAATCAGAATCAATGGCCTGGGCCGTTACAACGGGCTTTACCACATAACCTCCACGACCCACAGCATGGGGGATGGCGGCTACACCACCGATTTTTCCGCGCGCATGGAAAAGGATCCAACCGGAGTACCGGCCGGGGCCAGCACTACCTAGGAGACGGGAAGTGATAAGTCATATCAATGGATTGGCCATCGCGTTGGTGAAGGAAGTCGGCTTGGGGAAAATTAGAGTGAATTTCCCATGGCTGGATGAAAACCACGAGAGCGACTGGATCCGCATCGCGACTGCGATGACCGGGAATAACCGTGGCTCTTGTTTCATGCCGGAAGTGGATGACGAGGTTCTGGTCGGGTTCGACAAGGGCGACACGCGCATGCCGTATGTGGTTGGGTTTCTGTGGAACGGGGTGGACTCTCCCCCCAGCCAGGATGTGCGGGACCGCCGCATCTCGTCAGTGAATGGCCATTGCGTGCGCTTTCTGGATTCCACGCCATCCGGGGGGAGCATGGGCGCGCTGGTGATCGAGGATGCGCATGGCAACGCCATCACCATGTCGAACGGCAAGATCACGATTCGCAGCCAGGGAGTCCTGGAACTCACATCGCCCACCATCACTTTGAACGGACGGATCGTTGCTCCAAACGGGAATCCAATTTAGCGGGAAGAGGAATCGCGTTATATGCCAGAGATCGACATCGAGGGAGTGAGCCCCGACCTGCAGCAACTGTTTCAGTTGCCGCAGTGTGCCGACATCACTCTGCCCTCGGCTGGAAGTTTGTCGGTGCAGTTGCCGACCGGCGGCACGCTGCAGGCTTTTGCCGACATTTCCAAGGGCATCCCGACGGATTGTTCGATGACGTTCAGCCTCATGCTGCAGCTGGCGCCGTTCATGGCAAACCTCGGCTGCCTGATCAAAATCCTCAATCTACTCAAACCGCTGATGGATGTCGTGAATTCCCTGGGACCGCCGCCGGATCCCATCAAACTGCCGCAGGCGATCTCCGACTTCGGTCAAGCTGCGGTCGCCCTGGCGCCTTGTCTGCTGATTCCGACCCCGGCAGCCATGATTCCGTTCGTCCTGGACTTACTCTGCCTGATTCTCAAGGTCCTCAGTTGCTTCCTGAGTCAGCTCAAGTCCTTGATCAACATTCTGGGTCCGCTCTCTTTGCAGTTAAGCACGGCGCAGCAGACCGGCAACGACGAACTGGTGGCCACCCTCACCTGCGCTCAACAGAACGCTCAGACCCAGGCAGGACAAATCATGAACTCGCTGGGACCGGTCGGAGTCCTGCTCGAAATTGCCGGACCACTGTTCTCGATTGCCGGCGTTCCGGCGATCACCATGCCTTCGCTGGGCAGCGCCTCCGATATCGCCGCCTTGAACTCGGTCGTAAATACGGTTCAGTTGGTGGTTACCACGGTGCAGAACGCTATCAACATGCTTGGAGGCTGCTCGTGAGCGCAAATCAGATCATCGGCGTGGGCTGGAAGTTCCCCATCCGGGTGAACGCCAAGGGCGGCATCAGTTATTCCTGCGGACCGGATCGGATTCAAGACGCGATCTGGATCATCCTTTCGACCTCGCTGGGCGAGCGCCAGATGCGGGAGACATTCGGCGCGGGTGTAAACGACTATGTGTTCCAGTCCAACAGCGACATCGTGCGAGCCCAACTGGCAGCCGCGGTCAGCGCCGCGCTGGCCAAGTGGGAACCGAGAATCACGCAAGTCAAAGTTTCGGTGCAGCAGGGAACGGAACCTAGCCAGGTGCTGATCGTGGTTGACTATCAAATCAGTTCCACCAACGAGCTCTACAACCTGGTGTATCCGCTGTATCTGCAGGAGGGCGCCGGTTAATGCCATTGCCCGATATCAATCTCGACGATCGTACTTTTGAGCAGCTCTTCCAGGAAGTGCAGCGGCGCATTCCCACATACACGCCGGAATGGACCGACTACAACGACAGCGATCCTGGCATCACGCTGATGCAGCTTTTCGCCTGGCTTGCGGAAATTATTGTGTACCGGCTGAACCAGGTGCCGGAGAAAAACTTCGTAAAATTTCTCGAGCTGGTTGGAATTCCCCTGGAACCACCGGCGCCGGCCGTTACCGAACTGCAGTTCACGCTGGTTCCGAAGCAACCCGCAACTCAAGTTCTTGCAGGCACTCAGGTCTCCCTGGGAGGATCTTCGAGCGGAGCGCCGGTGGTGTTCGAGACAGATTTCGATCTGCTCGTAACTGGACTCACTCTGGTTTCAGTGGAAGCCTTTGACGGTTCGCAGTTCACCGACTACACCGCCCCCAATTCTACCGACGCCCCTCCTGGTTATCCGCCCTTGAGCCTGACCCCGCAGCCGAACGCCGCGCTCTATCTCGGCTTCAACAACGTTTTCCCAGCCGGAGTGAATCGTCTCACCTTCCATGAGGTGCAGGGGTCCACGCCGACGCCGGTGCTGGGCGGGACCGATCCACTGGCCTCGGTTTCGCCTCCGGTAGAGGGGTACTGGGAATACTGGTGCGGGCAATGGCAGCAACTGCAAATCGCCGAAGACACGACCTTTGCGCTTACCAAGAGCGGCTATATCACGTTCAACGCCCCGAGCGATGGGCAGTTGCAGCAATTCGGTCTGCTGACCAAACCCACCGATCCACCGCTGTTTTGGATTCGCTTTCGCATCCAGAGCATGGTCGGCGCGGGTTACGAAAACACTCCCATGCTGCAAGGCATCCTGCTGGATACCGTTTCCGCCACCAACTGCGTGACCGAGACTTTGGAATTGCTGGGAGCTTCCAATGGACGGCCCAACCAGACCTTTAACTTGGCGAACTATCCGATCCTGCCGCTCGATCCTGGGGTCATTGGCATCATCGCGGTCGACCCCGGAACTGGATATGTGACGTGGGCGGAGGTCGAAGACTTCGCCGGCTATGGTGCGACCGACCAGGTTTACATGCTGGATCACTCCTCCGGCTTGGTCACTTTTGGTAACGGCATCAATGGAGCGATCCCGCCGTTCATACCGGGCAACGGCAACAATCTAGACAGCGCCAATCAAACCAATGTGATGGCGACTTCTTACAAATGGGGTGGAGGAACGCAGGCCAATTCCGGCGCCAACACCATCACCACTCTTCTGGCATCGTTGCCGAACATCCAGGGCGTAACGAATCCGCAGCCCTCCTACGGCGGGGCCGACGAGGAGACGGTGCAGCACGCGGAGGATCGAGCGCCCATGACTCTGCGCACGGCGAGCCGTGCCGTCACGGCGGACGATTTTGCCTTTCTGGCGACGCAGACTCCGGGCGCGCAGATCGCGAGAGCGCAAGCGTTCCCCCTGCTGAACCCCAATTTCCGCGTGATGCGCTCCGCGGTCGATGGCAGCCCACAGGTCCCGGCGCCGATTCCGGGCGCGGTTACGGTGGTGGTGATTCCTCAAAGCCAACAGAACCCACCCATCCCCAGCCAGGACACACTGCAGCTGGTCTCCAACTACCTGGATCAGGTTCGGCTCTTGACCTGCGAGCTTTTTGTGGCTCCGCCGCACTACCGCCAGGTACGCATTGAGGTGCAGGTCATCGCTGATCCTACCGCCGATCTCGGGACGGTTGGCAATGCGGTGTTGAATCAGCTGCTGCAATATTTCAATCCGCTTCCTCCGGGCGGGGTTGAGGCTGGAGGCTGGGATTTCGGCGGCACGATCTATTTCGCGGAGACCTATCGCCAGATCTTCTACGTTACCGGAGTCAAGCTGATCACCGGCACGCTGAAGACCTATGTAGATAACGTGCTGCTGCCTGCCTGCAGCGATTATCAGTTGCAACCGGATGAGATTGTTTATTCGGTCAGCCATGGAGTCTCGGTGACGTACTCATGATGAAGATTCCTCAAACCGGGACGTTCATCGAGCTTGATCCGGTGATCGGATGGCAAGCGACCATTGAGCATCTGTCGCCTGTCATCCCGACAGACCTGGCCGCGCGGTGCACTGCCGGTCAACCGGTGCCACCAGTCAGCGCTCCGGGCATCGCCGTGGATTGCGTAACCGGCCAGCCGCCAGCACCGGCTAGCGTTGCGGCAACTGGCTGCTGCGTGACCCCGCTGGCCGCGCTGACGCCGGCCAGCCCCCTGTTTCCGACAGGGCTCGCGGTAGATTGCGTCACCGGTCAGCCAGTGGCGTTCGCTTCCTCACTGGCTGGTCAGCTGCACTATCCGGTGGCGGTGGCGCGCGGTGATTGCGATCGAAAACTGTATGTCCTCGATGACACGGTGAACCGCGTGAAGGTGCTGGACGTCGCGGCGATGAGAGAGTTCGTAACCGTGGCGGGTTTCGGCGGGAAGGGAAAGCAAGCCCGGCGTTTCCGCAAGCCGCGCGGCCTCGCCATGTTGCCCGACGGTTCCTACGTCATCGCCGACACCGGGAATCACCAGGTGAAAATCTTCTCCAGGTTTCCCAACGCGTTGCTCGAGTTATGGGGCTCGGGAAATCCGGGGAGCGCGCTGGGGGAATTCTGTTCGCCCTGGAAAGTAGTGGCTGACGGTTGTGGTCTTATCTACATCGCCGACCGCGGCAATGGACGGATTCAGCGAATCCGACGCGGCGGCAGTTTTGAGACGCCGATTGCGGGCCTCAAAGATCCGACCGGGCTGGCGCTCGCGCCCGACGGCACACTAGCGGTGTTGGATAGTCCGAATGTTTACATCTATGCGCCCGGGCAGACCACAGCCTCGCAGACGCTTCAGGTGGAGGCGGGCAGCTGCCTCACGCTCGACGATAACGGCTGCTACCTCTATGTAGGAACTTCGACGGCGCTGGTGTACAAATTCGAAGCCGCCGCGGGCGTCGGCTTCCGCAGCGTAGGAATCGGCGTCACCGGCGTGCAGGGACAGTTTATCGACCTGCTCTGGACTCCAGGCGAGCAATTGATCGGGATTCTGTTAACCCACTGCGCGCCTCCTCCGGCGCTGGTCACCATCGCCACCTGCGGCAGCTACTCGGCCTGCGGCACACTTACCACTGTGACGCTGGACAGTGAAATCGAAAACTGCGTTTGGGATCGCATACAACTGAACGCATCGGTGCCGCCCGGCACTGTGATTGAAGTGGCCACGCAAACCGCAAAGTGCGACGAATGGCCCGTTCCCTTCGCCTTGGGGTGCCCAGTAGGAATTACCTCAATGTCGCGACTTGCCTCCGGGCTGGTGTCCGCCCAGATTACCGATGTCAGCAATCTTGCGCCGGGGATGCAGGTCGCAGTCAACGGTGCGTCCGACTCATCGTTTAACGACCAAGTGGCGATTCTCTCGGTCAGCCAAGACCAGGTTCCCAGTTCAACCATGCCGCTCGCGGGAGCTGCGACCTGGCAGACCACTACCCTGTCTGCGGCCACGGCGACCGGTGGCTATTTGAGCGGAATTGTCGCGAAATGTGCACTGAACTCCGCTCCTCTCAGTCTCACCTGTGAAAATCCCGATTGTCTGGTACAGAGTCTGCCCGGCCGCTATCTGCGAGTGCAACTGCAACTCAAGACCAACGGAATTGATTCCCCGTTGCTGCGCTCCATCCAGATCAGTTATCCGCGGTCCAGTTATCTGCAATATCTCCCCGCGGTCTACCAGCAGGACGACCAGAGCCGGGTATTTCTGGATCGCTTTCTGAGGATATTTCAAACCACCTTCGACGGCATGGATCGCACTCTCGATGACATGTGGAAGCGGTTCGATCCGCTGTCGGTGCCGGACTCATGGTTCTCGTGGCTTGCGGCCTGGATCGCTCTGCCCATCAATCCATTGTGGACCGACCAGCAGCGCCGCACCGCGCTCCAGGGCGCCGGAGCTCTCTATCGCAAACGGGGCACGCTCTCGGCAGTGCAGCAGCTGGTCAAACAATACGCCAATGTCGCTATCCGATTGATCGAACATTACCGCTTGCGGCAGCTGATTATCCTGCCCGACAAGCCGGATGCCGGCGCTGCTCTCGGAAGCGGAACCCGGCTATGGAGCCGCGACTATTATCAGCGGCTGCAACTGGGAGTCTACAGCCGCGTCGGATATTTCGAACTTACGGGCGAGCCTGAACCCGATATCGAACCGTTGGCCTGGGGAGCGAATGAGTTCACGGTGTTTTTCGATTGCGAGCCCTACGAAGTGCTGACGACCCGACAAAGCGTTTCGCAAGTGGTCGAGCGGGAAAAGCCGGCGTATACGAAAGCCAACTACGCCCCTGTATTTCCGCGAATGAGAGTGGGGGTGCAATCCACGCTGGGCGTGGATACCAGGATCGGCGAATTTACCCCGCTCCTGCTCGGAACCACGGGAATCTTAGATTATGACTCGATCCTTTCCTGTTCGAGAACGGAGACTCACTTGTCGGCCCAGCACGCGACCCTGAAGCCGCAGGTGGAGATGAACACCCGACTTCTGTAAAAGGAGCAGCGTATGAGCACATCAACGGCCGGTTGCACCAGCGTGGCCCCCACCGCAACGGAAAAGACGTGTCTGCCTTGCGACATTCCGGCCCTCTGTCGCAACAGCTACTACCGAGGGAAGCTGCTGACGGAGCGCGATTTCAACGACGAGCAGCGTTACGCCATTGACAAGATGCGGCTTCACACCCTCGCCCTGCATGGCTGGGGAGTGGTTTGCGGCTTGGTGGTAAAGCCGCATCCTCACTGTCCGGAAAAACGTTTGGTGGTCTGCGAAGGACTGGCCATTGACGACTGCGGCCGAGAGATCCGCCTGCTGAAAGAAGACTGCGTGCCATTGCCCAAACCTGTGACTGCGCCTCCGCCGGCCCGAGGTCAGAGCGCCGGCATGGCGGGGGGCGAAGGTGCCGCGGTTGAGCCGAAGATTTCTGAAGACGATGCAGACGATGACGAACGGCCTATGCCGGGCAATGGTTGCGACCCGGCCCCGGTTCCAAAGGATCTTTACTTGTGCATTCGCTACGCGGAATGCGAAACCGAGTTTGCCCCGGCGCCCTTCGACGATTGCTCCTGCACTACTTCCTCGCAGAAACCGAACCGCGTGTGCGAAGGCTATGCCTTCGTTCTTTACGAGCAAAAACCATCGTTCTGGGACAAGGCCACGCGGGAACCATGCGAGATGGGCGATTGCACTCAGTACTACCGCGACGCCCGCGAGTGCTGCCCGCCGGCGGAATGTTGCCGGTGCCTGCCCCTGGCCGTCATTTGCAATTGGGTCGCCGGAGAACCGGTACGGCCGGAACAGATTGACAACTGGGGGCCACGCCGGCAATTGGCCAGCACGGAAACGCTAGACCAGGTCATCCGCTGCATCCTGACTAAGTTGCCCACGGAAGAACTGACGCGCATTGAAGACACGAACTGGGAGCACAACCGCCGCATGCTATGCCGTGAGTTCATGGAGGAATATATCGGGTCGGTGGAGCGTCCGAAAGGTTTCCGCATTGAGTTTTCGCACAAAGTGCATTCCGGGGCGATCGATACTCGCAGCTTTCAGGCTCTGGTCGTCTTTCATCCTGAAAATGAGTCCGAACCCAGGCACATGCAGATCGCGCCGGCGCGTGTGGAAACAGAGCGCGAGCACGATGAAACTACCTGGGCCCGGCTGCATATTGACCACGGCTACGCGCGACGGCATCTGGACGGACGGAGTTTCGACCTCTTCCTGATTCTGAAGTGCGACGTAGTCAAGGATGTGGAGGGCCGTGCCGTGGACGGAGACTTCATCTGCCACCGTCTGCCCACCGGAAACAATATTCAGGGGGGCACTTTTGAGAGCTTTATTCGGGTGGAGAGACACAGAAACTAACAGCCCGCGGGAGGATGCCATGAGTCCGATGTCCAATATGAACGCAACGACGAACGCCCCATCCACTAGTGCGGGGAATTCGCCCTGCGGCTGCGCGGATCAAACGCCGTCTCAGCCCTGCTGCTGCAATCTGGTGTGCTTCGACCGGCCGAATTATTTCTGCGGACATCTGTTGACCGACGCGGACTTAACGCTGCAGCAGAAATATGTGGTCGAAAAGAACAAGTTGTATCACCGCACCATGGACGGCTATGGCATCGTTTGCGGCCTCAAGCTTACCTGCGATTGCGACTGCAAAGGCAACATTCTGATCCACGACGGATTCGCCATTGATGATTGCGGAAACGACCTGGTGGTGTGCGAGACCACGCGCTTCGATGTCATCCATGCGCTGCGGTGCAAGGGCCTGCTGGTCACCGACCCGCCCGAGGACGACTGCGAACCCAGGCACCGGCACGAGGACCACAAGTCGCACTGCCACATTAAGCAGTGCTACTACGTCACCATTTGCTATAACGAAAGCGAATCCGAGTACGAAACCCCGTTTCAAAGCAGTTGCACTTCCGGGCCCAAGGCATGCATGCCCACGCGCACGCACGAGGGGGTGCGCTTAGATGTCACCAAAACGCTGCCCCGAGAGTATTCCTACTGTGAAGATCTGCCCAGGAGGATCAGAGAGTGTTTTGAACTCAACTGCGACAGTCCGCTCGGCCGAATCGTAAAAGACAACGTTCACCATCTGCAGTACATCTTTGGAGAGTGTGGGGACGACAGCGCGGGACGCATAACGCCGCGCCGGGCGTGCGAGTTATTCTGCGAGCTGCGGGCTTACTTCCTGAACTACCTTAAAACCAAACCCGACCAATTCAATTGCAATCTGTACGAAGAGGTCGCGTGTCTTAGCTGTCCGGGAGAATGCTACGAAGAGATACGGCCCCTCAGCCACGGGATTCAACCGCGCAAGGGAGACCCACGCGATGACCGCATTGAAACAGGCAGCGAGGGTCAATTCTACGATCTGCGCTGCTTCGAGAAGCTGCGGGAACCCCTTGGCAAGCTTATCTATTACATGCAGCGTTACCAATACGACTGCGTGCTCGGCGATCTGGTCTTCGGTTGTCAGCAGCCCTGTGAGGCTCACTGCCTGGTGCTGGGAACCGTAGAAGTGCTGGACGGGAGGCTGATCCGGGTGTGCAACTCTCCGCGCCGTTATTTAAAAACCCCCGCCAACCTGCTCGAAGTGTTAATTCACGACGTCCTGACGAAGCGGATGACTCGGGGTGAGGAGCGCGAAGGCAGGCCGGTTCCGTGCTGTCCCGACTATGACAAGTTTAGCCCTTGTCATTTCCTGACGGAGTTCGATGCGAGTACTTCCGGCCGCTACGAGGCGGCAGCCTCGCTGATCCGTGCGATCTGCGAATTCGGGAAGTGCGTGGAGAACGCCTTCGACTTCTCCGATAGCACCAACATTTCATATGAAGTATTCGCCGGCCTAGACTGGAGTGACAAGGACACACAGCGCAAACTCGAGGCAATCAAGACTCTGTTCGGCGTTTCAGTCTCAGAGGAGAAGATACCGGCTGCCGGACTCAACGCTCTCACTCCCATGCAGTGCTTCCAGTCGCGTGCTCTGCTGCGAAGAAACGATCGCGTGGTGGCCTTCGAGTC
>Ga0335073_10004346_pt1 | contig 19821 bp, 14 predicted proteins | sample Lox_Sample_22_FD_207093 | JGI IMG/M metagenome (GOLD analysis project Ga0335073, IMG submission 207093) | Soil microbial communities from Loxahatchee National Wildlife Refuge, Florida, United States - Lox_Sample_2.2 | ecosystem: Environmental > Terrestrial > Soil > Wetlands | place: USA...
CGGTCTTCACCCAGCGCAGCGTTGCGTAAAGGTAGCCGGCCCAGCCATGCGCGATGCCCAGAAAGGTCGACGGCGGCGAGTCTGCGATTGGCGGCATGGTGTCGAAAATCGCCCAAAGTCTGGAACACAACTTGTTCCCCGCCTCGAGGAGTTTTTCGAGGTCGCCCGAAGCTTTGTCCCAGCGGAAAGCATCCGCCAAAGACGAGAGCGTCAGCAGAGTGCCTGCTCTTCCGAGAGTGAGGTCTGGGTTCTCGCAGTCCTGCTCGGACAACTGCAAAAATCGTGCCGTGGCGGTTGCGCGGGTGTCCGAGTCACCATAACTGTGGGCAAGCAGAGCTTGCACGCAAGCTATGCCGGAAGGAGTGTGATACGGAGAGACCCGGCCAACGGTTTCCGTGGTCATCTGCGTGTCTGGCGTATAGAAAGCGAGTTTGTGCCGGGCCTCGCGGCAGGCCCGATCAAGCCAACGCGAAGCCAACGCGACAAGCCCTGCATCCTATGCGGAGAAGCATGCCTCGCAGCCGGACAGGGCAGTCTGCCGCCTTCGAATTTCAGCAGATTCTCGACCACAGCGGAATCGCGTTGGTTACGGTAAGCCAACGCGGCGAACCAAATCCTGAAAACGGGGATCGGAGCGGACGGGATCGTAATCTGGATCGTGAGCCAGGGCGAGCACTCCCGGGGAGTGCTGTTCGTAAGCCTTTTGCAGCCAGGCGAAGGCTGCGTCTTTCTCTCCGAGGGCAATATAGATCTTGCTGAGGTAATAGGGGTCTGTGTATTGTTGCGCGGAACGCCGCTCCAATTTGTTGGCCATTTCCTGCGCCGCCCGCCGATTTCCCTGGAGGGCATAAATATGCCCCAGTTCCCCCAGGGCGAAAGTAAGATTTTCCCAGGACTTTATTTTTTCCACCTCGGCGATCGCCTCCGGATAGCTTCCCATACGCTTATATGCCTCGGACAGGGAGCGGTGAGCCTCCACGAAATCAGGATCTACGTCCAGCGTTTTCTGTAGGAGAGCCACTCCCTCGTCACACTGGTGGGCCTCGCACAATCGCTTGCCGAGGTCGGTGGCGATAATCGGAGAAAGCGGATCCACTTCGTGGGCCGTGCGGAGCTCCGCGATCGCCTCATCTGTCTTCCCCACCAGAGCGAGATAGGCATCTCCATAATAATGGTGAGCAACCGAGTAGTTCGGATCGAGCTCGATTGCTCGCCTAAAATCCTTCTCTGTCTCTGGCCAATTCCACTCATACTGCAAAACAATCAGCCCCAGCGACGTATACGCCTCAGCCAGTTGGTCGTTCAGAGCGAGTGCTTCTTGCGCGGCCGCCTTGGCCTTTGGCATTGCGTCATTTTGCGCAACGAGGCCGTAACCTCCGAGCAAGACGTAAGTATCGGCCAGACCCGCATACGCTTCTGCATAATTTGGGTCTATCGAAACGGCTTGGTTGAAATACTCGATGGCTTTTCTGAATCCATCTTCGGTTCGTTTGTTCCAAAAATAGCGTCCCTTCAGGTAGGCCTCATAAGCGTCGGGGTCGACAGTTCGAACACGCGCCAAGTCAGTTTGCTGTTGCGGGCTGAGGCGCAACTGAATTTCCTCGGCCACGGCAGTGGCCACATCGTCCTGCACCGTGAGGATGTCTTGCGGCTTCCGGTCGTAATCTTGGGCCCAAAGATTAGTTTGATCTTTCACCTCAATAAGCTGGGCAGTGATTCGGAGACGGTCTCCGGCCCGGCGAAAACTCCCTTCCAGCACGTACTGCACAGAGAGTTCGCGGCCGATCTGGTCCAAACGCTTCTCGCTGTGCTTGTACCCCATGACAGAAGTTCTAGCGATCACTCCCAGTTGCTCTGGCCGCAGGCGACCCAGTTGCGTGATCATTTCCTCCGTCAACCCGTCCGCGAAGTACTCCTGCTCAGGATCACCCGTAAGATTCTGGAAAGGCAGTACTGCCAGCATGACTCTGCCAGAACGCGCCGCACTCTCGGGGTGAGAGCGGCGCCAAGCCCAGTGACCCGCGAATCCCAATATCAGCATCCCCAGCAAACCAGCAATGGCGATGAAGCGGCGCGTGCCTGAGCCCAACCCTTGTCTGGGGTCAGGTGATGTCTCCTCGTCAATCACCACGTGGGTTATGGAGCTGCTCTGTAACATAATGTCGTCCGGCTGCGGAACGAACCGCACCTTCTCCGTGAACCGGTACCCTCGTCCCGGGACGGTAACGATGTAGCGATGCTCCCCGCCCGCTTCCCCCAGGGTCTTCCGCAGCACAAAAATGTTCTGGGCCAGGTTGGACTCCTCAACGAAGGTGTCCGGCCACACTGACTTCATCAGATCATCCTTCAGAACCACTGTTTCGCTGCGCTGGACTAACACCAGAAGAGTTTCGAAAGCTTTGGGCTGGAGGGGAATCGGCTGATTGTGGCGTAGCAAGAGCCGTTGATCGGGATCCACGCGGAACGGGCCAAACTCATAGAAGTGCTTTGTTTCCTTACCCATAGACCCGCCCTGATAAATCCTGAGAAATCCTGAGGCTTTCCCCAAGACTTCTAATGCGTGCCTGCGGCATTGTGCTTCCCGTCAGGCCAGAGCGACCAGAAAGCCGCAATTGGCGTGGGTTGCAATGTACCACGAGATCCTGGCCGGGTAAAGGTTCAAGGGGAGGCAGCCACGGCTCATAAAAAGACAGAAATCACCATCCAGACCGATCAGTTCGTGCTAGTTCGGAGAAGAGGCTACACCCGTCGTTGGTGCCCAGAGTGTGGCTCTGATGTGGACGTGGTGGATCTGGTCCAGTCAGAGGCTTTGCCGGGCAAGGCACGACCTCGGCTCCGCGAATCCGCCGCGGCCAAAAAGTGGCATTACCTGGAGGCTCCGGATGGGACTCCGCTGGTGTGTCTCGAGTCGCTGCTGAAATCCATGTGAGCGGGAGAAGTAGGAAAGATGCAAGTTTCAAGAATCCAGAATAAGGGGCGTTTTATGACCAGGCAAGACCAACACTTAAATTCTGCCAAGGAGCGATTATGACGAAGCAAACTTTGAAGGGTCTCGCAGTATTAATAGCCTGCCTGGGGCTGGCGCTAAATGCATACCCGAGCATGGCACAAAACAAACTCGTCGGACCGCGTGGCCGGCTCTTGCCCCACGCCGCCCAATTAGCCAACAAACTGGCCGAACGCTTTGCTCCGGAACAGCACACTCCGGGCTCACCCATGGTGGTTGACTTCGGCACGCTCGATTTCCCGGCAACCTCGGATAGCGCAGGCTACGACGTCAACGACAAAGGACAGTTCACCGGGGGCTACGGTCCCGATCTGGAGGTGAGCATTTCAGACACCGGCTTCTTCTTGTCCAATGACGCCTTCAAAAAGATTAACTTCCCCGGCGCCACGCAAACAGCCGCGTTCGGGCTGAACAACACCGGAGAAGTCGTAGGCAGCTACTACGACACGGCCGGGAACGAACACGGTTTCAGCCTGGTCAGTGGAGTCTACACCACTATCGATGTACCAGGGGCAATCCTCACCCAAGTCGAGGGCGTCAACGACTCGGGTGAAATCGTTGGTCTTTACTACAACAGTGACCCTGGCGTTGGCTACTCCTTTTACCTGGAGGGAGGCACATTTACGACCATTGCCGTGGCCGGAGCGGAGGATACCTTTGCCGGCGGTGTCAACAACTCAGGCACGATTGTTGGCCAGTGGGTCGATGCCGCAGGCATATACCACGGCTTTTCCTGGACGAGCGGAGTGTTCACAACCATCGATTATCCCGGCGCGGTTTTCAGCTCGGTTCTCGGTATCAACGATCAGGGCGACGTGGCGGGCGAATACGGCAACGGCGACCTTGACCAGTTCGCAGGTCTTCAGCACGGCTTTGTCTACGGCAAGGGGCAATACCTCGGCGTAGATGTACCGTTCGTCGGATCCGCTGTGACCTGGCTTGATGGAATTAATAAAGATGGACAAATCTCGGGATTCTATGTGGATTCGGCGGGACGGTTTTACGGTTTCATGGCCAAGGTCATTCCGTGAGGCGTCACAGTGATCTCGTCTGTCGTCGTTGCAAGCGCCGCCCGCGTCACAGAACTAGAAAGCGGGCAACACGCAGTTGCCAAGCCCTGAGCAAATTCGGGATGACCGAGACCGGCGTGGAGGCATCATGAAGCACGTTCATGTGGCGGTGGGAACAATCCTGGCCGGCACCGGCCTGAGCGGCGGCGGCACCAGCGGCATGGTCGCGGCCCTTGCTGCCGGTTCTGCCGACGGTTCCGACGGTGAAAACGCCGCCGAAACCACCTATCACTCAAGCGTCGAAGTAATGACGACCTGAGCCAACCGATTCTTGAGAGGAAATCGCAAGGGAGATCTTATGACAAAGCAAAACCTAAAGCATTTCGCACTATCACTTGCGTGCCTGGGGCTGCTGCTGAGCGCATCTCAGAGCCTGGCGCAGGCTACCTTCGCGGGGCATACGCGCCGTCATGCTTCATCATCGCCGGTAAGAATTCAATCCGCCCAACCCGGCGGCTCGTCTTACACCTACACTCTGTTCGATTTCCCCGGCACCTTCTACACCTACCCCAGCTCTCTGAACCTCGGCGTGAGCAACCCGAAAATCGAAATTGTCGGGGAATACGGCAATCTTTCGCTGCTGGCTCCCAACAGCTTCTTGCTGCTTGGAGCGGAAAGTAAGGGGGTGGTTACAGAGTCTTACCAGACCGTCGACTTTCCGGGCGTCCCCCAACAAGGAGCGTTTGGCGTCAACGACGCGGGGCAGGTTGTCGGCCAGTATGTGGATAGCTCCGGCGTTTATCACGGTTGGGAGATGAGGGGCGGGACCTTCACCACCATCGACGTGCCGTTCTCGGGCGCTACGGGCACCGTAACCAACGGAATAAACAATTCCCAGGAGATTGTAGGCTGCTGGGACGGCAGCGGTATTTCTCAGCACGGTTTCACCCTCATCGCTACGACTTACACGTCCTTTGATTATCCCGGAGCCATTCAAACGTGCGCCTGGGGACTCAATAGCAGCGGAGACATCACCGGATATTACACCGACATCAGCGGCGTCCAACACGGCTTCATTCTTATTGGGACAACCTACACTTCCATCGATCCTCCGGACTCGGTGTTTACTTCTCCCGGAGGAATCAACGATGCCGGTGACGTGACCGGGGGATTCTGCACGACCAGCGCGTGCATCGAGACTCTGGACGGCGCGCAGGGATTTCTTTTGAGCAAAGGTTCCTACACAACCTTCACCATTCCGGGCGCCGTCGGAACTTCACTGGGGGCGATCAATGACAAAGGGGTGATCCTTGGGGATTACTTCGACGTTGCCGGCTTTGACCACGGTTTTGTGGCCGTCCCGTAACTCAACTTTCATCACCTTCTCACAGGAGCAATTTATGACGAGGCCGCCCCGCAGAAAGAGAAGCGCTCGCGTCAGAAATAATCTGCAACGAATGTTAGGAGTGAATATGAAATTGAAACAGAATTCGACGTTATTGATTGTGAGCTTCGTCATCGGGCTGGTCACGATCATGAGGCCGGGATTTGCGCACGCGCAACTTACCGAACTATACGGATTTCAGTACAACCCTGACACGACCAGCAACTACCCCGATGGGCAGGCGCCCATGGCGGAGTTGATTCAGGGATCTGACGGCAACTATTACACCACCACTAGCGGTGGAGGATCTGGCGGGTGCCCGAGCGAGGTTGAAGGTCAAACGGCCGGTTGCGGCGCGGTGGTAAGGATTACGCCATCAGGTCAACTCAGCGTTGTCTACAGCTTCCCTTACAACTCGTCGAACAACAGCGCGCCGAACGGCGCGAATGTGGATGCCGGATTGTTGCAGGGTCCGGATGGCAATTTTTACGGCCTTACCACGGCGGGCGGTACGGAAGGAACGAATTGGTGTGTGACCTCCGTCGGAATCGCAGGCTGCGGCACAATCTTTGAATTGACCCCAACCGGGATGTTGACCGTTTTGCACAATTTTTGCGGGCCGAATGGTTGTGGAACATTGGCGACCGACGGCACAAATCCGCTTGGGCGGCTGGCGATCGGACCTGATGGCAATCTCTATGGCACGACTCAGTCAGGCGGGTTGGCAGAGGTCTATAACCAAGGCACGATCTTTCGAATTTCCCTGTCCGGAAGCGGTTACACGATCGTGCATCTTTTCACCGGCGCTACCGGCTCCGGCGATGGAGCGAATCCGGCGGCTGGTTTGACGCTTGGTTCCGACGGCAATTTTTATGGCACGACCGAGTTTGGAGGGTCATCGGGCTATGGAACCGTGTTCAAGATGACACTGGCGGGAACCGTCACGATTATGCACTCGTTCGCGAACAATGACCCAGACGGTCAGCAGCCTATGGGAGCGCTGGTCGAGGCCAGCGACGGCAACCTCTATGGCACCTGCTATGACGGCGGCGCTGACGGCTGGGGAACGGTTTTTCGTATCTCGAAATCCGGGACCTTTCTCAAGCTTTACGACTTCAACATCACGACGGGCAATGTAGGAAATCTACCGAGAGCAGGCTTGATCCAGGCTTCGGACGGAAACCTTTATGGCACAGCCTGGGAAGGAGGAGCAAATGGCGAGGGATCCATCTATCAAATCACCCTCGGCGGGGTTGCAACTCTCGAAGCCAGTTTCGATGCCAGCACGACCGGCGCTTCGCCATTCGGCGCGCTTGTACAGGGCAGCGACGGCAGGCTTTATGTGACGTTGCTGAACAACGGCGGCTCCAATCCGCAAGGGGTGCAGGATCAGGGCGCAATCTCTGTGTTTGATGACGGCCTTGCGCCACCCAAGCCGGCAATCCTTGGCTTCGTCCCATCGTCGGGAAAAGTTGGCGCGAAGGTGACGCTGGGTTTGGGGCCGTATATCGGCGCGACCTCGGTGCAGTTCAATGGTACGTCGGCAAAGTTCGTAATCGACGGTTCGGAATTCATCACTGCAACCGTCCCGGCTGGGGCCACTACCGGACCGATCAGCGTGACCAATGCCGAAGGCACGGTCACCAGCAAACAGAGCTTCAAGGTTATCCCGTGATAAACGGCGTGTTTCGATGGGGCAACAGAACTTCTGGCGCACGCTGGCCGGAACATATGCCAGCCGAGATTGATGAGAGGCCGACATGGGCAGTAAGAGGAGAAAAAGGAAAGGTGGATGAGTGAAATTGGGATGTTACGCCAGCTAGCCACACTGTCTCCGCCCGCCAGAGTACAATTCGATACATGTGGGCATTTACCCAACCTAAAGGTACAAGAGCTGCCCACGTATCAACGTTGCTTCTCCCGCTTCTGTTAGCCGTCGCCGCATGGTCACAACAACCCGATTCCAACCTGGTTGGTGATATGTCGGAAAAAGTACTACGAAGCTACCGCATCAAGCTTACTGAGCAGGGTGTAACGGCCGCCCTAGGAAGTGACAATGCCGCGGTACGCAAATACGCGTCGCGAGTTTTCTCGAATCGTTGGCCCAAGAACGCGGCTTCGCCCATAAAAGTGGCTATGTTGCGGGAAGGGGACGAGTTGCTCCGCGTCAGTCTCGCAACAGATCTCGCCGGACTCGGAGATGAAAGCGGGCGTGAGATGTTGCGGACTGAATGTCACAACACCGGCGAGTGGGGAACTACCCGGATGTACGCGGCTAGGAGCATGACTGATCTTCACGACGATTTTTGCGAGGATTCAGTTCTGGAAATCTTGCGCTTGCCTAGCGACCCTCAAGATACGAATGCCAAGCGGGATGCCTTGGATCTCGTGCTGAGCATAATCCACAATTCTGGTGGGCAAGAATACCGGAACATTTTGGATTTGACGATGAACGCTCTGAATGATCCAGACTCGGGAGTGCGCCTAACGGCTAGCATTACGCTGGGTCGCCTTCGGGATACTTCTGCGATTGCAGCTTTGGAGGCGGCTGTTACAGCCGAGCAAGAAGCGACCGTCCAAAGCTTGATGCTTGAGGACTTGAAACGGCTGAAAGCGTTACACCCGGGACAGAAATAGCTGCTCTTAACACGAGAACCTTCCTCCTAAATCAAATCGTCAAGTGACGCTATCAGGTGTTCTCACCACTTTGCGCCGTCTGTTCGCCAAAAACCTCCAGCTCAATCTCTAGCAGTTGCATTGCCCCGGCACTCTGCCTTAGTTCCAATCCTGCGGCATGAGGAGGACGTCGTTATGGGCAAGCACAAAGTTAAGCCGAATTACCGTCGCCGCTTGCTTCGACTGCCAGATGTAGATCATTGCAAGCGGGCCGTACTGAACAGCCTCGGTTCGCCCGGCTCGCCGTGTCTATGAGTACGCCATCGACCAGTTCATTGCCTGGTACTTTTCCAAACCCCGTCTTGCCTTCAACCGCATCGTGGTGGTTCGCTACCGCATGCATCTAGAATCACGCGGCCTCGCCGCAAATACAATCAATCAACAACTCGCGGCCGTGCGAAGACTCGCCCACGAAGCTGCCGATGCTGGCTTGCTGAGCCCGGAACTGGCTGCCGCAATCAGTCGGGTGAAAGGTGTCAAGCAGCTTGGCTTTCGGTCCGGCAATTGGCTAAGTGCGACCCAGAGTTCAGAAGTTCTCGAACATTCTTGCGGCGATAGTATGCGAGCCAAGCGAGACTACGCGATGCTGGCCATGCTGTTTGGTTGTGGTTTTCGCCGATCTGAATTGGCCGGTTTAGAAGTAAATGAGATTCAAGTACGGCAGTGGCACTGGGCTGTAGTGGATCTGATCGGAAAAGGTGGCCACATCCGCACGGTTCCGATTCCGAACTGGGTCAAAGCGGCTCTCGATCAGTGGACCCGGGCCGCCGGTATCACGGAGGGCAGAGTCTTTCGAGCGGTAGCCAGGCTGGAAAAGTCTGGGGCAGTGGCATCTCGCAGAACGTTGTCTGGTATGTGGTGAGGACCTGTTGTCAGAGAGCAGGTTTGGAACATATCGCACCGCACGACTTACGGCGAACCTGCGCGAAGCTGTGCCACGACAATGGTGGTGAGCTTGAACAGATTCAATTCTTACTGGGGCATGCGTCGGTGCAGACGACTGAGCGCTATCTCGGCTGCAAGCAAAACCTCGGAAGTCCCGTGAACGATCGTTTCAACCTGCGAGCGAACGCCCAAGCGAGCAAGAAGGATCGTGAATCCGTCCCAGAGAATAGCGTTTGCGGGCCCGTAGAAAAGCGGTTTGGACCAGGAATAGAATGCCGTCACGGAGGATCAGAACATGAGCAGCCCATCAGGGACCCACGGCAGCTATCCCTACCCGAACGAATTGACTTGGTCGAGATCGGAAAAGGTTATTGCCCGCAGAGTCTTCGACGCTGCTCTGAAAGCGGGAACTTCGGCAAGTCATGCAAGAGACACAGCGGAAGGCGAACCAGATCATGGAAGCCGAGGACCTGTGGGAGCTGGAACGTTACCTGACCGAACGTCGTAAGGAGATTGACCGCAAATACGAGTTTCGTTCTTCACGACTCACGCGAGTTTTGGGGACACTTTTGTTCGAAGGTCGAATTACTGAGAAAGAACTGCACGGCCTAGGGGAAGACAAAGTAAAGGCGGTCCGTTCTGGCGCCAAAGTCTTATCTGAGGACGCAGCTTGACCAAGGATCTTGAGCGCTATCGCCTGGCTACAGCTGTTGACTTCCGGTTTGTCCGTGACTCGGGCACGATCTGTGCTTGCCAAGAAATGGTGAGGAGGTCTGTCGGACTCTGCGCGGGCGCAATCGCGCGACACGGGTACACTTCGCCGCTCCCGCCCGACCGGAGGATGAAATGCCGTCACGCGCCGAGTCTGGTTCCCGCAAGGGCGGCTCACTGTTTCAGGTCCGCGGGCCAGTTGGTGATCAGAGTGAGCGGCTCCGTAATGGATTGCGGCAGGACCGTGTTCATCACGAACTTCTTGCCGTCGGCGGAAACGGAATAGGGGCCGCTGCCACCACTCACGGTTGTAGCTTTAAATAACGCGTGAGGTGTGCCCAGTTGCAGGCTGGCGCCGTGCTGGCTAACATCTACAGCCATCATCTGCTGGTCAATCGAAAAGAAGTAAAGTTCTTTGCCGTCCTTCCGCCAATTTGGCTTAAATCCCCCGGCGGTCGATACCTGCCAGCGTCCGGCGCCACTCGGGAAGGGCTGAATGTAAATCTCCATGCGTCCAGTCTCGTTATTGGCATAGGCCAGCCATTTTCCGTCGGGCGAGAACGCGGGTGTGACATCTAAGAAATTTGTGGCTATAACCGGAAATGGTTTCTGCTCACCGGACTTATCCGGGAACATGGGGAGCGCCCAGATATCCAGGCCGGTGGTCGACTTAGGATCGCTCCGCATGTAGGCGATGTAGCGGCCATCGGGCGAAATGGAGTCTGGAAGGTCGCGTATGTTGGGAGTTTCCAGCAGCTTTTCCATGGTGCCCGTGCCGTCGGAGTTTTGGCGATAAATCGAGTCGGTAGCGCCACTCGCCCCGTGACTGAAGATGATAGATTTTCCGTCGGGCCACCAAATAGGGTAGCCACTGTATAGCGGGCCGAAGGTGAGGCGGGTCTTAGTTTTGCGGATGAGGTCCAGCACCCAGATGTCGCCCACGCCGTTGGTTTCTACGGCAAAGGCCAACTTGCTTCCATCGGGGGAAAGCATGGGCCAGTAGTAATCGGCGTTTTCCGGCAGCACCGGCTCGCCTTGCTTGCCAGATGCGTCGTACCAGACCAACATGGACCCGCCGCCGGCTGCGCCGTGCTGATACAGCAATTCGCCGTTGGCCGAAGCTGTGAGCACACTGCGCCATGTATCCGTATTGACGGCGACGTGGTCGGCCAAGGGCTTTGCTTCCCCCTCTAACGCCCGGCTGCGCGGGTTGAAACGTTGCGCCATCAGCGTGTTGTCACGCACAAATAAAAGGTACCCCGGGGCCGCGTAGATGCCGTTGGAATCGTTTCGCAGCAGCAGCTTGCGCTCTTTGGAATCGAGCGCAGCCACATAGATGCCGCTATCTGCGCTCGTCGAGCCGTGAACGAAGTAAAGAAAGTGGTTGCCATCAGGGAGAAAATCGGGCCATCGATGGGAAGTTTCCTTGGCGTCAAGGGTTGTCAGTGCAACACGCGTGCCTCCGGCGGCATCAACGCGCGCCAATCCCGAGTTTGTATCCGGCGTGAACACGATCGTGCCAGCACTGCCCCAACTCCCTCCCCGTCCGGATGGAGCATCGCAAAGCGCCTGCGGAGGCCCACCGCTGGCGTCCAACTTGTTCAGTTTGCTCGCGGCGAAGAACGCAACGTAGCGGCTGTCGGCGGACCAGAACGGGTAGGTTGCGCCATCGGTTCCCGACATAGGCTGCGCGACTGCCGAGTTCAGTGGCCGGATCCAAAGCACCTGCTTGCCGTCTGCATTCTTCGCTACGAAGGCGACTCGCAGCCCGTCCGGCGAGAGCACTGGCGGTCCGGCGGTATTTCCGGTCAGCACGAAAGTCGCCTTTTCCGGCGCCAGGATGTAGGAGTGAACCGAAACCTGCGGTGCGCGCAGAAATTGGAAGTAGGCCACCGCGAACCCGATCGCGGCGATGGCCAGCACTCCCGCCGCAACCCACGGCAGCCAACTTCGGCGCGCGGCCACAACGACGGGCGCCTGGTTTGTAGTAGCCGGCGCCTCAGAAATCGCCTGTAGTTGTAACTTCAGGTCGTGCGCCGTCTGGATCCGCTCGTCGGGATCTTTATCGAGACAAAGCCGGATGACCCGGTCCAGCCCCTGTGGAGTCTCGGGACGCAGGGTACTGACCGAGGGCGGATCCACGGCGAGAATCTGTCCCACAATGCTGGCCTGCGTCTTCCCTTCGAAAGTGCGCTTGCCCGTGACCATCTCAAACAGCATCACGCCGAACGAAAAAATGTCGGATCGTGCGTCGGCCTCGACGCCCTGGATCTGCTCGGGAGACATGTACTGCACGGTGCCGATCACCGCTCCTGCCGTTGAAAGCGGCGTGGCTGGGGAGGGCGAAGGCATGGTCTGCGTCAGGGCCGCGGCAAGAACGGACGCCGACGAGCTGCCTCCGGCCCCGGATGCGACGGTTGCGCCGAGCGGCTTCGCCAAGCCGAAATCGAGAAGTTTAGCCCCTGACTTGGTCAGCATCACGTTGCCGGGCTTCAGGTCGCGATGCACGACACCGGCGCGGTGGGCTTTTTCGAGAGCGTCGGCAATCTCGATGGCGATTCTCAATATTTCTTCAGAGGCAAGAGGCCCCTTCCTCAATCGCTCGGCCAGAGATTCCCCTTGTAGGAACTCCATGACCAGGTAGTCGATGGAGCCTTCGTTGCCTACATCGTGCAGCACGCAGATATTGGGATGCTGCAACTGAGAGATGACTTTGGCTTCGCGCTCGAAACGCGCGCGCAGTTCAGTGCTGGCCACCAGCTGCGCGTTCAGAACTTTGATGGCGACCGTTCGGTCCAATCGCGTGTCGCGAGCGCGATACACTTCGCCCATGCCACCTGCGCCGAGGGACGATTCGATTTCGTAGGGACCAAGTCTCGTGCCAGAGGTCAGAGCCATGTGTGGACGCAATTATAGCCTGTGCACTACGTTAGAGAGTTAGAGAACATGCGACGATTCTGCGTGTGTTGTCGGCTAGCGGCAAACCATGCCGATGGTTGGCGTAACATTCTCCATAGCACTCATCAAGCTAGTGAGAGGCGATGGTGTGCCAAAATCCTCGACGCCGAAGGGCTTCTATGTCCTTTATTTCTGCTTGCTGAGTTGACCGCGTCAGACGGATCCAAAACCACATGGTTTCGGCGCACGGAAAAATTACCATCGATTTCAAAACCAAAGGTGGCTCACATATCCAACACAAAGATGATTTGAGATCAGAAGCGGAGCGGGATTCCATCTCTCCGACAGCGGTCTTTTGCCCAGTCATCTGTGCTGCCGGGATCAATCCAGTAGCCGGTGGTTTGGCACCTAGCGGAATTATCCGCACCAGTTAGCGTACGATCTCGAAGACGACGCCCTGATTGTAAGTACCACTAATTTGAGTCATATCGTAGCTCCTCACTGCAGCGTCGGGCAAACGATACAATCGTGCGGGACAATCAGACGAAAGATCGTGCCGAGGCCGATAGCCCCACCTTGGCTAGTTGTCCCATAGAAGCTGCCGTCGATGGTTTGCACCAGCCCTCCGGAGGGATCGCTGCCGTTCGAGCGGTCAAAGGTTTGCAGTATGGTCAGTGTTCCGGTGGGAGTGATTTTGAAGATTATGCCGTCGCTGCTGGTTCCGCCTCCAAGGGTTGTCCCATAGAAGTTGCCGTCGATAGCTTGTACAAGCGCAGCGACAGGGTACCCGCCGTCGCTCGGATACCCGGCAAAGCTGTACAGCGTGGTCAGAGTTCCGCTGGACGTGATCTTAAAAACGGTGCCCTCGCCATTCGGCCCGCCCTGCCGGGTGGTTCCGTAAAAGTTGCCGTCGGTCGCTTGGACGAGCCCGGCCTCCGGGTAAGCGCCATTACCGTTGGTGAAGTCTTGCAGCGTAGTCAGCGTTCCGCTGGGCGTGATTTTAAAGACGGTGCCGACGGGTGGCCTGAAGGGCCCGCCGAATTCAGTGGTCCCGTAAAAGTTGCCGTCTCGCCCTTGTACGAGTCCGGCCTCCGGGCTGGAACCGTGATCGCAGCTGTCTTGAAAACAAAAATTGTACAGCGTGGTCAACACTCCGGTCGGAGTCATTTTGAAGACGGTGCCCCCGCCACCAGCCCCTCCTGCGTTGGTCGTTCCGTAAAAGTTGCCGTCACGGCCCTGTACGAGCGCCCCGAAAGGCGCGGAACCGTCGCTGCCGTCGAAGCTGTGCAACGTGGTCAGTGTGCCCGAAGCCGTAATTTGGAAGACCGTGCCCATCCCACTGGCCCCACCCGCGGAGGCTGTCCCGTAGAAGTTATCGTCGCTGGCTTGTATAAGCCCGGCGAAAGGGAAAAAGCCGTCAGCGCAGTTCGGGAGAGAACAAAAGTTGTAGAGCGTGGTCAGCGTGCCATCCGGCGTGATTTTAAAGGCCGTGCCACAGCCATCCACGCCGCAGTTAGGTCCGCCACCACCCGTCGTTCCGTAGAAGTTGCCGTCCTTAGCTTGGATTAGGCTGCCGTCAGGGCCGGCGCCGGCAGGCGGGCCGCTGAAGCTGTACAGCGTGGTTAGCGTTTGCGCGTGCGAAGAAACCAACGACACAAGGCAAAACATCAGTGTCCCGACGGCCAATACCCGAAGCCGATGTGCTCCGTTGACTTGATAAGAAATCGTTTCCATAATCTCCTCCGGCCCTTCGGGTCACTATTGAAGCGCTTCGAACCGAGTATCGCAACTCAAGCACGTCTCAAATCCACATCACACGCCAAGCTATTGATTATATGGCTATTATATGGGCCCCCAAGGAAGGCCAGCAGGGGCTGGAGTGCGGCTCATTGTACGCCGCTGAGCGGTCAAATATTCTTGACAACCTAAGTGAAGGAGAGACATTTCCGGGACATTTGCGTGCCGCGCCAGGCCAAGCACGAACCATAAGCCGAGCAGACCGCCCGGGCGAAGCAGCGATTTCTGGATGTCCGTCGGCAGATCTCCTAAACCTATGCGCGTTTGCCCAACTGTCCGATCTGGCAAGCGACGCGATGCGGGGTGACCCTGACGTTTCCGATACTGTGCATTGCCAAGATTTGAAAAGCCCTCCGACGGTCTTGGCGGCACGTGCTTATCGATTCTGTTGCCGCGAAACAGCAATCCGGGCAGATGACCGCAATTGAGCCACCGCAGCCAGCCTGATCTGGAGTCATACTCTGAATAAAAGAGAGTCGCGTAAGAATCCGGTTCTGTGCTCTCCCGTCGCGGTGGCTCGACCACGTCAACGAAGCCCGAAATCAGATTCCTCGCCGCGCTCGGAGAAGGCCGATAGCTCGATAACTGAGGTTTCTCGCACCTGGAAATTAGGAGTCGCTATGTGCCGCCCATAAGAAAAGGCTATCCCGGCCCAGAATGCACTGCTGATTGGGTGACCTTTGCGGGAAGTGTTGACGCAAAGGTTGCCAAGCAATTACTTTGAATCGGCGTCGGCACGCTCGGCAATCCAGGCCGAAACCTCTACGCCCAGCTTCGTTAGCAAGATCGCGCAATTGAGCGCGTCCTCGTTCCGCATTTCCAGCTTGGGTCTCGATCTCTCCCAGTTCCAATCGTGCCTCGAGTTCACAGCGTACGCACCCGATTGCGTCAGCTCTTTGGAGTGCCGTCCGGATGGACCGTCTTGCGTCGTCGAAACGACGCTGTGCAGTTCGAAGGTGAACAGTGGCCAGCGCTACATCAAAGCTGACGGTCGGGTCGTAGCTCTTTGCTGAAAGAGTGTCGGCTCGTCGAAGTAAGTTTGCGGCTTCGGCATTGTTGCTCTCGCGAATGATCTCGCGTGAAAGGGCAATCTCCGCTTCGATTTCTCCATCGGTGATGTTCTGCAGGCGAAATTCGTTGATCACCGACCGAAGCGTGCCCACGTCCACCGGTTCTTTCTGCGCCAATGAGAGTTCCGCCAGCTCAACCTGATCTAGTGCTGTGTCAGTCTTTGCCCCAGTTTCACGATCGAGTGAAAGAGCTTCGGAAAGGGCCTCCTTTGCGCTAACGAAATCTCCTTCTCTTAGGAACGCCTTGCCTAAAGAGCGTTCAGCGGAGGTGTAGTCCGTCTTGCTGCCCGTCTCTTTAAGGCCTGCGACTGCCTCTTGATACATGTGCACGGCAGCGGCCATCTCTCCCTGGCTTTCGGCAATTGAGCCGAGGGTTTGCATGGTAGCTCCGAAAACAGATTTGTTTCCCTCGTTACGAGCACGTTCCAGGAGCGGTTCCAGCATACCTTTCGCTTCCCGAAACTTCCCCCTGCGCTGAAGCAATTCGGCAAGGTTGAAGGTCCCAAGCTCGTTCATTAGATTTAGTTTGGTCGAGACAACAATGGCTTCGCGGAAAAGATTCTCTGCGGTTGGCAGGTCGCCTTCGATCTCATGCATTTCGCCTAAGTTTGAGAGTGCAGCTGCCAGACGAGGTTGGTCGCCCCGTGTTCGGAACACTGTTAGAGCTTGCTCGATGCTGTGTTTGGCCCCGACAACATTGCCTTGCGTCGCTAAGACGGCACCAATGTTCATCGAGGCGACAGCCGATCTGTCCAAATCACCAGATTCGGCGAACATTTGCCCGGCTACAGCGTCCGCGTCCACAGCGCTGTTGAGATTTCCCAGAAAGAACAAAGCCGACCCATCAAACAGCTTCGCCTGTGCCAGCAGGAGCCGGGCACCCGATGCTTCCGATTTTCGAACCGCACTCTCGGCTAAGCTTTGTTCTCGTTTGTAGTCCGATAGCTCGGCAGCCAATCTAGCTTGTGTAAGATCGATCCTTGGATCATCCCGTTGCGGAGAAGGTAACCTTTGCAATGTCGCAATCGTGGCCGTCGCTTCCGCAGTGTTTCCCATGTTGAGGAGTGCGGAAGCCAGATCCAAACCGTAGTCTAGATTGTCAGGGTAAGATCGTAGCAGGCGGGAATAGATTTCGACTGCCCGTGACCAATCTTTGTTCATCTCATGATAACGCGCCTCGATTTGTAGCCGCGCTTGTTGTGGAAGATTGCCCGAAAGGTCCAATGCCTTTCGAGCTGCCGTCCTGGCTTCGGTGTCGTACCCGAGGGCGTGCCGGGCGTTCGCCAACGCCGAATACGCCGACGAATACTCAGGTTGCAAACGAATGACTCTTTCAAAAAGATCGCTGGCCCTGGCATTGTCGTAAACCCGCATTTTGGCGAGTCCTTCGGAGTACAGCCTCGCGGCCTCAGGGTCGAAAGGCAATGCCAGCTTAGCCTCTTCCGCCTCGGTTGAGGTCAGCACCCCAAGACCAAGTCTTGCCCGTAGTTGCTCGCCAGCTCGAGACGCCAGATCGAACAGGTCCGACTGGGATCCGACAACCGCAAAACTCGCAACCGTGTCCCCGGTTACTGCGTCCTGCACCCGGGCATCGAGACGAATTCGCCCGCTCCTTATTCGTCCAATGGCGAGATACGAGCCGACGACGACATAATCGCAGCCAATATCCTGGCGAATCTTGTTTAAGCTGTTGACGCTGTAGCTATCTTGATTGGCTAGGGAGAGTTCGAGTTTCGCCCGAGCAACATCCTCCTCCGCCACGATTCGAAGATGGTCGCCCGCCTCAAGTTCAGTCCTCAACATCTCGCTAAAAGCCGTCGACAACCATGAATTACCCTTCTCTCCGGACACGTTAGCGAAACCCATGATTGCCACCGAGCGACGCATTTGACTGACTGGAACGAAAGAAACGGGAATGATAGGAGTGAACGCGGGCGTCGCATGCGCCTTGCGCTGAACGTGCGCACGATATCGATGCACCATATATGTCGCCGCTAAAGCCGCGAGGAGCATTAAGGCGGCTCCGACCCACTGCCGCGGATTGCGACGGGGCCTCGAGTGCAAACCAGCCGACTCGTTCGACACATCACGCGATACACGGCCGACGCAGAGCACGTCGGATGATTGCGCTATGGCAGCCGGTGCCGGGATGCCGACTGTTGCTTTCGTAGAGACCGGCATCATCAATTCGACCTTATGGATAAAGCGATACCCTTCGCGGGGGAGGGTTTCAATGTATCGTGGTTTTCGCGAGGTATCCTGCAAAATACTGCGGAGCTTTTGCACTGCGGTGTTTAGGCTGCCTTCGAAATTGACGAAAACATGACTCGGCCAAAGCTTCTGCCTCAGTGCCTCACGGGTCACGATTTCTCCAGGCTTTTCTAACAGGGCAGCGAGAACTTGAAATGATTGGTGAGAGATCTTAACTTTCAGCCCCCCCTTGAGTAGTTCCCACTTCTGCAGATCGACCTCATACAAACCGAAACGCAGCTGCGATGGGGGGGGAATCGAGACGGGGGGGCTTAATCGCTGGGCATCCTTGCTCGGGGGCACGCTCGGGTCGGTCGGTTCAGCCGGTAACATGTTGAACGCCAAGAAAAGGAAATGTGTTTCCTCAACGACATCTGTCAAGGAGACTTCAACAAAAATTACACCCTGTTGTCAGAGTAGGCAAACACTCTCCCGGCTTTCCAACATTTGTTACAAATCCTAGCGGGTCTTATGAAACGATGGGCATGTATATCAACAGTGGGGTTGTTTACGTTGATGGCAATGCGTCTGAGCCCATGTGTCCATAGCTTGCTGTTATCCTACGCAGCACCGAGTGGAGCTGCCGACCCCACAATAAGTTGCAAGATGAAAGTAGTGCGGAGCGTCCCGCCAGCACGCTGCCTACTGCACGGCAGCGCTCCTTAAGTAGAACAGCCCCAATGCACCCCCGTTTCCGTGGGCTGTCAAGTTAACAAATCGCGTTGCACGGCCCCCTACCTCATAGTCCGAGCCTACTGATTCAGCGTTGCCTGGATCGGGCGTAGTGCTGCGGCTCCAAAATTCACGCTGAATCGCTTGCACCAAATGGAGACTGCGCGGTATTTGGACAAGTCCAAGTCAGCACCGAGCGTGTAGTTTTGATCGCCAACATTGCCCTTAATCACTCCCAGATCGATGAAACCAGCCTGTTGTACGGTCGATATGTCCTTAGCGTTGTCGGCGGCGACTATATAGACGTGCACGTCAGGACCATTTGATGTGCTGAAATTTGTAAAGCGAAGAACACGAGTGCCATCTCCCATCTGGTAGATAGTTGCCGTGCCTGCAGTCGGATGCAAAATGCTGTAGAACTGTCCCAAGACGAGAGGTTCTGGCGACGAACCACCTTGTGCGGTCGGCATAGCTTCGTCCACACGCCGATTGACCACCAGCCGCTCTGGCCGAAATACATACCAGGCAACGAAAATCACAACCGCAGCAATAGGAATTACAAGTTTCCACTTTTTCATTTCCGCATCTCCTTTACCTCCTGCGTCTGCGACCAGTCCCTGCGGCAACACCGACAAATCAATGATCCTTATGCAGAAAGGAACCGCTTGACCAGAACCACGGTGTCCTCAGGGTTCTCTTCGGGAAAGATGTGGCTACCCTTCATCGCTTGTCCGTGCACTTGCGGCTCCCATTGCCTCCAAATACCCAATGGACCGCCGTCTTTTTCATAGAACGTGTCAAGGGGACCGCCCTCGGCCCAAGGATGCAGCATCGGGCAGTCGGCTTGATCGTGCTCTACGTCGATCGTTGCCGCGGCTCGATATTCCTCGCAGATGCCATGAACACGGGCCGGATCCCGGTAAGTTGAAACGTATTCTTTGAGAATCTCCGGACCGGTTTTGGACGCCGTGCCCGAAGAGGAACCCGGCGCTTGCGAGCTGCTCTGCGCTTGCACCGATTGAGTTACCAATCCCTTGAGTAAAAGACTTGCGGGGACCGCCGTGAGACCAGCAAGAAATCTACGACGTTCCATATCTTCCCCTCGTTGAAATGTCCGTTTCTCGATCACCGTTTACTGTGTCCAATGCCGTTTGCGACGAGAAAATCTTTCATCGCGCCGGCGATTTCCACGACATGCGTCTCGATCGCGAAATGTCCAGTGTTGATGAATTGAACCTGCGCCTTCGGCAAGTCTTTTCGAAACGCCTCCGCTCCCGGAGGAAGGAAAAATGGGTCGTTCTTGCCCCAGATTGCAAGCAAGGGCGGCTGCGATTTACGAAAATATTCCTGAAAGTTCGGATAGAGCTTCACATTCGACGCGTAGTCGAGAAATAAATCGAGCTGAATGTCTTCATTCCCAGGACGTTGGAGGAGGGCCGCATCCAGTGTGTACGATTCTGG
>Ga0335073_10004347_pt1 | contig 19819 bp, 19 predicted proteins | sample Lox_Sample_22_FD_207093 | JGI IMG/M metagenome (GOLD analysis project Ga0335073, IMG submission 207093) | Soil microbial communities from Loxahatchee National Wildlife Refuge, Florida, United States - Lox_Sample_2.2 | ecosystem: Environmental > Terrestrial > Soil > Wetlands | place: USA...
CCCCGCCATCTCCCTATCGGTTATGACCACTTTTCCCTCTCCCTATCACTTCTGACCACTTCTCCGTCCGGTTTGTCCGGGTTTCACCCAACGGAAGTGATAGAAGGTCGCGGAACTGATAGATAGTTGACGGCCGCCGCCTGCCCAGAGCAGCAACCGCTGTTAGCTGTGTAACCCATGGGACCCCTGAGACGGGTCAGATCGGTGGCCGTGTCCCCTGCGGAGACCGGGAGGAAGGACCAGGCCGGCGCCGGGTTGCTGGCCGTGTTCCACGGCGGAACCGGGGAGAAGGGGGCAGGCCGACGTCAGCCCAGCAACAGGGGCGAACCCTGCTACGGGGTAAAGACGATCTTGCCTGTCTGCGTGCCCTCGATCATGGCCGCGAACCCCTCGGCCGCGCTGGCGAGGGGGAGGACGCGGTCGATCAGCGGGCGGGTCCCGGTCTGGTCGAGGAACCGGAGCAGCCTGCCGAGCTGGTCCCGGGTTCCCATCGTCGATCCGACGACGGAAAGCTGGGTGAAGAAGACCCGGTTCAGTTCGGCGGGCGGGACCGCGCCGCTGGTGGCACCGGAGACGACCACGCGGCCGCCGGGCTTGAGCGAGCGCAGCGAGTGGCCCCAGGTCGCCTCGCCGACCGTCTCCATGACCGCGTCGACCCGGTCCGGCAGCCTGGCCCCGGCGGCGAACGCCTGGTCGGCGCCGAGCTTGAGCGCCGCCTCACGCTTGGCCTCGCTGCGGCTGGTCACCCACATCCGGTAGCCGGCCGCGCGGCCGAGCAGCACCAGGGCCGTGGACACGCCGCCGCCGGCGCCCTGGACCAGGATGGTCGCGCCCGGCTGCACCCCCGCCTTGTCGAACAGCATGCGGTAGGCGGTCAGGTACGCCGTGGGCAGGCAGGCGGCCTCTTCGAAGGACAGCGCCGCCGGCTTCGCCAGCAGGTTGCGCTTGGGGACGGCGACCTGCTGGGCGAACGTGCCGTCGTACCGCTCGGACAGCAGCGACCGGCGGGGGTCGAGGGTCTCGTCGCCGTCGCCCGCGTCGGCGTCCCCGATGACCGCGTAGACGACGACCTCGTTGCCGTCCTCGTCGACCCCGGCGGCGTCACAGCCGAGGATCATCGGCAGCCGGTCCGCGGGCAAGCCGACCCCGCGCAGCGACCATACGTCGTGGTGGTTGAGCGCCGTCGCCTTGACGGTCACCGTCGCCCACCCGGCCGGCGGGCGCGGATCCGGCCGCTCCCCCGCCTCGAGCCCGTTCAGCGGATCATCGGCATCGATACGCGCGGCATAGACGGCAAACATGACCACGACCCTATCGGGGGGCGGCCGGCCGGGCTAGCGGCGGGCCACTCCGTCCGCGCGGGCCGCGGCGGCCACCGCGGCGGCGACGGCCGGGGCCACCCGCTCATCGAACTGGCTCGGGATGATGTAGTCCGGCGCGGCGTCGTCGCCGACCAGGGCGGCGATCGCGTCCGCGGCGGCCAGCTTCATGCCTTCCGTCACCGTGGTGGCCCGGACGTCGAGCGCGGCCCGGAACACGCCGGGGAAGGCCAGCGAGTTGTTGATCTGGTTCGGGAAGTCGCTGCGCCCGGTCGCCACCACCGCGACGTGCCTGCGGGCGACGTCCGGGTGGATCTCCGGATCGGGATTGGACAGCAGGAACGCGATCGCGCCTGGGGCCATCCGCGCGATGGCGTCCTCCGCGAGCGTGCTGCCCGACAGCCCGATGAACACGTCGGCGCCGCGCAGCGCGGCCTCCGGCGACCCGGCCAGCCTGGCGGCGTTCGTGACCTTGGCGAGCGCCGCCTTCACCGGGTTGAGGCCGTCTCTGCCGTCGTAGATCAGGCCCTTGCTGTCCGCCACCGCGATGTCGCCCACGCCGGCGGCCAGCAGGATCTTCGACACCGCGATCCCGGACGCGCCGGCGCCGCAGACCACCACGCGCAGGCCGGCCAGGTCCTTGCCGGCGATCCTGGCGGCGCCGCGCAGCGCCGCCAGCGTGACGATGGCCGTGCCGTGCTGGTCGTCGTGGAACACCGGGATGTCGAGCATCGCCCGCAGCCGGTCCTCGATCTCGAAGCAGCGCGGCGCGGAGATGTCCTCGAGGTTGATGCCGCCGAAGCTCGGCGCGAGCGCCGCGACCGTGCGCACCACCTCGTCCACGTCGGTGCAGGCGATGCAGACCGGCACCGCGTTGATGCCGGCGAAGCGCTTGAACAGCAGGGCCTTGCCCTCCATGACGGGCATGGCCGCGGCGGGCCCGATGTCGCCGAGGCCGAGCACGGCGGTCCCGTCGCTCACCACGGCGACGGTGTTGCCCGCCCAGGTGTACTCGCTGGCGAGTTCGGGCTGGTCCGCGATGGCGCTGCAAACCCGGGCGACGCCCGGCGTGTACGCCATGGCGAGCGCGGCGCGGTCCGGCACCTCCACGGTGGGCCGCACGCCGATCTTGCCGCCCCGGTGCATCGCGAAGACCGGGTCGGAGTCGAGAGATGGAAAACAGACAGGCACATCGGCCATGGTTAACCCCCAGAGCTTGACGAGCGGTGATAGATCGCGCGCCGGCGGGACCGCGGCCGGGGGTTTCGCCGGCCGCTCGCCGCCTGGATCGCGCAGATCAGTCAGGCACGGGGGTTACCCGTTGGTACATTGTGCCATGGCCGGCGTGGTGCTGGCACCGCCCCCGGCGATGGTGTAATACTCGATAGCTGCACCAGCCCATTACATCGGTTTCCCCGCCGCAAGGGATCTCGAGTGGACCTGTCTTCCTATGCCGAGCTCGCGGTACGGCTCGTGAACACCGAGAGCCTCGGGCACGAAGGAGGCGACCTGCTCGGTTCGCTGGACGGACTGCGCGCGCTCGTTGCCGACAGAGAGCACCTGAACCACGGCATCACGCGAGCCGACCTCGAGGCGCTCCGCCGGCTCAGGGACGACTTCCGCGCGGTCTTCGTGGCCTGCTCGCAGGGCGACGGCGCGGACGCCGCGGCACGGCTCAACGAGCTGCTCATCCAGTACCCGGTCCACCCCCAGCTGTCGGGACACGACCGGCAGGCGTGGCACGTGCACTACACCGAGAGCGGCTCCATGTCCGACAAGTACGCCTCGGGTGCGGCGATGGGGCTCGCGGTCCGGCTCGCCGATCTCGGCCTCGACCGGTTTGGCGTCTGCCAGGCGGCACCGTGCCTGGGCGTGTTCATCGACACGTCGGCGAACGGGACCAGGCGCTACTGCTCAGAGCGCTGCGCCAGCCGAGCGAACGCCGCCGCGTCCCGGGCTCGCGTGCGAGAGGAAGAAGCCTGAGCTCAGCTCGACGCCGTTGGCAGGATGTCCGACGTTTCGAGGCGCATCAGGTCGTCTTTGGTCCAGTGCCGGTCCGGATCGGCCGCGAGCCGGAACGCGTGGCGGAGCCGGGCGTTTTCCAGCTCGTTCCTGACACTGCGGGCGTTGGCGAACCGCGGCTGAGTCATCCGTATCGACAAGTATTCGCGCAGTGTCGCCTTCGCTTCGTCCGACAGGAAGTAGGACGTCCGGTCCAGCATCAACTGCCCGATCGCGAGCAGCTCGTCGACGTCGTAGTCCGCGAAGTCGAGGTGATGGGCGACTCGCGAGCTCATGCCGGGGTTGGAATCGAAGAAGCGGTCCATGCGGTCCTTGTAGCCGGCGAGAATCACCACGAGCTTGTCGCGGTCGTTCTCCATCACCTGCATGAGGATGTCGATGCACTCCTGACCGTAGTCCTTGGAGTCCTCGGCACGGTACAGGGTGTAGGCCTCGTCGATGAACAGCACGCCGCCCATCGCGCGCTCGAGGACCGCCTTGGTCTTCGGCGCGGTCTGCCCTATGTACTCGGCCACCAGGTCATCGCGCATGGCGTGCACTAGGTGACCTTTCTCCAGATAGCCGAGCCGGTGGAGCAGGTCGGCCATCATCAGGGCGACGGTCGTCTTCCCGGTTCCCGGCGCCCCGGTGAAGCACATGTGCAGGTTCGGCCGTGACGCCGAGAGCCCGAACCGCTGCCGCGCCCGGTCGACCAGCAGGAGCGAACCGATCTCCTCCACTTTCCGCTTTACGGGAACGAGCCCGATCAGCTCGAGGTCAAGCTCGACGAACAGGTCGTCGATCCCCGCCGCCTGCCGCTCAGCGGCGAGGGTGATCGTCGCATCCGGCAGGAGTGTTTCCTTCCGGCGGCGGGCACGGCCGCTTCTGGCGAGCTTTGCCGCGGGCGTCGCCACAGCGGCCGCGGGGACCGCCGGGCGCGAGGGGCGGTCACTGACACTGAGCCGCCGCCTGGCGGCACCGGCCCGCCTGTAGATAGGGCCAGGAACCAGGGGCACTATCTCCCGGCGCAGGCCCGGGTCCATCACGGTGACGCCCGGCCTGAAGCCGCGTGAGTTGAGGCTCCGCGGGCTCGTCTGGCGCCACCCGTCCCGCCAGATCATCCATACCCCGGCGCTGAGGGCGATGCACCCGGCGATGATCCCGAACAGCACGTGGCTCGCTAGCCAGGTCATCACAAGGGCGGCTATGAGGCCGAGCAGGAGTATGCCGAGGGCCGAATTTCGTATTCTGGTGTTCCACATGACAAAAGCGAGGGTAGCCAACCGGCTCCTCGCGGGTCAACGAGAGGCCGCCCAGACCGGCAGGCCATCGCGTCGCTCCCTCGTCAAGGCCCGGGGCGAACCCGGATCTTCCTGAAACGTACGCGTAATTACCGTGTCATCACGATATGACGCTATGTGTGTGTGTCATTGTTGCGCCCGTAGAGGGGTGCAACGCTCAGAACTGCGTTATGAAACCGAATCCGCGACAACACTTCTCATGAGTGATGATCATCTCTACGATGATCTCACTCTGCTCATATGGAACGCTAACAACCCGCCCTGACCGGGGGGGACACGCCCCAAGGGGCACGATCGAGAAAAGAGCATCGATCATGGCTACTGAAACTGGGTCCACGGGGGCCTCTCTCAGCCGGCCGGCGGACGTCGGTCTCCGGCGGGAGATGGGACTGATCGGAGCAACCTGGGCGTCCGAGACCTCCATCATCGGCTCAGGCTGGCTGTTCGGCGCCTTGTTCGCCGCGCAGGCGGCGGGGACCGCGGCCTTGCTTGGATGGGTCATCGCCGGGGTCGTCGTCGTCATCCTGGCCCTGGTCCATGCCGAACTGGGGGGGATGTACCCGGTGTCCGGCGGGACGGCGAGGTTCCCGCACTTCGCGTTCGGCAGCGTCGCCGGCATCTCGTTCGGCTTCTTCTCCTGGCTGCAAGCGGTCACGGTAGCGCCGATCGAGTGTTTCGCCGTGATGCAGTATGGGTCCTACTACTGGCACGGCCTCTACGACGCCACCACGGGCAACGTGACCGGGCTTGGCTTCGGTATGACGATCGTGCTGATGGCGCTCTTCACGTGTATCAACTTCCTGGCCATCGGCCTGTTCTCCAAGGTCAACGCCGGCATCACGTGGTGGAAGGTCGCCGTCCCCGTAGTCACCATCATCGTGCTGCTGTTCAAGCTCCACCCCAGTAACTTCGGGGCGGGCGGCGGCTTCATGCCTTACGGCGTCAAGGCCCTTTTCGCCGCCATCCCCTCGTCCGGTATCGTGTTCGCCTACCTCGGCTTCGAGCAGGCCGACCAGCTGGCCGGCGAGATCAAGGACCCGCAGAAGAACCTGCCGCGGGCGATTCTCCTGGCCACCGGGATCGGCATCGTGGTCTACGTCATGCTGCAGGTCGTCTTCATCGGAGCCATCCCGCACGACCTGATCTCCGGTCCTAAGGGCTGGGGGGGCCTGCCCAGCACCAACCCCATCGTCATCGGGCCGTTCGCTGGCCTGGCGGGCGTCGTCGGGCTGAGCGCGCTCGCGATCATCCTGCGGCTCGACGCGTTCATCTCCCCGTTCGGCACCGGCCTGATCTACCAGACGTCGACCTCGCGCATCGGGTACGGCCTGGGCCGCAACCGCTACTACCCGCAGATCTTCACCCGGGTGAGCAATCAGGGCGTGCCCTGGTTCAGCTTGATCATCTCGTTCCTGTTCGGCCTGCTGTTCCTGCTGCCCTTCCCGAGCTGGCACTCCCTGGTCGGCCTGGTCACCTCCGCGAGCGTGCTCATGTACGCAGGAGCACCGCTGTCGCTTGGCGCGTTCCGCGGGCAGGTCCCTGAGGCGCCCCGGCCCTACCGGATGCCAGGCGCCAAGGTGATCGCGCCACTCGCGTTCATCTTCGCCAACATGATCATCTACTGGTCGGGCTTCGAGGTGCTCTGGAAGCTCGCCATCGCGATCGTCATCGGGTATGTGCTGATCGGCACCTCCATGTACTTCGACAAGGAGCGTCCGCCACTGGACTGGAAGTCCGCGCAGTGGCTGCCGGTGTACCTGATCGGCATGGGCATCATCTCCTGGCAGGGCCAGTTCAGCGGCGGTGCTGTCCTGGCGCCGGTCAACACCGACCACATCCCATTCTGGTGGGACATGGTGGTGGTGGCGGTCTTCAGCCTGGCCATCTACTACTGGGCACAGGCCACCAAGCTGCCGCGTGAGGAAATGCTCAACCTGGTCGAGAGGCAGAGCGCGGCGCCACGGGATGAGCTGCCCGACGTCCCAAGGCACTAGATCCGGCCGGTAACCCCGTCACAGCGACAAGCCGTCGGGCCCCGCACCCTCGAGGAGGATGCGGGGCCCGACGGTGTCATCACGGGCCCGTTCGGGATAAATCGGGACGGTCACCGGCGCGGGCGCGGTCGCCAGTAGCGGACCAGCACCCGGCCGACGATCTTCTCCTCAGGCACCGGGCCGAAGCGGCTGCTGTCGACCGCGCCCGCCGCCGGGTTGTCCGACGCCAGCCACCAGCCGGCGTCCACGCGCCTCGCCGCGCGCTTGACCAGCAGGAAATCCGGGCGCTCGGGGTGCCAGGCGAGGACCACCTGGCCCGGGCGGACCCGCCGGGTGCGGCGGGCGAGCAGCCAGTCGCCCGGCCGCAGCGCGGGCAGCATGGAGTGCTCGGCGACTTCGACCCGCAGCAACGGCCAGGCGTGCACGTTTAGCTTCCATCCCACGGAGTAGTGTCGGAAGTGAAACTTTACTGATCTGGTACGGAGAAAGGGAATCGATGAGGCTGCTCACCCGGCTGCTTGCGCCGAAGTCCGTCGCCCACGCGCACTGCGACCTGCCGTGCGGCGTTTACGACCCCGCGCAGGCCCGAATCGAGGCGGAGTCCATCAAGGGCATTGACGAGAAGTACGCCCAGAACTCGGACCCGGAGTTCCGGGCACGTGCCCTGATCATCAAGGAGCAGCGCTCCGAGCTCGTGAAGCACCACCTGTGGGTGCTGTGGACGGACTACTTCAAGCCACCGCACTTCGAGAAGTACCCGCAGCTGCACCAGCTGTTCAACGAGGCCACGAAGCTGGCGGGCGCGAGCGGCACCAAGGGCAGCACCAGCGTGTCCTCGGCGGACGAGCTGCTCGCCAAGATCGACGAGATCGCCAAGATCTTCTGGGAGACCAAGCAGGCCTGACGCACCGCCCGCGGGCCACATCGACGTGGCAGCGCCGCTCCGATTCCCGGACGGCGCTGCCGCGTCGCGTTTAGGTCATGGACCAGTTGACGGTAAGTTGCAATCAGCGGCCGGCACCATCGCCGGCTTGGTGAGACGACCGACGGAGAAACGTGACAGAAGACACCGCCGCTACCACGGCCGTGCCGGGCGAGTCCGGGGCCGCCCTGGTCAGGGACGGCTCCCTGGCCGACCGCGGGACCGCCGACTACGTCCACGTCAGGATGCCCGCCGAGAGCGCGTACCTGTCCGTGCTGCGCACCGCGACCGCCGGGCTCGCGGCCCGGCTCGACTTCACCCTCGACGAGATCGAGGACCTGCGCATCGCCATCGACGAAGCCTGCGCCATGCTGCTCTCGCAGGCCATCCCCGGCACCGATCTTGAATGCGGTTTCGAGCTGGGGGCCGACGAGGTGACGATCACGGTGTCCGTGACCACCGCCGAAGCCCGGATGCCCGCGAGGGACACGTTCGCCTGGACCGTGCTCTCCGCCCTGGCCGGGTCCGTGGACTCCCGGCTCGGGCCCGGCGACCGGGTGTCGATCGTGCTTGTCAAGCGCCGCGGGGCAGCGGGGTCCGGGTGAGCAGCGAGTACGAGGTCTTCGAGGTCGCGGTGAGTTCGGTGAGCGAGGAGCCGCCGCCGCTGCCCAGGACCGACCATTCCGCATCCGACCGGACGCAGGCCCGCCAGTTGTTCGAGCGGCTCGCGAAGCTGCCGCAGGAGGACCCGGAGCGCGCGCGGATCAGGGCGACCCTGGTCGAGCTCCACCTGCCGCTGGTGGAGTACCTGGCGCGCCGGTTCCGCAACCGCGGCGAGTGGCTGGACGACCTCACCCAGGTCGCGACCATCGGGCTGATCAAGTCCATCGACCGGTTCGACCTCGAGCGCGGCGTCGAGTTCTCCACCTACGCCACGCCCACCATCGTGGGGGAGATCAAGCGGCACTTCAGGGACAAGGGCTGGGCCGTCCGGGTGCCGCGGCGGCTGCAGGAGCTCAAGCTCTCCCTCACCAAGGCGATCGGCGAGCTCGCGCAGCGCGAGGGCCGCGCGCCCACCGTCAGTGAGCTGGCCGCGCACTTGCAGATGTCGGAAGAAGAGGTCCTCGAGGGCCTGGAGTCGGCGAACGCCTACTCCACCGTCTCGCTGGACGCGCCGGACTCCGGCGACGAGGACGCGCCCGCCGTCGCCGACTCGCTCGGCATGGTCGACGACGCCCTCGAGGGCGTCGAATACAGGGAGTCGCTCAAGCCGCTGCTCGAGCGGCTGCCGCCGCGGGAGAAGAAGATCCTGCTGCTGCGGTTCTTCGGCAACATGACCCAGTCGCAGATCGCCGCCGAGCTCGGCATTTCCCAGATGCACGTGTCCCGGCTGCTGGCCAGGACGCTCGCTCAGCTCAGGGAAGGGCTCACGATCGACGATTGACCGGCGGGGTCGCCGTCTTCCGGGACTCCTGTCTCTCCTGGGTCTCCTGGGGCCCTCCGGTCTCCGGGGCGTCAGCGGGGCGGTTCAGGGCGCGGAGGCTCCCGGGCGCGAACAGCCCCGCCAGCGCGGCCACCGCGAGCAACAGGGCCGGCACTCCCCACGCGTACCGCTGGGCCTGGAGCAGCCAGATCGCGATCAGCACGGTGAACGCCTGGGTCATCACCGCCGGCGTGCGGCTCCACGGCCGCATGTGCGCGACACCCCACGCGATCCAGGCCACGCCGACCGCGATGATGACCTCGAACACGATGAACCCGATCGCGTTCGCCGCCGTCGAGACGCGGCCAGACGCCGAGTCGATCACGTTACTCGCGATCGCCACGCCGAGGCCCACCGCCTCCGCGGCCTGCGCCCCGGCCGCCAGCACGAGCATGCGGGGGGTACGGGACGCACGGGGTCCGGGGGGTCCGCCGGGTGCGCCTTCGCGGCTTTCGCCAGAACGCATACCCATTAGTCTCGCATCCTTCCGCCCTACTAACCTGAGCAACGTGCGCGCGCTGCTGATCATCAATCCCCGCGCGACTTCCATGACCGGACACGACGCCGGCCTGGCGGTTCGCGAACTCGGCTCCCGCCTCGAACTGGAGACCGCGCAGACACGGTATCGCGGCCATGCCCGTGAACTGGCCACCGCCTCGGCGGCGGAGGGATACGACCTGGTGGTGACCTTCGGTGGCGACGGGACGGTCAACGAGGTCGTCAACGGCCTGATGTGCGGCCCGGTGCCCGCGGTGGACGGCGCCTGTGCGGCGGATGGCGCTTCCGCGGCGGACGACGGCGCCGCGCACCGGAGGCCGGCGCTCGCGCCTGTGCCCGGCGGTGGCGCCAATGTGTTCGCGCGCACGCTCGGCCTGCCCACGGACCCCTCGGCGGCGCTGCACCAGATCCTGCGCGCCGTGGACGCCGGGACGCGGCGGACCATCGGGCTCGGGCTGGCCGGGGACCGCTATTTCACGTTCAGCGCCGGGCTCGGACTGGACGCGGAGGTCGTCGCGGACGTCGAACGGCAGCGCGCCAAGGGCCGCCGGTCCTCGACCATGCTGTACCTGCGGACCGCGCTGCGCCGGTACTACGCGATGACCGACCGGCGCCGCCCGGCCCTCACGCTGACCACCGACGGGGAGCCGCCGGTCAGCGGGCTGTTCATGGGCGTCGTCACCAACAGTTCACCGTGGACCTACCTGGGCAGCCATCCGGTCCGGCCAGCGCACGCCGACTTCAGCTCCGGGCTTGACCTGTTCGCGCTGCGGCGGCTGCGCACCCTCTCCACGCTGGCCACGCTGCGCCACATGATGCACACCACCAATGAGCTGCCATCCGGCCGCGACGTGCTGAGCGCGGCGGCGCTGCCGGAGCTGGCATTCCGGGCGGACCGCCCGATTGCCTTCCACATTGACGGAGAGTATCTCGGTGAAACCGAGGGCGTTTCTTTCCGGTTTGTCCCCGAAGCCCTGTGCGTTCTAGCGTGACGCGGCGCACTTACTGTGATTGATCTGACACCAAATTCGCAATACTCGTTTGCCGCGCCCTCTTGCGCTTGGCTCTGCCCTGTTGAGAGGCTAGACACCGGTGCCTGGGGAGACTGACCGTCCCCGCGGGGTATGAGCGTGGCTGACATGAGCACGTCACCCCCGGAGCGCGGGTCCGGGCCTCACCTGATACTCGGACTCATCGACTCGGCACACTACAAGATCGGGAATAAGGATCTGTTCCCGACATATCGCTTAGCTCGTGAAAAGCTTCACAAGCACTGAGTGGCGCGTGGGCGGCCCGCACCGATGACTAGCCGCGACGCCGAGAAGGAGTGGACACCATGGACTGGCGTCACATCGCCGCCTGTCGTGAGGTAGATCCTGAGCTGTTCTTCCCGATCGGAAACACTGGGCCGGCGCTCCTCCAGATTGAAGAGGCAAAGCAGGTTTGCCGGCGCTGCACGGTGATCGAAGACTGCCTTCGCTGGGCCATCGACAGCGGCCAGGACGCGGGCGTGTGGGGCGGCATGAGCGAGGACGACCGGCGGGCGCTCAAGCGCCGCACGGTTCGGCTGCGGGCGCGGGCGCACGTCTAACCCGCTAACCGGGCGGCGGGTTCGTAGCGGATAGGCAGGTCGACGACCGCTACGGTCCCGCCTCCCGGCCGCGGGGTGATGCTCAGCCGTCCGCCAAGCTCGGCCACCACCAGCGTCCGCACGATCTGCAGCCCCAGGCTGGACGTGTTCTCCAAGTCGAAATCGGGCGGCAGCCCGGCTCCGCTGTCGCTCACCGTCACGGTCAGCTGTTCCGGTGCCCGCGCGGCGAGCACCTCGATGATGCCGTCCGCCGCGTCGCATGAGCGCGGACCGGGAGTCCCGAAACCGTGCTGCAGGGCGTTCTGCAGCAGTTCGGTGAGCACCATCGCGAGCGGCGTGGCCACCGAGGCGGGCAGCATCCCGAACTGCCCGGTGATCTTGGGCGTCACCCGGACCTCTGGTGACGAGACCTCCCCGGCCATCATGGCGACCCGGTCCGCGATGTCGTCGAAGTCCACGATCTCTTCCGGAGCGTGCGACAGGGTCTCGTGCACGATCGCGATCGACCCGACCCTCCTGACCGCCTCTTCGAGCGCGGCCCGCGCCTCGGGCGCGTGCAGCCGCCTGGCCTGCAGGCGCAGCAGCGCGGCCACTGTCTGCAGATTGTTCTTCACCCGATGGTGAATCTCCCTGATCGTGGCTTCCTTGGTCAGCAGCTCGCGTTCCCTGCGGCGCAACTCCGTGACGTCCCTCACGAGGACGAGCGCACCGGTCCGCTTGCCCGCGACGACCAGCGGGATCGAGCGGAGCTGCACGACCGCGCCGTTGGTGTCGATCTCCGTCTCCCGCGGCGCCCGGCCCCTGGCGACGAGCATCAGGGACTCATCGACCGGCTCCCCCGGCGTGCCGAGCTGAGCGGTCGCGGCGCCCAGTTCGGCCCCCATCAGGTCCGCCGCCAGCCCGAGCCTGCGGTACGCCGATTGCGCGTTCGGGCTCGCATAGGTGACCCGTCCCGCGCTGTCGAGCCGCAGCAGGCCGTCGCCTACCCGGGGCGACCGGACCAGCGTCGTGTCATGGCCCGGATAGGGGAACGTGCCTTCCGCCACCATCCGCGCCAGGTCGTCGGCGCCCTGCAGGTACGTGAGCTCGAGACGGCTCGGCGTGCGGGCCGAGTTCAGGTTCGTCGACCGCTCGATGACCGCGATCACGCGGCCGCTCCTGGTCACGGGGATGGCTTCGGCGCGGACCGGCACGCCGCTCGTCCAGTCCGGGTCGCTCTCCCGCCAGATGCGGCGCTCGGCGCGAGCGGTATCGAGCAGCGGCCGGCGCCCCGGGCCGATGTGGGTCCCCACCACATCGTCGGGAAACGACGTCGGCCCCGTCGTCGGGCGCATCTGCGCGACCGCCACCCAGCCCGAACTCACCGAACCCCGCGCACCCTGCGCACCCTGCGCACTCCCCGCGCCCTCCGCGCCCTCCGCGCCCTCCGCGCCCTCCGCCGCCCGCATCGGCGCCCACAGGATCAGGTCGGCGAACGACAGATCCGCGAGCAGCTGCCAGTCGGACACCAGCGAGTGCAGCCATTCCACGTCGGCGCCGGACAGGCTGGTGTGGTTCCTGGCGAGGTCGGAAAGCGTCGGCACGTTTCCATCATGACATGTGCTGGTGGGGCGGAATTTCCCCGTCAGAGCGCGAGCTGGCATTATGCGCCCATGCAGGGCTCCGCTCACCAGACGTTCGATCCGCTCGCCCGGCTGCGCGCCGCCACGGCCGCGCGGGAAGCCGCCGGACTGCGGCGGCACCTGACGCCGCGCACCGCTGGCGACGGCTCGCTGGACCTGGCGTCCAACGACTACCTCGGCATGGCAGGCGATCCCCGGCTCGCCGAGGCCGCGGCCGCGGCGGCGCGCGCCTGGGGCGCCGGCTCCACCGGATCGAGGCTGGTGACCGGCAGCACGGAGCTGCACGCGGAGCTCGAGGCGGAACTGGCCGCCTTCACCGGCGCGCCCGGCGCGCTCGTGTTCTCCTCCGGCTACCTGGCCAACCTGGCCGTCGTGACCGCGCTGAGCGCGGCGCTCGGGGCGGGTAACGCGGGCAATGCGGGCAATGCGGGCAACCGGGCCGGCAGCGGCGGCGAGGGAGTCCTCATCGTGTCCGACGCGCGGAACCACGCCTCGCTGGTCGACGCGTGCCGGCTCGCCCGCCGTCCCGGCGTGCGCGTTGTCGTGACCCCGCACGGCGACGTGGCCGCGGTCGCCGCGGCCCTCGCGGACCGCGCCGAACCGGCCGCCCTCGTCGTCACCGACGCGGTGTTCTCCGTGTGCGGCGACCTGACGCCGGTGGCCGCGCTGCACGCGGTCGCGCGCCGGCACGGGGCGCTGCTCGTGGTCGACGAGGCGCACTCGTTCGGCGTGCTCGGCGAGGGCGGCCGCGGCGCGTGCCACGACGCGGGGATCGCGGCGGAGCCCGACCTGGTGCGCACCGTCACGCTGTCGAAGTCGCTGGCCGGCCAGGGCGGCGCCGTGCTGGCCGCGGCCGAGGTGACACAGACCCTGGTGGACACGGGGCGGGGTTTCATCTTCGACACCGGGCTCGCGCCGCCCGCGGCCGGCGCCGCCCTCGCCGCGCTCCGGGTGCTGCGCGCGGACCCGCGGCTGCCAGGCCGGGCCCGGCAGGCGGCCGCCCGGCTGGCCGCGGCGGCCGCGGAACTCGGTCTCAGCGTCACCCCGCCGGCGGCGGCCGTGACAGCGGTCGTCCTTGGCGACCCCCGCGACGCGCTGGCCGCGCAGCGGGCTTGCGCCGCCCACGGGGTGCGGGTCGGCTGCTTCCGGCCGCCTTCGGTTCCCGGCGGCGAGGCGTGCCTGCGGCTCACCGGACGGGCCACGCTGACGGAGGCGGACATCAGCCTTGCGTCACGCGCACTGGCCGTAGCGCGCGATCGCTGCCATCATGGCCGGAATACCGCACAAGCGGGAAGGAACACCACATGACCGTGTCTCCGATGCCGGCCGAAGACAGCGTCCCCAATCCCGGGGCGCCGCTCGCTGGCAAGGCGGACGTCCCCGGGGACCCACCGGCCCGGGATGCCGCGGACGCCGCGGGCGTCGCTGGCGCCTCTTCACCGGCCGTGCTGCGGCTGCCGAAGTACTACCAGGTGAAGAAGCAGCTGCTCGATTTCACCGCGGCCATGTCCCCCGGCAGCCCGGTGCCGCCGGAGCGGGAGCTTGCCCGGCTGTACGGGACCTCGAGGACCACCGTGCGGCAGGCGCTCGCGGAGCTGGTGGTCGAGGGCCGGCTGCTGCGCATGCAGGGCAAGGGCACGTTCGTCGCCAAGCCGAAGGTCGCGCAGTCCCTCGAGCTCGCCAGCTACACCGAGGGCATGCGGCAGCACGGTTTGCACCCGCTGACGAAGATCCTCGAAATCGGCTACGTCGCCGCGGACGAGCAGCTCGCCGGGCTGCTTGGCATCCGGGCAGGCGGTCGCGTGCTGCGCATCCACCGGCTGCGGCTCGCCGACGGCGAGCCCATGTCCATCGACATGTCGCATCTGCCCGCCCGCCGCTTTCCCGGCCTCCGCAGGCAGCTCGAGCGGCATGCCTCGCTGTACGAGACGCTGCGCACGGGCTACGGCATCCAGCTCGCCGAGGCCGAGGAGACGATCGAGACGGTGCTCGCCGACCCGCACGACGCGCGGCTGCTCGGCGTGGACCCAGGGATCCCGCTGCTGTTGCTGTCGCGGCACGCGATCGACACGACCGGTCAGCCGGTGGAATGGGCCCAGTCCTGGTACCGGGGCGACCGGTACAAGTTCATCACCAGGCTGCGGCGGACATCCGGCCCGTGAGCGGGGATGTTCTCGTCGTCTCCGGCACCGGGACCGGCGTCGGCAAGACCGTGGTCACGGCGGCGATCGCCGCGCTGGCGCTGGCCCGCGGCGAGCGGGTGGCCGTCGTCAAGCCCGCCCAGACGGGCACCGGCGCGGGCGACGTCCCTGACGCCGAGACCGTCCGGCGGCTGACCGGCCTCACGGACACCCATGAGCTGGCCAGGTTCCCCGATCCGCTGTCCCCGGAGGCGGCCGCCCGCGCCGCCGGGCTCCCGCCGGCGGACCTGCGCGCCGCCGCGGAGTACGTGGCGGAACTCGCGGAGTTCCGTGACCTGGTGCTCGTGGAAGGGGCCGGCGGCCTGCTCGTGCGCTACGACCCGGACGGCGGCACGATCGCCGACCTGGCGACGGCACTGGACGCTCCCGTCGTGGTGGTCGTGGCCGCGGGCCTGGGGACGCTCAATCACACCGCGCTCACCCTCGAGGCGATGGCGGCGCGGAAGCTCACCGGGGCGGGCGTGGTGATCGGCAGCTGGCCGCGCGAGCCCGGCCTCGCCGAGGTCGCGAACCTGACCGACCTGGAGGTCATCGCGGGCGGCCCGCTGGCCGGCGTGCTCGCCGAAGGCGCGGGGGCGCTGGATGGGCCGGCGTTTCTCGCGGCGGCCGCGGCCGGGCTGGCGCCGCGCTTCGGCGGCACGCACGCAAAGTTATTGATTCTTATCTAATCAGTTACAGGCGTAATCGCAATGCGCAAGGCATTGCGTAATCAGCTACATGGGCGCACCATAGTCAACAATTACGTGACCTTTGTCACATCCTAACGGTCGAGGACGCCGAGAGGACCCGATGACTGAGCCCCCAGCAAACCCCAGCGCCGCGAGAGACCCCCTAGACCCCCCGCCCGCACGGCCGGAAAACCCCATAGCGGCTCACCCGGTTACCTCGGCCGCCATCGGCGTGCTCGTGCTCGCGGCGATCCTGTGCACACTCATAGTCCCGATCTACGCCCGCGAGACCCCCAAGGTCGGCGATTTCCCCTTCTTCTACTTCTACCTGCTGATCTACATGCCGGCCACGGCGCTGGCGCTGTGGATCGCGATGCTGCTGCAGCGCAGGCTGAAGCCGCGGAACCCCGCTGAGACGGGCACCGCCGACGGCCCCGTACCGGGAGGCGCGCGATGAGCAACGTCAACGCCGTCGTCTTCACGATCGTCGTCGTCCTGTTCGTCATCGTCGCCCTCATCGGCTTCGCCGCGTCCCGCTGGCGCAAGGCCGACGACATGATGCTCCTCAGCGAGTGGGGGCTGGGCGGGCGCGGCTTCGGCACGTTCATCGGCTGGTTCCTGCTCGGCGGCGACCTGTACACGGCGTACACGTTCATCGCCGTCCCCGCGCTGGTGTTCGCCTCCGGCGCGATCGGCTTCTACGCGGTCTCCTACACGATCATGGTGTTCCCGATCGCGTTCATCTTCCTGCCCCGGCTGTGGTCGATCTCCCGGGTGCACAACTACATCACGCCCGCTGACTTCATCCGGGGCAGGTACGGTTCCCGCGGCCTGGGGCTGGCGTCGGCCTTCACCGGGATCCTGTCGCTGATGCCCTACATCGCGCTCCAACTCGTCGGCATCCAGGCGGTGCTGACCGTGATGGGCGTCGCCGCCAACTCGACCAACACCTACGTCAAGGACACGCCGCTGTTCGTCGCCTTCGTCGTGCTGGCGATCTACACGTACGTGTCCGGGCTGCGCGCGCCGGCCGCGATCTCCTTCATCAAGGACACGCTTATCTACGTGTTCGTCCTCGTGGCGGTCTTCTACATCCCCACCAGGCTGGGTGGCTGGAGCCACATCTTCGGCGCCGCGCAGACGCACATGGCGGCGATCAACCCCGCGACCAAGAAGCCGAACGGCGCATTCATCCCGACGCCGCACGCGCTCGGCAGCACCCAGTTCGACTTCGCCTCGCTGGCGTTCGGCTCCGCCGTGGCGCTGTTCCTCTACCCGCACACGATCACCGGCGCGCTGGCCACCAAGAGCCGGAACGTGGTCAAGCGGAACATGGCGCTGCTGCCGGCCTACTCGGTCCTGCTCGCCTGCATCGCGCTGTTCGGATACATGGCGATCGCCGACAAGACCACCGCCGCGGAGGTCAAGAAGGCAGGTAACACGCAGCTCGCGGTGCCGTACCTGCTCCAGCACATGTTCCCGAGCTGGTTCACGGGGATCGCGTTCGCCGGCATCATCATCGGCGCCCTGGTACCCGCCGCGATCATGGCGATCGCCGCGGCGAACCTGTTCACCAGGAACATCTTCAAGGAATTCTTCAAACCGGACGCCTCGCCCAGGCTGGAGACCAGGGTGTCCCAGTGGGCTTCCCTCGTGGTCAAGTTCGGCGCGCTGGCGTTCGCAGTCTGGCTGCCGCACACGTTCGCCATCAACCTCCAGTTGCTCGGCGGGGTGTGGATCCTCCAGATCTTCCTGATGCTGGTGTTCGGCCTGTACACACGCTGGTTCCACCGCTGGGCGCTGATGGCCGGCTGGGCGACGGGCATGATCTACGGCACGATCGCCGCGTACAACGTGCACAGCGACACCTCGTCGCACTGGGCCTCGTCGTCGGACATCGTCTTCGGGCACACCGTCTACATCGGGTTCACCGCGCTGATTCTCAACATCGTCGTGTCGGTCGTGCTGACGCTGGTCTTCAAGGCCGCCAGGCTTCCCGCGGGCACCGACGAGACGCTGCCGCACCAGTACACAGCCGACCCCGCGGAGGCACCGGTCGCCGCGCCGGCGGGCGTCGGCGTCGTGTCGGACTAAGTCATCCGAACGGATCCGTGGTCGCACCCGGCACTCCACGGATCCGTTACCGGCTGGTAGCGTCAGCCGGGTGACGCTGCTATCAGGACATGGCGGCACGCATGCCGTCGCGGTCGCGCGGCGGTACGGCGTGACCGCCATGTTCACGCTCTCCGGCGGCCATGTGTTCCCGCTGTACGACGCCGCCGTCAAGGCGGATCCGCCGCTGCGCCTTGTGGACGTGCGGCACGAGCAGACCGCGGTGTTCGCGGCCGAGGCCACGGCGCGGCTGACGCGCGCCCCTGGGCTGGCCGTGGTCACGGCCGGCCCAGGGGTGACCAACAGCGTCAGCGCGGTCACGACCGCGTGGTTCAACGGCGCGCCGCTCGTGCTGTTCGGCGGCCGGGCCCCCGACTACCTGTGGGGCAAGGGCGCGCTGCAGGAGATGGACCACGTGCCGCTGCTCGCGCCGGTCACCAAGCGCGCGTGGACCGTGCACGACAAGGCGTCCGTGGCGGCGTCGGCCGACGAGGCGTTCCGCCTCGCGCTGACCCCGCACCGCGGACCGGTGTTCTGCGACTTCCCGCTCGAGGTCATCTACGACCAGGCCGACACCGAACTCCCGGACGGCCCGGCGCCAGCCGCACCCGCCCCCGACGCCGCTGACGTGGCCAAGATCGCGGGGCTGCTCGGCTCGGCCCGGCGGCCGGTGCTTGTGCTCGGCTCGGACGTCTGGCTCGGCGGCGCGGACGAGGCCGCGCGCGCCTGCGCGGAAGCGCTCCGGCTGCCCGTCATCACCAACGGCCAGGCCCGCGGCGTGCTGCCGCGCGGGCATGACCTGCTCATGACGAGGGCCCGCCCGGTGGCGCTGGCCGAGGCGGACCTGGTCATCGTGGCCGGGGTGCCGCTCGACTTCCGGCTGCGCTACGGATCGTTCGGCCCGAAGGACGCTCCGGCGAGCGTGGTGCATGTCGCGGACTCGCCGGCCGGGATCGCGTCGCACTGCGCGCTGGCCGCCTCGGCGGCCGGCGACCTGGCCGCGTTCTTCGCCCGGCTCACCGCCTCCGCGCAGCCGGCCGCCGATCCGGACTGGCTGCCGAAGCTGCGGAACGCCGCGCGCGTGTCGCTCGCCGCCGACGCGGACCTGCTGGCCAGCGACGCCGCGCCGGTGCACCCGATGCGGGTGTACGGCGAGCTGCTCAAGACGCTGGACGACGACGCGGTAGTCATCGGCGACGGTGGGGACTTCGTCTCCTTCGCCGGCCGCCTCGTGGAGCCGGCCAGGCCGGGCCGGTGGCTCGACCCGGGCCCGTTCGGCTGCCTGGGCACCGGCCTCGGGTACGCGATCGGGGCGCGCCTCGCGCACCCGTCGTCCCAGGTCGTGCTGCTGCTCGGCGACGGCGCGGCGGGCCTGTCGCTGATGGACGCCGACACGCTGGCACGGCACAACCTGCCCGTGGTGATCGTCGTCGGCAACAACGGCGCGTGGGGCCTGGAGAAGGGCCCGATGCGCGCGCTTTACGGCTATGACGTCGCCGCCGACCTGCGCCCCGGCACCCGCTACGACGAGGTGGTCCGCGCTCTCGGCGGCGCCGGGGAACTGGTGACCTCGCCCGCCGGGATCGGACCCGCGCTCCGCCGCGCCTTCGCCTCCGGCGTCCCCTACCTCGTGAACGTGGTCACCGACGTCGACGCGGAATACCCCCGCACGACCACCGGCGTCTAGGCCGGCCCGGAGCGGACCGCTTCTTGCTGTTATCAGCTGGCAGGGCCTGGTTCGCGATGAGCGCGGGTCACCGAGCACACCAGGGTGTGCCTAACGGCCCATCATGTTCGCGCACGGGCCGCCCGCCCCCCTCATCTTGCTGTTATCACGCGACGATGGCCCGCCGGCCCGGCCAGATAGGCCATCTCTCTATCGGTTGTGACCACTTTCGACATCTTCCTATCACTTGTAGCCACTTTTCCGTCCGATTTGCCCGATTTATCCCTATGAAACTGATAGGGAGTCATGGAAGTGATAGGAAGATGGACGCAGGCAGCGGGACAGCGGGTGACAGCCGCCGACGCATGAGACAGGAGGGGTCACCGGGGCAGACGGCGGGCCTGGCCAGGCGAGCGGGGCGCTGCCAGGCTGGCCGCGGGG
>Ga0335073_10004348_pt1 | contig 19818 bp, 15 predicted proteins | sample Lox_Sample_22_FD_207093 | JGI IMG/M metagenome (GOLD analysis project Ga0335073, IMG submission 207093) | Soil microbial communities from Loxahatchee National Wildlife Refuge, Florida, United States - Lox_Sample_2.2 | ecosystem: Environmental > Terrestrial > Soil > Wetlands | place: USA...
GCCCGAGTTTGGCCCTGCTAACGTTGTGTACAAAGCGAGGCTCGCGGCTCCCCTTATGGTCTTTCAAGGGCTCGGGCGGCCCGTGATGGCCAGTGACGGCCGTATCTATGCGCCTCCACACGCAGTGACGCAGACGTTCGTTCCTGGGCTTAGAGCGTGGCCGGCAAAGGGCCGAAGCGACATTGGCAGGAAAGCATTTTCTTCCTTCGACACCGAACTGGTTGGTAAAGGAATGATCTCGCTCTATGGTGAATAGGAAAGCCACATGTTGAGACTTAACCTTCCTGCAAAATCGGGCCCGTCCAATGTAGCTAGCACCAAGGTTCTGACTGACGGGCTCACGTCTGTTATCGCTGGTCACCCCGGTGCCGTCGAACCCTGGACGTTCTATGACGTATTGGACGAATACCTCGGCCCATGGGGTGACCGGGGATACCCAATAGCGTACGGCAAGTACTACTGCATCGTATTCAACAAAAATGAAAAATTGCTGGGCAATCCCCAAACGCGCGAGTGGGTGCGAAAGACGACCATAGCTCTGCAGGAGCCGCTGCGCGATTTTGTTGTTGCGCGATACAAGGCGGGAACGCTCGCCACGTTGACTGAATCCGAACTACGAGCATATGCGTTTTCCGTACATCCGAGTGCATATGTACAGGGTGGTCTTACGATGGTTGTGCTCACAGCACCGGAGTTGGTACCGATTATCGCTTCCATTCCATCAGCGCAGTTCAACCCTCACTCAGAAAATTTTGGTCCAACGGTTACGCAGGTGTTCGCAACGATGGGGCAGGTGCTCCCTCAGGCGACCGGCATGTCGCTCGCGGCATTGGCTGGACCAGCACATACAGGGATCCTTTCTCGGGCGGCGCAGCTTGACGCGCGGGATCTTCAGCGAGACGTAACGACTAGCCAGTGGCTGTCGGAGACGCAGCGCAGGCTGAAGCGTGGGCAGCTCGACAACTTCGCCTTATTGAATAAGCTCACATCGCGTCTAAACGATACACAATTTGAAGACCAAGCCTTGGCGAGAGCTGCCAGGGAGGTTATACAGGTTGCAGACACGAGAAAGCATCGGGTTGCCAGCTATTACCGCAATTTGCTGGCGACAAAGCCGGCATTGGGAGGACGTATCGACCAGCTTTATCCAGGTTGGCGTACTTGGTAATTGCATCACGGAACCAGAGCACAGTGGGCAGCCTACGGGCGCTGCAGTCGCTCCGCAAGCTCCCGCATCGGTCCCTCGCTGCGCGACCGACATCACCCCTGACCTCAACGGCGGATTTTGGCTGCATTGACGCAAGGTACGCTGAGACTACCCTTGGTTCGACCATCATGTTGGCGAGCCGGTTTGTGGAGACTCCAAGATGGTCTGCCACTCCGTCCTCGTCAGAGACGCTCGCGACGACCTACCCCGCCATGAGGTTCGCGCAGAGCTCTTCCTGCGGCGTGAACCCTTCCGTGTGTATGCGCCCGTCGATGGCTCCCAGCATCGTGACCGCTTCGCGACAGGCCTGCACGAATGCCGGACTGCCGGCGATGAACACGCTGGTACCCGACAGGTCGTCATGGCGTCTTCTGAGAACATCCGGTATGCGACCGTGCTCGACTCCGGGACGCCGCTCGCGCGTCAAGGTGGGCAGGAATTGAAAATTGCGATGGCGAGCCTTCCAGTACTCCATCAAGCCGTGGCAGTACACATCGCTCTGGTGACGCGCGGAGAAGATCAAGGTCACCGGCGCTGAGAAGCCGCGCCGCAGGGCCGCTTCGGTCAACGAGAGAATCGGCGCGAGACCGGATCCGGCCGCGAGACACAGGACCGGCGTTTCCACGGCAGGATCGCCGATGAAGGTGCCGTAAGGGCCGGAAACCGTGACCATCTCGCCGACGCTCAGCGATGCGTGGAGCCATTCGCTGGTTTCGCCGCCGGGCATGCGCGTGACCTGCAGCGCGATCTCGCCGTCCGGACGCGGTGCGCCCGCCATCGAGTAGGCGCGCTGGCGCGGCGCGCCCGGACGGCGAACCAGGACATATTGCCCCGGCCAGTAGCGCATCGCAGCCCCGAGCGGACGCAGGCGAAACTCGACTATCGACGGCGTCCTCGCGATGCGCTCCACCAGCACATAGGGCATATCCTGCTGCGGGGGGAAGAGGCGCGGCTTTGCCTGCGCTGAACCCCACTCGATGACGAGCTCGTCCGAGATGGGTTTGGCCATGCACATGAGGCCGAAGCCCGCGCGGCGCTCCTCCTGCGAGAGCGCCATATCCAGAACGAACCCCTGGTCGAAGCTGCCGGATCTCACCCGAAGCTTGCACTCGCCGCAGGCGCCCGCGCGGCAATTGTTCGGCAAGGCGAAGCCGGCGCGCTCGAGTGCGGCGAGGACCGTGTCTCCTGCGCCGCACTCGACCGACACACCGGAAGGTGCGAGTACGATTCGTTTCATCAGAAGACCGGGATGATGTCCTTCATGTCGACGTCGGTGATCTCCTGGCCCGTGATCCCCACCTCCGGGATGGCCGGAAACGGGATCTCGTACTTGTCGAGCACGACCTTGAGATTGAGCATGGCGTTGCGCCAGTTCTCGCGCTTCGCCTCGTAGGCCGGAATGTGAAAGCCCGCATTGCGCGCCACCGTCTCGATCTCGCGCTGATTCGGGATGAAGTCCGCCGGAATGTCCCAGAAGTCCTCAGGGGGCTCGTAGAGCACGCCGGACAGGAACAGGAAGCCCGCGCGGATCTGCTTGGTGATCAGCGGCTTGTCGGCCAGATTCATCTTCGGATAATCGCGCTCCATCAGCGCCATGCAGATCGCCATGTGGCGCCCTTCGTCCCGGCCGACATTGCGAAATCCGGCCTGGAACACCGGTTCCTTACACATCGCCGCCATCTGGTGGAAGATCGTGGCTGCCGCGATCTCGCCCATCAGAAACGAGCTGAACAGCACCGCGAGACTGTATTTCGGTACCGCCGCCTTGTAGCCATTCCAGTAGCGTCCCCCGTTGTAGTAGAGCCAGTGGGCATTTTTCCAGGCCTTGCGCCCGATCTCCGTCTTGGGCTCGTAGGTCAGTGGGTCGGAATGCTCCAGAAGCTTGGTGATGGAGAGGCCACAGAGCTGCTCGTGATTCTGCTCATCGCGGGTCACCGAGAAGAAGCAGCGCCGTACCGCATCTTCTTCGTGGGCCTCGTAAGTCTTGATGAACGCGCTGGCAAAAACCGGCGGAGCGGAAGCGTCGAATACGCTGAGGAGCGTCCACCAGTAGGCGATCGCCTCGCGCTGTTCCCAGGTATACGCCGAGGGACGAAAGGTATCCCATGGGAGCTTCTTCGGGTCCCAGTTCTCGCGCTGCGCGGAATCCCAGATTTCCTCGAGCTTGGCGGTCTTCTGTTGCCAGCTCAAGGGGTAAACGTTCGGCTCAGCGGTCGGCGGCGGCAGTTCCATGGTGCCGGCAAGCCTTTCGTGTTTCGGGGTCATAGGTGGTACTTCCTTGCTGGTGATGGATCCTATCATGACACAAAAACCGCAATAAATAAAAAAATTGTGTGTCACATGGGACGGACGCAGATGCCGCGGCCTATGCCGACCGTTCAGATCGGAATGCTTCTTAGTTGCTTGCGAGCCGTTCGGAGCGCTCGCGTCCGGTGGGCAGTTCTGTCTAGGGAGCGGCGGCGAGCTTCGGCCAGTCTTCGATCTTGACCCGAGCCACGAGCACTGAATTGCCGTGCCCGTCCGGGCGGTAGATGAGCGCTTCACCTTCGGCAAGATCCTTGGCATCTGAGGGGAACGCATCCGCGATGTTGGGATAATGCGTGATGATGACGGTATTGGTGCCCGCACCCGGAAGCAGGGCTACTTGTGCGCGCAGCGACGCCGCCCGCTCCGGACTCCGTCCAGCCTCGGCGAGATCGTCATACGTATGGGGGTCCGGGAATTGCGCGAGTCGTGCGGTCTCGAGAGCTCGATAGCTCGTGCTCGACAGCACCATGCCGACCGCGATCCGAAGGTGCCGCAACGCCTCGCCCATGGCGCGCGCCGCCCTGCGGCCGCCCTCGTCCAACTGGCGTTCGTGGCCCACATTGGCGGGCTCGGCCTGCTCTGAGGTTGGAGGAGTTGCGGGCGAGCTTGCGTGACGCATCAGAATGACGTAACCGCCGCCTGCCAGTGCGGCGGTGAGCGGCTTGCCCTCAAGCAGCGAAGCGGCTGCGGCCGCGCCGAGCAGCAGCGCTGGCATCATCAGACAAGTGACAGCTCGCTTCGTTGCTAGTCGCATGGCGATTACTTCGCAGCGAATGAATACTATCACTGCCCCCGGGTTGCATCGTGAGGTGGGGCGTTTAAATTTCTGCAACCTTTTTGCAGCCTGGAGCATCTAGTCCAGCTGTATGGCGTCCTTACAGCACGTCGAGATCGCCGACGACATCATCGATCGCGCGCAGGCCGGAATTGGGGAAGCCCACGAGATCCTCTACCGGCTTCTGTCAAAACCGGTCTACACGTTGATCCGCCGGCTGGTCGTACGACCGGCCATAGCCGAGGAGATGCCTTCGAGATCTTGAGCTCCTACCACGCCGGCGAGACGCTGAAGCTGCGCATCATGCGTCAGCAGAAGCGGATCGAACTGCCGATCCAGATGCCGGCCGACGGGGCACGCAAGGAAGCGCGCGCGGCAATTCGCTTGCTGCCCGATGACGACCCGGCGCCGCTCCCTCCGGTGCCGCCTGCGCCTGCGCACGCGTCGACGCAACTGTGATCTGCGCCCCTGATACGATATGACATGGAATTGCGCCTTTCTTGGGTAGGAGTTGGCGGCTTTCATCCAACCATGTCGGCACTCGGGAGATCACGATGATACGAATAGGGATGGCGATTCTGGCGTTGGCGCTGATTGTTCCGGTCACCTGGGGTGACGACCTGCTACCGGCGCCGGCCGGCTCGTCCCCGCCGGCTGCGACGCCTCCGCAGTCAGGGACTCCGGGAATGCCCGCGCCCGCTGTGTCGGGTCCGGCCGCTGGGCAGGATCAGGCGCTCCTCGCAGCACGCGCAGCCTGCGCCAACGACATCCAAACGCTGTGTCCCGGAGTCCAGCCGGGCGGCGGTCGGATCCTCGCCTGTCTCAAGCAGCACAAGCAGCAAGTATCGGGCGGCTGCAAGCAAGCGATCGCCACGGCGATGCAAAAGCCGGTGGGCTGAGGAGCGGCCGTGACGAGCGGGCTCGATTGGGTTGCAACGGCCATCCTCGCCGTGACGATGGGCTGTGGCGGCGCTTCAGCAGCCACCACGGCCAACCCTCAAGGGCCGTCGAAAGGCTCTTCGGCGCGCTACTACGAGATGAAGGAAGCGGTCATCGTGGTGCACACGGCCGACCAGGACGGCAAGCACGATCGGGCCGCGTTGCATTTGCTGGTTCCGAAAGACTGGACTTCGGAGGGTGGCGCGACGCTGAACCAGGCGGCGGGCGGATGCTTCGTCGACATCTTTGCGCTCTCGGGCGTCGCGCGCAACGCCGACCAGTCGGTGGGCCTGGCGATCCTGCCCTCGAAGAGCTGGGGATACATCGAGGATCCGGTGGCGCAGCGGCAGTTGCAAGCCGAATTTCAGAGGGATTCAGCGTTTCATCTTCAGTCTTGCCCGCTACGCAAGCCGGTTCATGCCGCGGACTACATTCGCGACGATCTCGTGCAGAGTCTGGTGAAGGGTGCGACGGTGATATCGGTCGATCCTTTCCCCGAGCTCGATCGTTTCGCGCGCTACCGACTGGGGTTGCCGCCGGACGGCTCCGGCAATCCGGGTGGGGTTCATACCGAGGCAGCTCGCGCTCACGTGACGTTCACCGACAGCCGCGGACAAGCCGCGGAAGGCTGGATCACGGCCGTGATCCTGGTGCGAGCCCTGCAAAGTCCGCGCGGGCCGTTCTACGATTGGCACGCCATCGACGTGATGGCGTTTCAGACCCCGCCGGGCAAGCTCGAGGGATACGACCGGCTGTTCAAGCTCATGGTGAGCACCATCCGCGTCGATCCGCAGTGGCAACGCTACTACGATAACTATACGGCGACCCTGTACCGGATCAAGCAACAAGGCAAGGCGCAGCAGCAGGCGATGATCGCGGCATTCCAGCGGCACGCCGCCGACATGATCAATGGCGTCACTCAGCGCGCCGAGCAAGGCGCGAACAATGCGGCGTTCGGCGAGGATCAGATCATCCGCGGCGTGCAAACCTTTCGCGATCCGTCCACCGGCGCGACCATGGAGCTCAGCAATCAATACGACCATGCCTGGCTCAACGGCGGCAACGAGTACGTCATGAGCGATGATCCGAATTTCAATCCGAACGGAAATCTCAGCGGAAACTGGACGGAGCTGCAGGTGGTCCGGCCCTCACCTTGAAAGGAACGGTGGCGGGCGAGCGAAAAAGGTATGCTGGTCGACCGGTGTGTTCATTGGTCTCCCGATCGGCGTCAGCGAATGTAGCTCCCGCCGTTCACATCCAGCGTTGCGCCGTTGAGCGACGCTTGGGTGGGTCGCAGCACGAAGGCGACGAGCTCGGCGATCTCGGAAGTCGTCGCAATCTCCCCGATCGGGATATCGGCGACGACCGCCTGCTTGCCGTGGCCGGCGATGTACCGTTCGGCCATGTCGGTTGCAACCCAGCCCGGCGCTATGGCTATTGCCGTCACTCCGTCGGAGCCGAAGGAGCGAGCGATGGTTTTGGTGAGATTGACGAGGGCTGCTTTGGTGGCCCCGTATGCCATCACATCAGCCATATACCCACGTTGGCCAGCGCGGCTCCCGACATTGACGATGCGCCCGCCGCCATGTAGCTTGAAGTGCTGAATGGCCTCCTTGCAAAGGTCCGCCGCCGCGAAAAGGTTGATCTGAAATTCCCGAGCCCAGGCCGCCCTCCAGTCCGTCGGCGAAGCATCGATCGAGATCTCGGTGCGGATGCCCGCGTTGTTGACGAGGGCATGAACTTGGCCCACGGCGTCGCGGGCTTTGCGCCAAAGCTCAAAGGGTGCTTCGGCGAGGGCGAGGTCGGCTTGCAGGACGATTGCATTGCCGCCGATGCGAGCCAGCAGCGCTTCCGCATTGGCCTTATCTTTGCCGTAGTGAATGATCGGTCGTGCGCCTTCGGCGGCGATTCGCTCGACAATCGCGGCACCGATACCGCGCGATGCGCCGGTGACGAGAACATTTCGTCCCTCGAGTGCCTTGTTCAAGTATCCTCCTATCCGTATAGCGGTCGCGACCCTTGCAATTCCGACCCGCGCGTTCTACCCGTAAAAAGAATATCAAGACTCAACATCCCTACGAAGCATGTTTGACAGGAGCCACCTCATGCCACGCCGCATGCGTCGACTGATCCTAACGTTCACCCCCATAATGCTTCTCTGGACCATCGCGCAGGCGCAGTCGGATCGCGGCGTAACGCTGATAGATAATCCGGGCGGGGGCACGATTGCCTATGCCCAGATGCCCGCCCAGCATACCTTGCGTGATGCGATCGGGAGGGTGCTGCAGTACGTCCATACGCGGTTCGGATCGCGTCCTCAAATCACTCGCGTCTTGAAGGGTGCGGACGGCAGCTCGGTGGCCGTCATCTTCACGGTCAAAGCGCTCGGTCAGAGCAGCCAAGACATCGCGGGTCTCGCGATGGTGGCGGTATCGGCGTCGGCGCCAGCCAAAGGCGCCGTGTTGACCGATCAGGCCGACCGTTTTCGCTCGACGGTGGGTCCCATGCTGAAGCACCTGCAATCGGGTGCGGGCCTGACTGGAACGGATGGCGGGCCGATGCCACCCGCAGCCAGTCCGCCGTCCGGATCGGGAGCCACCGCACCCGCCGCTTCCTCAGCCGCCGCCCAGTCCGCCGCCGCCCAGTCCGCCGCCGCGACGCTGCACCAAACTGCATTCCCGGATGGTTCGGGCAGCATTGGCTTGCCCGACGGCTGGAGCATAACCGGTGCGCATGCCGGAGAGGTGGTTGCCCAGGGTCCCGGATCCGCCGGACTGCATTTTGACTGGCAAATCTCGGCGGTGGATCCAAACGATCCGCGCTCCAGAGGAATGAGAGGAGGTGGAGCAGGTAGCCCTGTCGCCATTCCGTATGGCACGGACGGTGCCAATACGTACAAAGCGGCGATCACTCAATTCCTGCAGAAGCAAGGCAAGTCGCCGCCGACGATAGACGTCGTCGACTCGAAGCGGCTCAGCGCGCAAGAAAGCATGTTGGTGGCCAGCATAGGTGCCATCGATGGCCGGAGTCCCATGCGGGCTCTTATCGACATCGGCATCAGTCCGTTGAACCCGCTTGGCGGCTATCTCATCACGCTCTATGTGGTGAGCTTTCCGCAGCAACTCGGCCAGCAATCTCTGCCCACGGCCGCTGCCATCCTGCATAGCTACAAGGTGAACGACGGCGTGGCCGTCGCGCAGATCCGCGCGGATGCGCAAAGGAGTCAAGCGTTCACGCAGGGCACGCTCGCGGAAATGAATCGCCGCCAGGACGCCCAGGATCGGCAATTCCAGGCATTTGACAACAATCTTCTGGATCGCACCGTCATCCGGGACACTTACGTGAACGGTCACGGAACGGTATCCAACGATTTGGCAGATGCATTGGTCGATGCCAATCCGGACCGATTCCAGGAAGTCCCACCGAGCGAGTACGTCAAGGGCATCGACTATTAGGCACGGCTCGAGGTTCAGGTCGCAACCCGGGAAGACCGTGCAGGCCGCGGCCACTCAGACGGCGAGTCCCCAGCGCTTACCAGCGTTCCAACTCGGGGAAGATCTCCTCCGGCTGCTCCATGGTGTGTGTTCCGCGGCCGAAGTTCATGATCATGCCCATCAATGAATCCTCTTTTGCGCGGTCGCACGCCGCAAGTTCTTCTTCGGTCAAACGCGCGTGAGTCGTGGGACAGCCGCCGAATTCATGCCCCAGCCAATTGTTGATCAGAGCAGTGTCTTGCATGGACGGCTCGGTCGCACCCGAGACTTGGCTGAGCATCTGCATCCCGTTCGGAAAGTCCTCGAGTACCACGCGCTCCAGATAGTTGGCCTGTGCGAGATTGCGCTCGGTTCCCACGCCATAGCGGTAGAACCCGGCAAGATAGAGGAGCGCAAAAGGCTCCTTGGTCTTGGTCGATTCCTCCATGTAAGCAAAGCCACGCTTGGGATCCCGCTCTACCCCCAATCCCAGGCCGTAAAGAATGCCGAGGTACATCTTGGCTTTGGGGTAATTCTGCGCCGCGCTAACCTGGAACCAGCAAGCCGCGAGCGGCAACGCGCGCGCTTGGTAGGCCACGCGTCCCTGTACGAAAGCGCGCGGAGCGTTGACCCCTTGGGGATTCGCGAGGTCACAGGGCGCTGCGGTCTCGTTGGCCCAGTCGGGAACATTGGCGGCATTCAAGTATCGAGACCGGTGCAGCCAGTAACGTGTCCGCTGGCTGCTCGCTGGAGCACCCCGGCCGGTGGCGAACATCTGCGCGAGATCGTAAGCGGCGAAGCGAGAGCCGCGCATGGAGAGCGTCTGAAATCTTGAGAACGCCTGTGCGGTATCTTGCGCGACGCCGATACCCTTCCAAAGCGCATAGGCGTAGTGCACCTCGGCGGGTTCATAGTTACCTTCCGCGCTCATGCGCGACCAGCAGGCATCCGCGACCGCATCATTGAAGACCATCGAATAAAGCTGGCCGCGGGCAAAAGCCTCTTCGGCACTACCGTGCAGGGTTCCATGCGGATCGCAGCGTTCGACGGGCTCGGTACGCTTCATCGAGCGGCCGAAATGCATCCAACCGCCGATGATCAAATGCTCCGAATCTTGCAATTTGAGCGTGCTCTCGACCCATTCAATGCCTCCAGCGGGAGCGAGCTGCACGACGACGACCTTCATCTCGGGAGCCGCGGGGGATTCCGACTTGAGCCACGCGGCACCCACCGGCACCGGGCCCTCGCCCCCTGACAGCATGCCGATGACGCCATTGCCGATCTGCAGGAAAAGAATACGCATGCTCTTGGGCTTGGGGCCGCTTGCGAGCGCCGCAACGTCGAGGTCCCACATTCCGTTGAGATCGACACTCGACGGGAATGTGGGTCCCAGGGGGGCGGCCGGCATGCTCGAAGTCTGCGCAGGACCACTCGGCGATGGTGGCGCGGCGGCCGCCGTGCCCATGAGGGTCGCCACGGCCAGCGCCGCGCCCGGCAGAGCGGCAAGCAGCACTGCTGAAAAAGTGCTCTTCAAGGTGGATTCCTCGCAGGTGACCACGCCGCGGCGATCTATCCGCCACGATACGGGTTTTGCATCGGGGTCAGGCGCGCGATATGACCTGGTAGCCGTAGCGATTGACGGTGCCGACACTTCCGAAACTGTTGAAGGAGTGGTTCTTGAAGACCTCCTTCCAGCGGTGTTCGAGCAGGGCGGTGTCCGGCAGCTTGTCGAACGGCCGATAATGATGATGCTCCTGCCCCCCCTCTATGAACGGCGAATTATCGATCGCATTGTAGGTACAGTGGAGCAACGTCCGCGGAAGATCGGTCGAGTTGCCCGGGGAGGCGTGCAGAAGATTGCAGTGGAAGAAACAGGCGTCGCCTGGGCTCATTTCGACCGGCACGGGCGGCGACTTGCGCTGTATGAGCTCGAGGCGCTTGGGATCACAACCGCTCGAGGCGCCGAGTTTGACATGATCGATGCGTCCGTACCGGTGCGATCCCGGGACTACATTGACGCAGCCGTTGGCCCGCGTCGCTCCGTCGACCGCGATCATGCAGGTCAGCATGTCCGGGCTGAGACAGCCCTCCTCGTACCAATACGGATAATCTTGGTGCCAGTCCCAGCGGCCCGCGCTGTGCGGCGCCTTCATCGATAGCTTGGAGTGCCAGTGATAGGCGGGCTTTCCGAGCAAGGACTCCGCGCCTTCGACGAGGCGGGCGAGGCGCGGAATCACGCCGAGGTAGTCGTCGGAAAACGTGGTCCACTCGATGACATCTTGCGCGTTGCCGGAACTGTCCGCTACCGCTCGAAGCCGACCGCCGATCGACGGATCGGCATGGCACGCTTCTCGGAGCGGCTTGATCTCAGCGTCGCAAAAGAAACCGGCAAGCACGACGAAGCCATTCCGTTCGAACAGTGCGGTCTCACGCGAGTCGAGCTTGAAGGTGTCGCGTCTCATCTCCGTAGTCATCTGCGTAACGCTCCCGGCGATCGGCCCGTTCCCGACTCAAGGCTGCCCGATGAACATGTCCAACTGCGGTCCGGAAATGTAACAGATGACGGCTTCATAGATGCATCCGCCTGGCGGCGCAAGGGTCTCATTCGGTCCAGGATTGAGACCAGACGATTGATGAGAGGAGGTGTCAGGAAATCAGTCCGTGCGCAGGACTTTGGCTATCGGGGCGCAAGCGGCTGAGCTAAGCTGCAGCGCTTGGCTGACGCTTCAATCTGACACCAGGGAGGTGAGTATGGGATTATTGGACGGGGTGATCGGTGGTGAGATCGCATCAATCTCGGCCGATCAGCTGCACCGGGCCTTCGGCGCGGATACGATCAAGGGACTTGCGGCCAAGATGGGTATCGTTCCTGCTGACCCGGCGCAGAAGCTCTCGCAATTGGGCCTCCGCATGGTGGGATCACCCTTCTTGCGTGTCGCTGCACTCGTGCTGTGCCTGAATGCGTCGGCACTTGCGCTCAGCTTGTCCGATCTGACCAACAAGGACGCGACGGGGGGATTGCGCGGGGCGCTGAACCAGGGCATCTCCTCCGCAGTCACTAATCTGGGCGTACCCGGAGGATTTCTGAACAACCCAAAGGTCAAAATCCCCTTGCCGCCGGCCCTGGACGAGGTGGCGAAGGGTATGCGTCTTCTTGGTCGAGGCAAGGATGCCGATGAGCTGGTGGAGTCCATGAATCACGCAGCCGAGCAAGCGGTTCCGGAGGCGAAGCAGCTCATGGTCAATGCCGTCAAGAGCATGTCGATCGAGGACGCGAAGAGAATCTTGACGGGCGGTGAGGACTCGGTCACCCAGTTCTTCAAGGAGAAGACGTCGGCGCCGCTGGCGGTCAAATTCTTGCCGATCGTGAAGAAGGTGACCGACCGGGTGGGGTTGGCTCGCCGCTACAACGAGCTCGCCGAGGAGGGCGCGAGGCTCGGGCTCGTGAAAGGCGATGCGGTCGACGTCGAGCACTACGTCACGGCCAAGGCTCTCGACGGGCTTTATCTCATGATCGGCGAGGAAGAGCGCGCGATTCGCAAGAATCCCGCCGCCGCGGCCAGTGCGCTCGTATCCAAGGTCTTCGGGGCGCTGCGCTCCTAGCCCGGTGTCTGGCGACACCGGGCCTTATCTGTAACGGATCGTCTCAGCCTCCCGCTGTTGTCATCGCCGTCGGACTGTCTGGGACGGACTCACCCACCCGGAAGGTGAACAACGTACCGCCCTGCGGTATGTGGTTGAGCCCGGCCGCCTTGGTCATCGCGGTCGCGCCAATTGCACCGAACTTGTCGTTGAGATCGAGCCCCGCGGTCACCGGCAGACCGATCCAGCCGCCGATTCCCGACCAGACGGATACGTACTCCTTGCCCTTGACCGAGTAGGCGATCGGGTTGCCGATGATTCCCGAGGAGAGTTTCCGCGACCACAGTATCTTGCCCGTGGAACGGTCCACCGCGCGGAAGTCTCCGCCCAGGCTTCCATAGAAAGCCAGGCCGCCGGCCGTCACCAGCGCGCCGCTCCAGTTTGGGTACTGGTCCGGAATTTCCCACTCGGTCTTGCCGGTGAGCACATTGAACTTCTTGAACTTGCCGGTCACGCCCGGCTTTTCCGGATACATATAGACGTTAGCGAATACGTAGACCGTTCCCTGCTGGGTGTCCGCGCGATTCTGAGGCTCGTCTTCCATGCACCAGTTGTTGGTCGGCACATAGAAGTCCGCTGGGTCGTTCGGATCCACGGCCACGGGTTGCTCGTCCTTGCCGCCCATCGCCGAGGGGCAGGCCTGCGTGTTGTCGTTCACCTTCAACGGCGCATGGGCGTAGACCTTGACGGGGCGGCCGGTCTTCATGTCGACCTTCTCGGCCCAGTTCACCGTCACGTATTTGTGAGCCCGCAACAGTGTTCCGTCGGTTCGGTCGAGTACATAGGCGAAACCGTTGCGGTCGAAATGCACCAAACACTTGCGCATCTTGCCGTCCACTTCCATGTCTACCAGCACGGGCGAGTTGATGCCGTCATAGTCCCACTGGTCGAACGGAGTCATCTGGTAGGCCCAAACGGCCTCGCCGGTGTCGACGTTGCGAGCGAAGATGGTCATCGACCAGTGATTGTCGGATTTGCCGTCATTGCAATGCTCCTGAGTGACGGGCGGCTCGCAGCGGTACGAGGGCGACCACAGGCCCGGGTTCCCCGTGCCGTAATACACCAGGTGCAATTCCGGATCATAGGCGTACCAGCCCCAGGCGGCGCCGCCACCCCGCTTCCATTCATCACCCGGATAACTGCTGATGCCGATATCCTTGCCGCCCGTACCGTACTCCGGATGCTTCCGGTTGGTCTCCTTGTTCACGCACACATCCTTGTCGCTGCCGGTCGAGTAGCAGTGCCAGGCCACCGATCCGTCCTTGAGATTCAAGGCAAACAGCGCACCCCGTGCGGCGAACTCATCGCCGCCGAATCCGATGATCACCTTGTCATGCGCGATGATCGGCGCCGGGGTGAGGGTCTCGCCGTGCTCGGGATATGCGGTCCTCGCAATCCAATCCTGCTTGCCGGTCGCCGCATCGAGTGCGATCACGTAGCCGTCCAGCGTGCCGAACACAAGCTTCCCGTCGGCATACGACAGACCGCGGTTGACCGTATCGCAACAGGCGCGCGGCACTGCGGACTCGTCGCGTCCACTGGTTTTCTTGTACTGCCACACCTGCACCGGATGGTCAGGGTCGGAGAGGTCGAGCGCCTGCACGATGTTCGGCCAGCCGCTCTCCATGAACATCATCGGCTTGCCGCCGACGTCCTCGATCACGAGCGGCTGCCCCTCGTGGCCGCGCAGCGTGCCGCTCGATTGCGACCACACCATCTGCAGGTTCCGGACATTGCCCGTGTTGATTTCCCTCAGGGCGCTGTAACGGGTGAGATTCAAGTTGCCCGCCGGAGCGCCCCACTGATTGGGGTCTTTGAAGCGCTGGAATTCCTCGGTATCCGAGGATTGCGCCATCGCGGCGCCGCACACGAAAACGAATGCGACGAGCGCGATGGCGCTTCTCCGGTGATTCGACTGAAGCACGTTCATCTTGAATCCTCCTCTTGCCCACAATCACGACGGGGGGGCCGTGAACCCTTCAATTCGCGACGCCAGATCCGCGCAGGACGCCGCCGCCGGAGCGGCTCACAGCAATAAGCAATCGAGAGGCGAAGCCGCAACGTGCGATGCGTCAACCTCAGCTCCGGCGGCGGCGAACCTTTCACACGGGTGCGATGCTCTGCGCGCCGACAGCGTGTGCATGAGGCGCATTGGCAAGCGTGCGTTCGGAGCAATGACGCGAGAGAAGATTCGCGCCGCGCTGCGACAGCCGGACTCAATGCTGCACGATGCACGCCCTGCTCCAATGATTCACGTCGAGACCGTTCACGAATGGCGGTCGCCGGCGGGTCAACGAGTCTCCGCGCGCATCTCGTGAGGCGCAAGGTGCTTGGGGCGCTTGAGACGGTAAGACACTTCTGATGCGTGAGGTAGGAATCTGCTGTCGGTAGTCGATCGACACCGACCGTGGGGCGGGACGGCGGCCAACATGGGCAGGACGCCGCTTGCGCGGCCGGCTACGATTGCCGGCGTGGGTATCGTGTGGCATTTCGTGCGGCTGTCCGCGCCGCTGTATGGGCTCGTGGCCGCGGGCTTCCTGATCGCCTGCATTCCGCGGTGGCAACGCGACTGGTCGGCTCATGCCGCTCGTCTGGTCTTCACCATCGCCCTACCGGCCATGCTGTTTCAAATGATGAGCCATCAGGCTGCGCTGCCCGCCGTGAACCCGCGTGTGCTGGTCGCTTACTTCGGCAGCTGCCTGATCGTATACTTCGTCGGCCGCGCGATCGCGCGCTGGCGCTTTCGGATGGACGGGGTCGCGCAGTCGGTGTTCGCGCTCGGCGGGATTTTCTCGAACATCGTCCTGATGGGCCTGCCGATCGCGCGGGTCACGCTCGGCGATGATGCGGTTCCGGTGGTTGCGCTGCTGCTGGTCTTCAACGCATTGACTCTATGGACGCTGGTGAGCGTTGCGGTCGAATGGTCTCGCCATGGCACCCTGAGTCCTCGCGGGATCGCCAAGACGGCGCTTCACGTGATGCGCAACCCCATCGTTCTTGCGATCGTCGGCGGAACGCTGTTCGGACGTCTGGGCTACGCGCTGCCGGTACCCATCGACAGGAGTCTTGCGCTCGTCGGCGCCATCGCGGGGCCCTCCGCGCTGCTGGTGCTCGGACTCGAGCTCGCCGAATTTTCGCTGCGGCGGGAATGGGTGGCGAGCACGACGCTGTGTGCGATCAAGCTGCTGGTGCAACCGCTGATCGTGTGGTTGCTGGCGAGTCTGCTCGGCCTGTCCGCTCTCGAGCTGCGAGCCGTGGTGCTCGTGGCCTCGATGGCGGTCGGAGTCAACGTCTATCTGATGGCTGCGCGCTTCGAAGCGCTGCAGGGTACGATCGCGAGCGGTATCGTCTTGTCCAATGCCCTGGCCGCAGTGACGACCCCGCTGCTGCTGGCAGCGCTGCAAGCCGCCCGATGACCGGCTTCTGCGCGCGAGCCGGCCTATCCCGAAACGCCTTCCGCCGTTACCCGAGATAGGCGCGAGTGCCGTGGCCGCTGGCAGGGCCCAGGCTCTGGGACTAGACTTCGAACATGCGGTGCACGTTCCTCATGGTGGTGGTCTTGAGCCTCGTCGAGGGCCCGCTCTCGTACGCGACCGGCCGAGAGCTTTACGGCGCTTGCGCCTCCTGCCACGCCGCGAGCGGCTGGGGGTCGAATGATGGTACGGTCCCGAGTCTCGCCGGTCAGCAAGAGCGCTACCTGGAGAAGCAGCTCGCGCTGTTCAGGTCCGGGGCCCGTGTTGACGGCGCCATGCAAGCTCCCGCCATGCACCCGAGGTTTACCGATCGCAAGGCCATTGCCGCGATCGCTCTGTATCTGGCAGGTCTCGCGCCCAACCCCAGCCCGGTGAAGGGCTCCGGAGCCCATCTGCGGGAGGGCCTGGAGACCTACGCACGCCTGTGCTCGAGCTGTCACGGTAGCGCCGGTCGAGGCGAAGCGGGCAACCGAGTCCCGCGCATCGCAGGCCAACACTACCCGTATTTGAAAGAGCAGATCGAAGCGGCCGCGCACCTACACAAGAGCCTCGCCCCACCGGAAATGGTGGTCGGTTTGGGGAGCATCAGCGATGTGCAACGGGATGCCCTTGCCGACTATCTCTCGCGCCTCGGCGAGAGTCTCGGCGAGCCGGGCCAAGTGAGCCCGCGCGAGATCCCTCGATGAGTGATGTGATGCATTTGCTCCACGATCTCCGGTGCTTCCATGATCATTAGACGTTCCTTGCCGATCGCGCTTCTATCGCTGGCTCCGCTGGCGGCAGCCTGGGCCGCGCTGCCGCGATTTCCACAGCCGTTCGGCGATCGAATCGTATTCGTCGCCGATGGCAACGTGTGGTCGATTCCGAAAACCGGCGGCACCGCCGTGCGACTGACGAGCGCGCCCGGTGAGGACATGTTTCCGCGGGTCTCGCCCGACGGCAAGTGGATCGCCTATACGGAGGCAAGCAAGGCGGGAACGGACATTTGGGTGATTCCGGCAGCGGGCGGGGTTGCGCAACGTCTCACCTTCCGCCCCGCAACCGAGGCCGGCACGGGCGGCCGCCACGGGCCGGACAACATGGTGGTCACCTGGACACCGGATTCGCGGAACATCGTGTATCTGTCCAAGGGCGATCAATGGAACACCTGGATCCAGGATCTGTACCAGGTTCCGGTCACGGGTGGGTTGCCGACACGAATGCCGATCGACAGCGCGGTTGGCTTGCTGAGCTTCGGACCCGATGGTCACACGATCGCCTATAACCGCATCTTTCGAAATTTCCGGACCTGGAAGCGTTACAACGGCGGCCTGGCGCAGCAGATCTTCACCTACGACTTCGATACGCATGCGCTCAATCAGCTGACGAGCTGGTCGGGCACCAATACCTCGCCGATGTGGTACGGCGACCGCATCTACTATCTCTCGGATCAGGACAGCAACCGCCGAGCCAACATCTGGGTGCTGGACCTGGCCAGCAAGCAGACACGGGAAGTCACCCATTTCACCGATTACGACATCGATTTTCCAGCCTTGGGGAGCGATGCCATCGCCTTCCAGCAAGGGGGCAAGCTGTACCGGATCGATTTGCCGAGCGAGCATCTCGAGGAAGTCCCCGTCTTCTTGCCCGACGACGGCCTGCGGACTCGCCGCCACGTCGCCGATGTCAAGGGCGAGATTCGTGCGGTCGACCCTGCACAGCAGGTGGACTTTGCGCTGGCGCCGAACGGCAAGCGCACGCTGCTCTCGGCGCGGGGCGATATTTTCAGCGTGCCGACGGAGAATGGGGCGACGCGCAATCTGACCAGCACGCAGGGCGTCGACGAGGATCACCCGGCCTGGTCGCCGGATGGTCGGTCGATCGCCTATACGACCGATGCGGGCGGCCGGCAGGAAATCGCGATTCGACCGGCGGAGGGAGGCGCCGAGAGAATCGTCACCTCGTTCACCCAGGGCTACTTCTATGGGCCGATCTTCTCGCCCGACGGGAAGATGCTGGCATTCTCGGACGGCGCCCACCGACTGTGGCTCGTCGGTACCGATGGCGGAGCGCCGAAACAAGTTGCTCAGGACAAATTCGGGGAGATCCATGACGAGGCCTTCTCACCGGACGGGCGCTGGCTCGCGTTGAGCCTGACCGCGATCAATCGGAGGCGCGATCTGGCGCTTTACGAGATAGCGACCGGAAAATTGACGCGCATCGGCAACGGCAGCGGAATCGATTTCGATCCCGCGTGGTCGTCTGACGGAAAATATCTGTATTTCGTCTCCGACCGGCATGAAAATCCGGTTGCCTCGGACGTCGACTTCGATTTCGCGATCCTCAAGTCCACGGGCATCTACGCGATTCCCCTGGCCAGTGACACGGTATCGCCGGTTGCGCCGAGGTCCGACGAGGGCAGCGGCGACTCCTACGCCGCTCCTCCGGCTTCAGCGGAGGAGTCAAGGCACGAGCAGGAGACCAACGCCCGCAAGCACGAGGATCAGCAAGGAAAGGAGGACTCGGCGAGTGAAGCGGTTGAGCCCATCAAGCTCGGCCCGATCAAGCCGATGCGGATCGACCTCGAAGGCCTGATGCGGCGCGCCGTCGCGGTACCGGTCGATGCGGCGAACATTACCCAGCTCGACGTGCGCGGAGATCGCATTTTCTATCTGACGCAGCCTCTGGGGCTCATCGAGGGATCGCTCGCGGGTGAGAAATCGGCGCTGCGCTTCTATGATCTCAAGACGCGCAAGTCCTCATTGGTCAGCGAGGAGGTGGACGGTTACTCCCTGTCACGCGACGGCCTTCGCGTGCTCATCCGGCACGAGAAGGACTACACGGTGCTCGCGACCAGAGCCGATGCTTTCAAAGACACGGAGACCAGGAAGCCGCTCAAGCTCGATCATTTGCGCGAGGTGGTCGATCCAAAGCAAGAGTGGGCCGAGATGTTCGACAATGCCTGGCGGCTCGAGCGCGATCTTTTCTTTTCGCCGCCGATGAACGGGGTGGACTGGAAGAGCGTGCACGAGCATTATCGTGCGCTTCTGCCGCTCGCGGGCTCGCGCGAGGATCTGAATTACCTGATCGGACAGATGCTCGGAGAAATCAGCAATTCGCACACCTATGTCGGCGGCGGTGACGACGGCGACAGCACCCCAGCGGCGCACGGCGCGTTGCTCGGTGTCGACTGGGCGCTCGATGCCGCCTCGGGCCGCTACAGATTCGCGACCATCTACCCCGGCGACAACACCCGCAACGAATATCGCAGCCCGTTGGCCCAGCCGGGGCTCAACGTCAAGACCGGCGACTATCTGCTGGCCGTCAACGGTGCCGAGCTGAAGGCGCCGACCAATCCGGACAGTTTGTTGCAGCTGAGCGACGCGGACACGACGGTCGAGCTCACGATTGCCGATCGGCCCGACGGTGCTCGCCGCGAGGTCGTCGTCACCCCGGTCGCCAAGGAGCTGAGCCTGCGCGAGGCTGCTTGGATCGCGCACAATCGCGATGTCGTGGACAAGCTCTCCGGCGGGCGCGTGGGCTACGTGTACATGTCCGATATGGAGCAGCTGGGATTGCAGCAGTTCGTGCGACAGTTCTATGGGCAGCTCGGCAAGCAGGCCCTGATCATGGACGACCGCTGGAACGGCGGCGGATTCATCGCGCCGTTCGCGATCGAGCGACTGCGACGCATGCTGGTCGCGCTCGCGACCAATCGGGAATCCGGGATTGCCACCGAGCCGGAGGAGGTCTTGAACGGCCCCAAGGTGGCGTTGCTCAATCACTGGTCGGCTTCCGACGGAGACATCTTTCCTTATCTTTTCCATCGCTATGGTCTCGGCAAGCTGGTCGGCACGCGTTCCTGGGGCGGCGTGCGCGGAATCCGGGGCAACTGGCAAATGATGGACGGCGGTTACATCACGATTCCGGAGGACGCGCTGTATACGCTCGACAGTCAATGGGCGCTCGAGAACCATGGAGTCGAGCCGGACGTCGTGGTAGAGAATCAACCGGCGGATTTAC
>Ga0335073_10004349_pt1 | contig 19815 bp, 15 predicted proteins | sample Lox_Sample_22_FD_207093 | JGI IMG/M metagenome (GOLD analysis project Ga0335073, IMG submission 207093) | Soil microbial communities from Loxahatchee National Wildlife Refuge, Florida, United States - Lox_Sample_2.2 | ecosystem: Environmental > Terrestrial > Soil > Wetlands | place: USA...
AGGTCGCCTCATGGCGGAGAAGGTCGGCAAGGAGCAGATCAAGCGGGAGAAGGGATACCTGTACTACCTCGGCAAGGACGGGTACCTCTGGAAGACCCCGACGAAGCTGAACAAGTCCGGGCGGAAGGCCCGCGTCGGGACCGAGAAGATCACCCGCCAGGACGGCTACATGTATTTCCTCGACAAGAAGGGGTTCGTTTCGCGCGCCAAGATGAAGAACGCGTAACCCCGACCCGTTCCGAGGGACCCTGCGGGGTCCCTCGTCCCTCTTTTTTTTCTGCTCCCCGGCGCGCGGCTCCGCCGTCGAATCAAAATAGCGGGCCGCGCTCGGTCGCCCGATGGGGTGCCGCTACGATCCGGACGACCCGAGGAAGTGCGAGCGGTGCGGCGCCTTCCTGTGGGTCGCCGAGGAAGGGTTGTTCTGCGGAGAGTGCGGCGTCGTGATGCCGTGCACGATGCGGATGCGCCCCGCGCCGTCGCCCTGACCCGCCGACGGGGCCCGGCGCCGTCGAGATGCGCAACGGCTCTTTCCAAGGAACGGTGCGAGCGCACCCGGCGACGCCGGAACGTCGAGAAACGGTGAACTCCGACCGAGTCCACTTATACTCGGGCCGTTCTGGCGGGCCTCGGAGGGTTTTCGAGGTGTCTATCCCGACACCCTTGGCGTATTCTCCCGAGGCAGCCCCGCGGGGAACGGCCCGTCTTCACGGCCGTTTCAGCCCCCCGCCGCGGTCGCCTTAGGGACGAGCGGCGCTAGGGTACGCGTTCGGGGGAGACCCGCTCGCCCGCCCCCCAGGAATATCGTAGATGGCCGTAGCGAAGAAGCGCTCCGCACCCCCGTCCGACGACACCGCCGGTCGCCCGGCGACGCGCCTCGGCCGCGAGCCGATCCCCGTGCCGCGCCTCGTCCCGCGCGGCAAGACGGCGTTCGACACGGTCGCCTGGCGCACGCACGATGCGCTGATCAAGAGCGCCGACGGGAAGACGATCTTCGAGCAGAAGGGGATCCGGGCCCCCGCGTCGTGGTCGGAGACGAGCATCAACATCGCCGCGTCGAAGTACTTCCGCATCATCGACGGGCGGCGCGAGAGCTCGGTCGACGGCATGATCCGTCGGGTCTGCCACTGGATCTCCCAGAAGGGGATCGAGCTCGGCTACCTCGACACGGTCGAGGAGGCGGCGCTCCTCGAGGAGAGCCTCTCCTACCTGATGGTCCAGCAGATGGCGGCGTTCAACAGCCCCGTCTGGTTCAATGTCGGCGTGCGGCACCCGCCGCAGTGCTCGGCGTGCTTCATCCAGTCGATCCAGGACGACATGGATTCGATCCTCGGGCTCGCCACCAGCGAGGGTCGTCTGTTCAAGGGCGGCAGCGGCACCGGGACGAACCTCTCCGCGCTGCGCGGCAGCCACGAGCGCCTCGCCGGAGGCGGCATCGCGAGCGGCCCGGTGTCGTTCATGCGCGCGTTCGACGCCCTCGCCGGCGTGATCAAATCCGGCGGGACGACCCGCCGCGCGGCGAAGATGGTGATCCTGAACATGGACCACCCGGACATCGTCGACTTCATCGACTGCAAGGTGAAGGAGGAGGACAAGGCGATCGCCCTCATCCGCGAAGGGTACTCCGCGAACTTCGACGGCACCGATCCGGACTCCGCCTACGCGTCGATCGCCTACCAGAACGCGAACCACTCGGTCCGCATCCCCGACGGTTTCATGGAGGCGGTGATCCGCGACGGCGCCTGGAAGACGCACTTCCGCACCGACCCGGCGATCACCACCGAGTACCGCGCCCGCGAACTGTGGCGGAAGCTCGCCTACGCCGCCTGGCGGTGCGGCGACCCGGGCGTCCAGTTCGACGACGTCACCAACGACTGGCACACCTGCCCGAACTCCGGTCGGATCAACGCGTCGAACCCGTGCAGCGAGTACCTGTTCCTGGACGACTCGGCGTGCAACCTCGCGTCGATCAACCTCATGAAGTTCCTCTCCGACACCGGCGCGTTCGACCTCGAGGCGTTCCGCCTCGCCGTCCGGACGATGATCCTGGCGATGGAGATCCTCGTCGACGCGTCCAGCTACCCGACCGCGCCGATCGCGCAGAACTCGCACGACTACCGGCCGCTCGGCCTCGGCTACGCGAACCTGGGCTCGCTGCTGATGCACTACGGCCTCGCCTACGACTCCGAGCCGGGCCGCGCGCTCGCCGCCGCCGTCTCCGCGGTCCTCTCCGCGGAGGGGTACCACATGTCGGCGGAGATCTCCAAGCGGGTCGGGCCGTTCCCCGGCTTCGAGCGCAACCGCGTCCCGATGCTCCGCGTGATGGGCAAGCACGCGAAGGCGGCCGAACGCGTGACGACGGACGACGCCCGCATCGCGCCGTTCGCGCGGGTCGCGGTCGACCGCTGGCGGGACACCGTCCAGGCCGGCGAGCTGTGGGGGTACCGCAACGCGCAGATCTCGGTGATCGCGCCGACCGGGACGATCGGCCTGCTGATGGGCTGCGACACGCTCGGCCTCGAGCCGGAGCTGTCGCTCGTCAAGACGAAGAACCTGGTCGGCGGCGGCGTCCTCAAGATGGTCAACCGCACCGTGCCGGACGGGCTCGCCGCGCTCGGCTACGACGCGGGGGAGATCCGCGACATCACGGCCCACGTCGAGAAGACCGGGACGCTCGAGGGCGCGCCGGGGCTCGATCCGGCCGACCTGACGGTGTTCGACTGCGCGCTCGCCCCCGCGGGCAGCTCGCGGACGATCCCGCCGATGGGCCACCTCAAGATGCTCGGGGCGGTCCAGCCGTTCCTCTCGGGCGGCGCCTCCAAGACGATCAACCTCCCGAACGAGGCGACCGTCGAGGACATCGAGAAGATCTACCTCGAGGCGTGGCGCCTCGGGATCAAGTCGGTCGCGCTCTACCGCGACGGCTGCAAGGCGTCCCAGCCGTTCGAGACCGGGAAGGGCCGCGCCGGCGCGCCGCAGGGGCCGCGCGGGCCGGCGCGCGAGCGGCTGCCGGACGAGCGGAAGGCGCTGACGCACCACTTCTCCGTCGGAGGGCACGACGGCTACGTCACGGTCGGGCTGTACCCCGACGGCCGCCCCGGCGAGATCTTCTTCCGCGTCACCAAGGAAGGATCGACCGTCAACGGGCTCATGGATTCGCTCGGGATCTCGATGTCGATGGCGCTCCAGCACGGCGTGCCGCTCAAGGATCTCGTGCGGAAGCTCGCCCACCTCCGGTTCGAGCCGGCGGGGATGACGAACAACCCGAAGATCCGCTTCGCGAAGTCGATCCCGGACTACGTGGCCCGGTGGCTCGCCCAGGAGTTCCTGACGGAGGACGAGCGACGGGCGATCGGCCTCGAGGGACCCGCGGAGCCGATCGGCAACGGCCACGGCAACGGCGCCTCCGCCCCGCCCCCGGCGAAGGGCGCCCCGCCGAGCCAGACGGTGAAGTTCGAGACCCGGCCGCTGGACGCCTTCGGCCCCGACCTCCCGTCCGGCTCCTCAAGCGAGGACGCCCCGTCGTGCGCGCAGTGCGGCGGCATCATGGTCCGCTCGGGCACCTGCTACGCGTGCACCGTCTGCGGCTCCACGAGCGGCTGCTCGTAGCGGCGCCCGGTCAGGGCGTCGGTCCCGCGGCGACCGCCGGCTCGTCCGCCCGGGCCGCCCCGGGGGCCGGGCCCTCGTCGGCGGCCTCGCTGCGTCGCCCGTCGGCGAGGAACCGGAAGTTCCGCAGCAGGAGCGACAGCCCCAGCCCGACGAACGAGAGGATCGCGATCAGCCCGAAGACGAGCTGGAAGCCGACGGCAGAGTAGATCTGGATCGTGACGGGAAACGGCACGTAGATGACATACGGCGTCAGGAAGCTCGCGAGGACGGTCGCCGCGAGCACCGGTCCGACCGCGCTGCCGAGGTTCCGGAACGTCTGGTTCATCCCGGTCTGGACGCCGAGCTCGTGCCGGCCGACCGAGAGGACGATGATGTTCGACATCGCGATCAGGACCGCGACGTTGCCGACGAGCGTCGGGATCGTGAACAGGGAGACCTCGTAGACGTTGGCGTGGAACAGGAGGAGGCCGACCGCGCCGAGGCCCATGACCGCGAACCCGAGGAGCGTCACCGGCTTCGGGCCCTGCCGGCCGATCAGACGCCCCCAGACCGGGGCGAAGGCGAGCATCCCGAGCGCCGCCGGGAGCGCGGCGAGGCCCATGTCGAACTCGTTGAAGTTGAAGCCGGGCGGGTAGCGGTACTCGATCAGGATGACGAGCGCGATGAAGGTGAGGAACATCGAGACCCCCACGAAGACGGCGTTGACGTTCGAGACCCAGATGTTCCGCTTCTTCAGCGCGGCGAACGAGACGACCGGGTTCGGGGAGCGGCGCTCCCAGAGGACGAAGAAGACGGCCGCGACCAGGGCGATCGCGTAGAACGGGACGACCCCGATCGGCACGCCGCCCCACCGGACGGCGTCGACGCTCGCCCAGCCCCAGTACGTCCCCTCGGTGATCGCGAACATCGCGCTCCCGAGCGCGACGCCGAGGCTCGCGATCCCGGGTAGGTCGATCGCCGCGGGGTGGAGGTACGGCGACTCCCGCAGGATGAAGTAGGCGAGGACGACGAGGACGACCGCGACCGGGATCACCGTATGGTACGTGAGCGGCCAGCCGAACTGGTAGGCGATGTAGCCGCCGCCGACCAGGCCGACCGCGGCGCCGGCGGCGAACATGCCGGACACGATCCCCTGCGCCTGGCCGACCCGGGCCGCGGGGAACACCTCCGGGAGCATCGCGAAGGCGAGGGGGAACATCCCCATCCCGAGCCCCTGGAACGCCCGGATGCCGATCAGCACGTAGATCTGGCTCGCGCGGTCGAGGCCGAACGCCTGGCCGATGTTCGGCGAGAACCCGGCGAGGCTGACCGCGACCGCGTACAGGCTCATGACCACGAGCATCATCCGCTTCTTGCCGTACTTGTCGCCGAGCTTCCCGAAGATCGGGGTCGCGACCGTCCCGACGAGCAGGTACGCCGAGACGATCCAGACGACGGTCGTCGCGGGCGGGTAATCGAAGAACGTCTCGAACGCCCCGAACGCCGGGATCACCATCGTTTCGACATAGGTGACCATGAGCGCCATCAGCGCGACGACGATCAGTACCGCGTTCGCCGCCCGCGGGTCGTAGGGCGTCCCCGCGGCGGTCGTCGCAAAGTGGTCCGGCGCGCTCCCGGCGGCCGTCGACGCGCTCATCGAAGCTCCTCCGCGGACGCAGCGGCCCGTTCCGCGGCGAGCCGGTCGGAGATCGCCCGCAGGGTCCGGGCGGTCACCCGCACGTCGGCGGTCGGGAGGGACGCGAGCGCGGGGGCGATGTCGGCATCGAACGCCCGCCAGAGACCGTCGACGGTCCGACGCCCCTTCGGGGTCACCGCCAGGAGGACGTGCCGTCGGTCCGACGCCACGGGGCGACGGACGACGTAGCCCGCATCGACCAGCTGGTCGACGATCGCGGTGCATCCGGCCGCGGTGATCCCCATCAGGCGCGCCAGATCGCCAGCGTACTGCTCCGACTCGCGCCGCAGATGCCAGAGCGGCCAGAACGTGTGCTTCGCGATCCCGTGCGCCACGAGCAGCGGTCCGAGCCGCAGCATGAACGCCCGCTCGGCCTCCCGGATCGCATCCATGAGCTCCGCCTCGCCGTCCGGTCGGAGTCGCGCAGGAACCGCGGCCGCCATGATCGCCTCGAACCGGACCCAGTTCGTTAGGCTATTTAATTGTACCAGTATCTAACCATTCACTGGGTGAATCATCCGGGCGCTACGCCAGCGCGTACCGTGCCAGCTCGACGAGGTCGTGCGGCCCGATCGGTCCGCCGGTGGGGCCGCGCCGCGACCAGATGCCACGCAGCGCCCCTCCGGGAAATCCCGGGGCGGACGGGGCCTCGATCGTCTCCCAGCGCCGGGGCGGTCCGCGCGTGCCGGTCTCCAGCAGGAGCACGAGCGCCCCGACCGGACCGGAGTCGACCGTCAGCGTGAAGTCGGCGCCGTGTCGGTGGGCCTCGACCCGGGCCTCCTCGTCGTGGAGGTGGGCGATCCGGGCGGTGCCGGGGTCGGGCGCGCCCGTCCGCCCCGACGCCGCCCTCCATGCGATCCGGCCGCCGGCGTCTCGAAATCGGGCCCAGAGACCCGGGTCGATCCCGAGCGGAGGAGGCCCGGCCTCGGTCACGCCGCGACCTCCCGCCCCCGCCACAGCCGGCAATCGGGGCGCACGGAGCACGGCCCGCAGACCGCGAGGTCCCGGTGCTTCGGGCAGTCGCCCGAGATCCCGGTGTGGCAGAGGACGAAGTCGTACTTCGTCGGGTCGATCGGGTCGATCCGCCGGAGCGCCTCGCTGACCTCCTCGACCGCCGACCAGTTGCGGCTCCGACGGCCGGTCAGGCCGAGGTGATAGGCGATCCAGTGGACGTGCTGGTCGAGCGGCACGCGGAGCTCGCCGGTCGGCACCCGACGCCAGAGACCGAGGTCGGGGTACGACGGGCGCACCATCCAGCGCACGAACAGCGTGAGTCGCTTGCAGGCGCTGGCGGAGCGGTCGAACGGGCTCGGGAACAGCGCCCGGTACCCCGGCGGGGCGCGGCCGTCGCCGCGGAGGGTGACGCTCAGACGGTCGATGCCGCCCGCGAACCCGCCGTCGGCGAAGCCGTCCAGGAACACCGACTCGAGCGACGCCCGGTGGGCGTAGAAGTCGCCGAGCGTGCGGCAGAGGAAGTCGAGCTGGTCCCCCCGGATCCACCGGTGCCGGAACCCCGCGAGAGCGGCCCGACGGGCCGGAGCGAAGGCCGGGTCCACGAGGCGGGCCATGTCGCCCCCGGCGACGTCGGCGACCCGAGCGATCGCTCCGCGGATCGCGGTCGTGTTGCCGATCGCGAGCGTCGCGCCCACGATCCCGGCGACCTCGGCCCGCCGCGGGTCGGCGGCGTAGCGGCGGATCTCGGCGATCGGGTCCTCCGCGAACGAGCGGTCAAACGGGAACCGGCCGTACAGCGCGGCCAGGTGCTGCGGCAGCTCGCGGGTGGGCCGGTGGGGGCGCATCACCGATCGAACGACCGTCTCCGATTTACCGTTGCCCGCGGCCGCCGGGGCGATAACTACCCGGGTCCCCTGTGGACCGCATGGCAACGGGCGGCATCGAGCTCCGCCCGACGATCGATCGCGGGTGGCTGACCCGGGCCGCCGACGCGGAGCCGGTCGAGCACGCCTACGCGCTGTGGGACCTCGACCGGCACCCCGGTCGGGTCCGGTTCCTGTCGGCGGTCCGCGCCGGCGAAACGATCGGGTACTTCCTCCTCTGGCCGGGGCCGGGCGGGGTGCCGATCGTCCACGCCTACACGCCCGCGGCGTCGATCGGCCCGCTCGTGGAGCAGCTCCCGCGTCGTCCCGTCGTCGCGATCGTGCCCCCGGCGACGGTCCCGGCGGTCCGGGAGGCCCGCGGCCCCGGGCGGGAGTTCCCCGAGCGGATCCTGCACCGACCGTGGCGGATGAGCGGAGGGTCGGACGCCCCCGGCGTCCGCCGACTCGGCGCGGCCGATGTCGAATCGGTCACGGCCTGGGCCCGCCGGCAGGCCGCGCCGGAGACCGCCGAGTACATCGGCCTCGACCTCGGGGACGAGGTCGCCTGGGGGGCGTTCGACCGAGGCCGTCTGGTCGGGGTGGCGCGGGCCGAGATCCGACTTCCTCACGAGTGGGTCGTGGCGGGGGTCTTCGTGGAACCGGCGGCGCGGGGCCGCGGGCACGGCGCCACCCTTGTGGACGCCGCGGTACGGGCCGCCGGGCTCGCCAAGGCGTCGGTCGGGCTGTTCGTTCGGGACGACCGGCCGGCCGCCCGGCGTCTGTACGCCCGGCACGGGTTCGTCGAGGTCGGTCAACGGGTCTGGATGGACCTCGGCGCCGGCTTCGAGCCGTAGGGGCTAACCGTCCGCACCCCCGTGCGTCCCCGGCATCGATGCCGACGAACGCGGAGGCCGCCGACCAGCTGCGGGAGATCGCCGACCTCCTCGACGTGACGGGCGAGCGATTCAAGCCCGAGGCGTACCGGCGGGCGGCCCGCTCGGTCGAGTCGTTGACCGAGCCGCTCGCCGCCGTCGCCGGTCGCGGGGGGCTCCGCGAGATCCCGGGCGTCGGCGAGGCGATCGCCGAGAAGCTCACCGAGTTCCTCGCGACCGGCCGCATCCCCTACCTCGACCGGCTCCACGCGGAGATCCCGAGCGGGCTCCTCGCGCTGATGCGGCTCCCCGGGCTCGGCCCGAAGACGGCCCGCCGATTCTGGCTCGAGCTCGGGATCGAGGGACCCGCGGAGCTCGGGGACGCGATCGCGGCCGGCCGCCTGGTGGGCGTCGCCGGGTTCGGACCCAAGAAGATCGAGCAGATCCGGGGGGCGCTCGCCGCGGCGCCGACGGCGCGCACGGGGCACCGGTTCCCGATCGAGGAGGTCTACCCGATCGCCCGGTCGATCGTCGACGCCCTCGTCGCCGGCGCCCCGACCGAGCGGGTCGAGCTCGCCGGGAGCTTCCGGCGCTGCCGCGAGACCGTCGGAGACTTGGACGTCCTCGTGACCTCCGACGCGGCGGAACGCGTGTTCGACGTGTTCTCCGCGCTCCCGGAGGTCCACGAGATCCGGATGCGCGGCCCGACGAAGGAGACCGTCGTGATGCGGAACGGCCTGCAGGTCGACCTCCGCGTGGTCGAGCCGGCCGCCTTCGGCGCCGCGCTGCAGTACTTTACCGGGTCGAAGGACCACAACGTGCGCCTCCGCACGATCGCCCGCGACGCCGGGCTCAAGATCAACGAGTACGGCGTCTTCCGCGGGGAGGAACGGGTCGCCGGCGCGACCGAGGCCGACGTCTACGAGCGGATGGGGGTGCCGTGGATCCCGCCCGAACTCCGCGAGGACGGCCACGAGATCGACGCCGCGCGGGCCGGCACGCTGCCGGACCCCGTCGCGGCGAGGGATCTGGTCGGCGACCTCCACCTCCATCTGCCGCCCCTCGCCGACGGGGCCACGATCGCCCGCATCGGGGCCGACGCGCACCGCCGGGGGATCGCGGACCTCGGCGTCGTGGTGGACGGGCCCCCGGACGCCGACGGTCCCGCGGCGGCCCCGGACGAGCTTCGTCGGTTCCTTCGGGACGACCGGTCGACCCGTTGGCATCTTGCCGCGGAGGCGACGCCCGACACCGTCCGCTCGCCGGTCGCGGACGTCGAGTACCTGATCCTCCGGCCCGGCCGCGCTCCGGCCGCGCCGTCCGTCGTTCCGGACCGCCCGGTCCCGGTCCGGCTGGTCGCGCACGTCGGCCCGGACCCGATCGCGGCCCGGCCATGGATCGACCTCGCCCGGTCGATCGACGCCGCTATCGAGGTCGGCCCCGGTCCCGAACGGCTGGATTCGACCGGCGCCCGCGCGGCGCTGGCGGTGGGCGGCACCCTCTCGGTGCCAACGGGGGTCGGGCTCCCGGAGCGCGACCCGCTCGGCCCGGTGGCCCTCGGGTTCGCCCGACGGGCCGGCGCGACCGCGGCGCGCGTTACGAACGCCCGTCCGTGGCCGAACGGGCGACCGGCGGCCCGGCCGCACCGCTGAGCCGGCCCCCGGAGATCGCGACCGACGCCGCGGGACCTCGGGTCGCGCAACCGGCGCATCGATGCTCCGCCGGAGCGACCCCGTGCCGCCAGTAGCATTCGGCGCAGAGGGCCCGTCCGCACTCCCAGCATCGGGGCGCGACGCGCGCCCCCGCGAGGACGGTCCCGCAGGTCACGCACGCGCCCGCCGGACCGGGCGGATGGGCCCGGTACGCGGGCGGTTCCGGCCAGTGCGGGCCGGTCGGCCGCGGCGCTGCCGGCCGGGACGGAACCTCGGTCGACGGGGCCGGGGCGCTCGGGACGGGGTCGGACACCGGCGGTGGCACGGGGGCGAGGCTCATTATGGGTTCGCCCGACCGGTCGTCTTCCTGTCGAGGTTTCCCTTCAAGTAGGCCGCCGCGAACGAGCGGACCGTGGCGACGCACCGCGCCTACGCGCGGCCGCCCGCGGGGCGGCCGGCCCGGGCCGCCGAGGTCGAGAGCCGACGGTCGCACGCCGCGATACCGGTCGTCGTCTTCCTGGTGGCGCTCGGGGCGTTCGGAAGCCAGTACACGATCCTGATCCCCGCCCTCCTCGGGGTGATCCTGTTGTACGCCGGGGCCGCCTTCCTGTCGACGCGCCTCAATCCGCTCAGCGCGACGTTCTACCTGACGAAGAAGCCGTCGTGGTCGGCGGTCGGCGTCGTCTTCCTCGGCGCGTTCGGGCTGCTCGCACTCACCTACGAGATGTGGTTGCGCGGCCTCGGCCCCGTCCTCCCCCACGTCTAGCGCGGGGCGTGCCTCAGGCGGCGACCATCCGCTCGAGCGCCCGACGGGCGCGCGCCGCGATCGCGTCGGGGATCTCGATCCGGTACTGCATCTTCGCGAGCGCGTCGCGGACGTCGCCGAGGTCGATCTCCTTCATGTACGGGCAGATCGCCCCCGCTTCGAGCGGGGTGAAGGTCGTGGTGGGGTTGAGCCGCCGCATCCGGTGCAGGATCCCGACCTCGGTCGCGACGATCACCTCCGGGGCCCGCGTCTCCTCCGCGAACCGGACCATCCCGTCGGTCGACAGCACCCGGTCGACCTTGGGCAGCACCTGGCTCGCGCAGCCGCATTCGGGGTGCGCGATCAGCGGGGCGCCGGGATGCTCCGCCCGGGCCCGGTCGACCTCCTCCGGGCGCAGTTTGGCGTGGACCGGGCAGTCGCCGACCCACAGGTGCATCGGTCGACCCGTCCGCTGGCGCACGTAGTCGCCGAGGAACATGTCCGGGAGGAACAGGATCTCCTGCTCCCGGGGGATCTGCTCCACGACCTTGACGGCGTTCGAGCTCGTGCAGCAGTAGTCGGCCTCCGCCTTCACGTCGGCCGAGGTGTTGATGTACGCCACGACCGCGGCGCCCGGGTGCGCGGCCTTCCAGGTCCGCAGCTGCTCGGCGGTGATCGAGTCGGCGAGCCCGCAGCCGGCCTTCGGGTCCGGAAGCAGGACGGTCCGCTCCGGGTTCAGGATCTTCGCCGTCTCCGCCATGAAGCGGACGCCGGCGAACAGGATCACCGACCGATCCGACTCCATCGCCCTCCGGGAGAGGAACAGCGAGTCGCCGACGAAGTCGGCGAGGTCCTGCACCTCCGGGCGCTGGTAGTTGTGGGCGAGGAGGACGGCGTTCCGCTCCTCCTTCAGCCGGCGGATCTCGGTCTCGAGCGACATCGTCCCCCCTCCGACGGCGTACTAGGGGGCGCGGCGCCTTAAGACGGCCGGGTGGACGACGAGGTGGAACGGGAGCGCCGGCGCCGAGTGCGTGAGCGATCCAAGGCTCGCCGCGTCTGCGCCCGTCGTCGCGTAGCGGCCGATGTTCGCCGCCGAGATGCCCCCGGAGACCTCGATCCAGCGCCCGCGCCGTAGGCCGGCGGTACCGAGCGCCCGGACGATCCGGCGGGCCTCCGCCGGGGTCCGGTTGTCGAGCAGCAGCGCGTCCGCGCCCGCCCGCGCCGCCCGGATCGCCTCCGGGACGCTCCGGACCTCGACCTCGACCCGCTCGCCGCGCCGACGCCGCCGACGCAGGCGGGCGATCGCCGTCTCGAGCGGCACCAGGGCGAGGTGGTTCGTCTTGGCGAGGAGACCGTCGTCGAGGTCGCGGCGATGGGGGTGGCCGCCGCCGTGGCGGATCGCGGCGCGCTCGACGTCCCGCAGCCCGGGGAGGGTCTTCCGCGTCCCCCAGACCTCGATCCGGCCCCCGCCGGCCGTCGCGGCGCGCACCGCCGCCCGGGTCGCCGAGGCGACGCCCGACGCGTGCATGAGCAGGTTCAGCAGCGACCGCTCGACGGCGAGGATCCGCCGGGCGTCGCCCCGGAGGACGAGGACCACCGTCCCGGGCCGGACGGGGCGCCCGTCCGGCAGCACCCGCTCGACCGCGAGCCCCGCCCGCCGGGCGGCCGCCCGGGCGGCCGCGGTCCCCGAGACGATGCCGACCGACTGGGCGGAGACGATGCCCACCGCCGGCACGGCCCGCGGGAGCACGGCGCGGGTGGTGCGGTCCCGCTGCGCCCGGTCCTCGAGCAGGGCCGCCGCGACCAGCCGCTCCCCCGCGGCCCCGGCCGGCTCACTTCGACGCATCGCCGGATCCGGCCGCCCCCAGGGCGAGCGCCCGCTTCAGCCGCTCGAAGTCCGCCGCGACGTCGGGGCGGAGGGCGGGCAGGTTCTGGCGCTCGAGCTCCTTGACGCGTCGCCGCGCGCTCGCCCGGTCGCCCCGGGCGTAGGAGAGCTGGGCGAGCCGCAGGACGACGTCGACCTCGTCGGCCGGGGTCTTCAGCTCCCGGGCGAGCCGGTACGCCTCGAGCAGGTCCGCCTCCGCCCGGTCGAACGCGCCGGTGGCGAGCGCGATCTTCCCGGCGACGATCATCGACTGGACGAGCCCGAAGCGGTCGCCGATCCGCTCCAACAGCTCGCGCGAACGCGCGTTCCGCTCGGCCGCTTCCGCGAGCCGTCCGGCGTCGTGGAGGATGTCGGCCTCGTTGAACAGCGCCCAGCCGATGCGGCGACCGTCGTGCGCCCGCTCCGCGAGACGGATCGCCTCGTGGAACTCCTCGATCGCCTCGTCGTACCGCGGCCGGGCGAGCCGAAGGCTCGCGATCACGACCCCGATGAACATGTGGGCGTACGCCGCCTCGCGCAGGTCGCCGAGCGCCTCGAGCGTCCGGGCCGCGGCCCGGCCCTCCTCGAGGGCGTCGTCCGCCCGCCCCATCATCGCGAGGACGTTCGCCCGGTGGGACCGGCCGAGCGCCGCGGCCCGCTCGTTGCCGCTCTCGCGGGCGAGCCGGAGCTCCTCCGTGTGCTCGGCGAGCGCCTCGGGGTAGCGGGCGATGTAGTAGAGCGCCTCGCCGCGGAGGCGGTGGAGGCCGATCAGCACCGCCGGGTGGCCGGCGAGGTCGGTCGACGCCAGGAGGCGGGTCGTCGTCTCCTCGGCGGTCCGCCACTCGCCGCGGTCGGTCTGGATCCGAGCGAGGTACAGCTCCAGGAGCGCCCGCACGTGCGGCGGCAGGCGGTCGGCGAGCCCCTTCTTCCGGAGGTGGCGTTGGAGGATCCCCTCCGCCTCCTTGAGCTCCCCGAGATGGCCGACCTGCTGGGCGAGCGCGATCACCAGCTCCGTCTCCCCGACGGCGTCGTCCGGGCGCAGCCGACGGAAGCTCTCGAGCGCCCGCTCGAGGTGCTCGCGGGCCGTCTCGGGCGAGAACGCCCGCTCGGCGATGTCGGCGGCGAGCCGGTTGTACCGCAGCGACTTTTCGTCGACCTTTCCGATCGAGAAGTGACGGGCGAGCGCATAGATCGTGCCGAGGTCGGTCGCGCCGGTCGCTTCGAGCGCCTCGCCGACGCGGCGGTGCAGGAGACGGCGACGGCTCGCCGTCAGCCGTCGGTAGCGCTCGCCGCGCGCGCGCTCGTCGGCGAACGACACGATCTCGCCGGGACGTTCGAGGAGGAGGCCGCGGGCGACCAGGGCGTCGACCGATTCGGCGAGGCGCTCCTCGTCCTCCCCGCTCGAGGCGAGGAGGAGGGCGAAGGGAATCTCCGGGCCGACGACCGCGGCGACCGACAGGGCCCGCTCCTCCGCCTCGCCGAGCGCCTCGCTGCCCTCCGCGTGCGCGGGGGCGCGGACGACGCCGGTCCGGGCGCGCCGGTCGATCTGTTCCAGCAGGAGCGGATTCCCGCCGGATTCGGAGTAGCGGCGCGCGACCTCCTCCTCCGTGAACCGGCGCTCCGGGTCGCGCTCGCGGAGGAACGCGGCCACCTCCTCGGAGGTGAGCGGGGGCAGCAGGATCCGCCGCGCCTCGGTGGCCTTCTCGACCGCCTCGAGCCGGTTGCGGCGCATCGGCGGGAGCGCCGCGTACGGTCGCACGGTCGCCAGGATCCAGAGCGGGCGCGCGGGGAACTGACGGGCGAGGAACTCGACGGCCTCGAGCGACCGGTCGTCGGCCCGGTGGAGGTCCTCGAGGACGAGCACGGTCGGGCCGCGGCGGACGAACCGGCCGAACTGCTCGGCGACCGCGGCCCACAGCGGGTCGCGGAAGCCGGCGACCCGCTCGTCGGCCTCGCCGAGGGCGGCGAGGAGGCGGTCCTCGATCGGGACCGGACCGTGGAACGCCCCGTCATCGAGCCGGGGGGCGAAGCCGAGGAGCACCGGTTCGGAGGCGAGCGCGATCTCGCCCTCGGGGCCGTCGTCGACCTCGCGGGCGCCCTCGAGGGCCGACCGGAGGAGCGAGAACGGCGGCGGCGCATCGGCCGGGGGCGCACGGCCCTCGAGCACGCGGGCGCCGCGCGAGCGCATCTCCTCGACCAGCGCCCGGACGAGGGTCGATTTTCCGACGCCGGTCTCCCCGACCAGGAAGGTGACGCCGCCGGTGCCGGCCCGGGCGTCCTCGAAGCGGCGGTGGAGCGCCTCGACCGTCTCGAGCCGCCCCACGAACGGCCGGCTCCCGACGTCCGCGGCGACCATCGCTCGAGCCGGCGATGGGGTCGGCCGACTATTTACGCTCGCGTCGGAACGGATTTCACGAACGGGAGCGCCACGACGTGCGCGGGGATCGCCTTGCCCCGGATCTCCAGGGTGAGCGCCGTGCCGACCGCGGCGAGCTCCTTCGGCAGGTAGGCGAGCGCGACCCCCCGGCCCAGGGTCGGCGCAAGCCCCCCGCTCGTCACTTCCGCGACCCGCGTGCCGCCCGAGAGCACCGGCGTGCCGTGCCGAGGGATCGCCCCCTCGACGTCGACCAGCATCCCGGCGAACCGCTGGGCGGGGCCGTCCGCCCGCTCCTTCTCGAGCGCCGGCTGGCCGACGAACGGATGCTCGAAGTCGACGAACCGGTCCTGCCCCGCCTCGAGCGGACTGCGGTCCCGGTGGAAATCCTGGCCGGAGAGCAGGTAGCCCTTCTCGAGCCGCAGCGAGTCGCGCGCGCCGAGCCCGACCGGCGTGGCCCCGAGCCCGACCAACCGCTCCGCGAACGCGTCCGCGGCGTCGGCCGCGACGAACACCTCGTAGCCCAGCTCGCCCGTGTAGCCGGTCCGGCTCACAAGATGCTCGCGGGCGAGATCGCCCGGGAGGCTGCCGCCGAGCCGTCCCCGCGACGGCGCGGCGTCGGGAGTTCGGGGGAAGAACGCCGCGCGGTAGAATCCGAGACCGCCGAGGTCCCAGCCGGCCGCCTTCTCGAGCAGGGCGCGCGACCCGGGTCCCTGGACCGCCAGGATCGCCACCCGGCCGTTCCATCGCTGGACCGTCGTGTCGGGGAGTCGGTGCTGCCGGAGGATCTCCTCGATCTCCGCGGCGTGGGCGGCGTTCGGCACCGCGAGGAAACGGCGGGTGAGCTCGTCGCCCGCGTCCAGTCGGCCGACGAGCAGGTCGTCGACGATCCGTCCAGTCGATTCGAGGAAGAACGTGTAGCGGACCTGGCCGGACGGCAGTGCCTCGACGTTCGCCGTCGTCCGGCGCGACAGGAGCTCCGCGGCGCGGCCGCCGTCGACCGTGACGATCCCCATGTGCGACACGTCGAACAGCCCGACCCCGGTGCGGACCGCCCGGTGCTCGGCGAGGATGCTCGTGTAGTACAGCGGCATCTCCCAGCCGGCGAACGGCACGAGGTGGCCGCCGTGCCGCCGGTGGAACTCGTAGAGCGGGGTCCGCAGGAGGGGCGCCGGGGTCGGCGGCGCGGCCGCGACCGGCGCGCTCACGTGACGATCTCCCCGAGCCGGCCGGCGCTCGCCGCCCGCCGGATCTCGAGGGCGATCCGCCGCCCGGAGCTCATCGGCCGCCCCCACAGGGCGTTCCCGTACGGGTGACCGACGGCGAGATGGGCGTTCGTGCCACCGCCGATCCGCGCCGCGACGTCGAAGACGACCGGCCGACCGTCGCGGTCGAGGCACGTCTGGAGGCAGAACGGGCCGAGGATCCCGGGGGGCACGGATCGCCGGCTCGCGTCGACGAACTTTTCCCCGATGCGGAAGACATCCTCGAGGATCGACTCGCGCACCGTCAGCGCGTTGTGTCCGACGATGGTGTACTGGGGGAGCCGCGCGACGTCGCCCAGCTCGGCCTGCTGTCCGGCGGGCAGCCGGACGAGCCCGTCGAGGTCGCTCTCCCGCCGTTCGTCGACGCCCAGCAACTCCAGCCCCTCCTCGCGGGGCACGAGCGGGGAGAAGAAGAAGTTGAAGTTGAACACCGGCCCCAGCACGTACTCCTCGATCCGGGCGGCGGAGAGGTCGCCCGGGGTGATCGCCCCGCGCTCGACCAGGCGGGCGCTCTTCTCCCGGTACTCCGCCGGGCTCGCCGCGGTGAAGAAGCCCCGCTCGAGCCGGCGCACGGCGTGCGGGAGCTTCACCATCGCGAGCCGGTCGATCGCGTCGGGCGACGGGATCTGCCGGGGCGACGGGATCCCGGCCGCCTCGAGGAGCGTGTAGTAGTTGTCCCGCTCGGTCCGCTCCTCGATCCGCAGCAGCCGCCGGCTGCCGACGATCGGCACGCGGAGCTCCGACTCGATCGTCTCGAGCGGGACGTACGAGGAGAGCGCCCGGTTCGGCACGAGCAGCGCCCCCTTCTCCCGGAGGCGCGCCTGGACCGGGGGCGCGGCGAGGTCGGCGAACTTCGGGAACGTCCAGACCTCGTCGACGCACCCGCGCTCGCGCCGGCCGTCGCTCCCGCGCTTCGTCCGGAAGTACTGCGCGTAGGTGGCGGCCCGGCCGTCCTGGGCGAGGACGAGCGTCGGCAACCCCTCGACCACCGCCCCGTCGGCGATGTCGATCGCCGAGTGCGAGCCGACCGTGGCGACGACCGGAACGTTCGGATAACCGGCGAGCGCTGCGCGGGCCTCGCCGGGGTCGAGCGCCATTGGAGTCAGCACCGTCACGCCGATTTAAGAGCTCGGGCGACCCGCTCGGGCGTGAGGGGCAGTTCCGTAAGGTGCGCCCCGCAGGCGTCCCGGACCGCGGCCGCGATCGTCGCCGGAACCGGGACGATCGGGGGCTCGCCGAGGCCCTTCGCGCCGAACGGGCCGTCGCCCGGGTACCCTTCCAGGAGCTCGATCTCGATCGGGGGTACCTCGAGCAGCGTCGGGATCCGGTAGTCGAGCAGCCCGGGGTTCTGGAGGCGGCCGTCCGGCCCCCAGATCGCCTCCTCGGTGAGCGCCGTCCCGAGGCCCATCACGATCCCGCCCTCGACCTGCGCGAGCGCGCTCGATCGGTCGATGACAGTGCCGACGTCGTGGAACGCCGCGTACCGCTCGACGCGGACGGCGCCGGTCTCGCGGTCGACGTCGACCTGCGCCACGTGCGCCGCGCCGGTGAAGTCGTGGTACGGGTAGAACTCGCCGGCCTCGACCCGCGTCTCGTCGATCGTGCCGCGCGCACCGTAGTGCTTGCCGACCGCGAGGATCCCGGGCCCGGCGCGTTCGGCCGGAGTGGCCAGCTCCCGCACCGTGCGGCGGGCGGCCGTGCCGACGACCTCGATCTCCCCGCGGTCGCCCCGGAGGCGCACGGTCCCCTCCGAGCCGAGCCGCCGGGCCAGGTCGGCGAGCAGCGCGGAGGCGGCCTCGTCGACCGCCCGACCGAGCGCGGCGGTCGTGCGGCTCCCGAAGACCCCCGAGTCGAACGGGGCCGTCGCGGTCGACCGGTACTCGACCCGGATCCGGTCCCGGGCGAGGCCGGTCCGCCGCTCGGCGACCGCGGCCAGGCCGACCAGCACGCTGCCGCTCCCGATCTCGCGCTCGCCCTGCTCGATGAGGAGCGCGTCGGGCGTGAGGCGCAGGCGCGCCTCGCCGCCCGCCCCCGTGCCGGTCGACCAGAACCCGACCCCGACGCCGACCCCGTGCCCCGGCGGGCACCGGGCGCGCCAGGCGGTCGCGGTGCGGCGCGCGGCGGCCATCGCCGCGGGCAGGCCGAACGGACCGATCGGCTGACCGAGCGGGGTCCGATCCCCTTCCGTCCAGAGGTGGTCGGCACGGAACTCGATCGGGTCGCGCCCGGCGGCGCGCGCCACCTCGTCAAGGTGCGACTCGACCGCGAATGCGCACTGCGGGGCGAACGGGGCGCGGTGCGGCCCGAACGGCGGCTTGTGCGTCCGGACGGCGTACCCTTCGACCTCGAACGCCGGGGCCCGGTACGGGCCGAGCAGGAAGCCGATCGAGTAGCCGGTCGCGAAATCCCGTCCGGGGAGCGACGTGCCGACGTCCAGGAGCAGGCGCACGCGCCGGGCGACGATCCGTCCGCCCGAAACGCCGGTCTCGAAACGGATCACCGCGGGCAGGGTCGAACGGCCGAGGAGGAACTCCTCGCGGTACGTGAGGGCGAGTCGCACCGGCACGCCGGCGGCCCGGGCGAGGAGGAGCGCGTACGGCTCGAGGAACGAGGCCCCCTTGCCGCCGAAACCCCCACCGACCCACGTGCCGTCGACGTCGATCGACGTCTCCGGAACTCCGAGGATCGAGGCGGCGTCCTCGCGCACCCCGAACGGGCTCTGGGTGGACGTGCGGACAATCCAGCGGTCGCCGTGCGCTTCCGCGAGGCACGCGTGGGGTTCGAGCGCCACCTGGTGGATCCCCGGCGTGCGGTACGTCTCTCGGACGACCGTCTCGGCGGACGCGAGGAGGCGATCGACGTCCCCGAACCGCGCCCGCACGTGGGCCGCGAGGCACGCGTCACGGGCGTCCGGCCCGGGCCAGTCAGGGAAGACCGACTCCAGATCGGTGACGAGCGGAGCGGCCTCGACCGTGACTCGGACCCGGGCGGCCGCCGCCCGGGCCGCCGCGAGCGTCGGCGCCGCGACCGCGGCGACCGGCTGGAACGGATAGGCGATCGCGTCGACCGGGAACGGCGGGCGCTCGGCGTCGCCGGTCGCTCCGCCGACGAGCCCCGCCACGTCGGCCGCTCCGATCGCGACCACGCCGGGAAGCGAGCGGGCCTCCGTGAGGTCGACCCCGGTGATCCGACCGGCCAACGGGGGCGCCAGGACCAGCGCGCCCCACCGCATGCGCGGCGCGACGAGGTCGGTGCCGTAGACGAGTCCGCCGCGCAGCTTCTCCGCGGCGTCCGGTCGCGCGGTGGCGCTCACGGCGCGCGCTCCCGGGCGAGACGGACCGCCCGCGCGATCGACAGATAGCCGGTGCACCGGCACAGGTTGCCCCCCAGGTCGGCGAGGAAGCGCTCTTCGGGCGCGGACCGGCCGAGCTCCTTCAGCAGGCCGGTCAGCGCTACCACGAATCCGGGCGTGCAGTACCCGCACTGGAGCGCACCCGCGTCCCGGAACGCGTCCTGCACCGCGCGACCGGTCGGGTCGTCCCCGATCGCCTCGACCGTCTCGACCGATCGCCCCTCGAGCTCGTGGGCCAGCGTGAGGCAGCTCAGCGTCGGGCGGCCGTCGACCAGCACGGTGCAGGCGCCGCAATCGCCGGTCCGACACCCCTCCTTGGTCCCCCGCAGGTCGAGGCGCCAGCGCAGGAGGTCGAGCAGCCGCTCCGGATCCGGGACCCCGGTGAGCGCGACCGCGCGGCCGTTGACCGTGAGCGTCGGCGCCGCGCTCACCGCGCCCCTCCGCCGTCCGCGGCCGCGCGCACCGCACGGCGCACGAGCGTGCCGGCCAGTCGGCGGCGGTATTCGTCCGAGGCCCGACGGTCCCCGACCAGCACCGGCAGCCGCGCGATTCGTTCTGCCGTGCGGTCGACGTCGGCGGTGCTCGGCGGGAAT
>Ga0335073_10004350_pt1 | contig 19815 bp, 23 predicted proteins | sample Lox_Sample_22_FD_207093 | JGI IMG/M metagenome (GOLD analysis project Ga0335073, IMG submission 207093) | Soil microbial communities from Loxahatchee National Wildlife Refuge, Florida, United States - Lox_Sample_2.2 | ecosystem: Environmental > Terrestrial > Soil > Wetlands | place: USA...
CGGTTCAGACCAACGAGATGAAATACTGTCTTGCCTAGATCGATGCCAATCGTGTCGAGTTCCATGGACCGCCTCCTGTCGCACCTCTTATACCCCGAAGGGATGAGGCCGCGGACCATACCAATTAATAACGGCGCGAAGCTTCCGGTGTCTTCGGGGCCCTGATCCTTCAGAGCATCCCTTCTCTGAAGTCTGTCGACGTTTGCGCGGCTGGAGGACCAGTGTCGCGTGGCTCCCGTACTGCGCAATAAATTTCGGTCGATAAAAGGTTCCGGTCTACACGTGGTATCAAGGCTGGAACCAAATTGGGGAGCATTCTCGGCCCGATTAGCGCAAAGACTCTCCAGGTGAGACTTGGCTACAAATTCTCTATTTAGGATTCCGCGGCGGCGAGACGCGTGGCAGAAAAACGTTTGCGACTCGCCTTAACCGCCAACAAAGATCTACTCGGCAGCGTCTTCGCACCTGTTTTGGAGGGGACGCTCTGGCGGGCCGCCCGTCCATGTTTCTGGACAAGGTTGTAGGAATTCTTCCCGACTGCCCGCGCAAAACACTCTTTGAAGCTAATTGCTATACTGCTGGTCAACTGAGGCTGAGAAGATGACCAACCTTAAGCCTGTACGGGGCAGGGTTGTCGATGGCGATGTTATCCCGCCGAAGGTGTTCATACCCTGCGACTGCGAGGTTTGTAGACGATCACAGTCTTCGGAATTTGTCGTGAAGTATGCGCGGATTCTGGTTGATCTGATGACATTCCGCAGGGTATCGCGGGGAGCACGGTCGTCCTCTGATTCGCCTAACTTCCGATTGCCGAGTTAAACTCCACCCCGGTCAGCCGGAGTCCTGGATGTTGCTGATTGTCCCAGAAAATGGACGAGCTTGTGGAAAGTGTTCCATGCGAGGTTAAGAGACGGCGTGAGTTGCGAACTCACTCCATCGTGTCGCCATTGGCTTTGCTGATCTGGTAGTTCTGACCGAAATTGTTATCCCAGAATTCTTTTCCTGAGGCCAGATCATGGTGAAACACGGCGAAAAGAAACTTGTCTGAGGCCGGATTCAGGTTCAGTTCCGGTGTTTTGAAGGTCCAAACCCGCCCGGACCCGGAAAACTTCCCATCTGCGGTGGACTGGGCAAGATTGCCCTGAACGGTGGTCCGGCTGACTCCGCCGTCAACTGTGATCACGATTCCGACATTCTTGGAAAATCCGAAGTTGTCGACCAGGATTTCGCCTTCCAGCCACGAGGTGGTGACAGTAAAACCGCCGCCAGCCTGCGTTCCCTGGCGGGAGGTAGCTTTATAGAGGACTACGTTGCCGCCGACGAATGCCAGATCGCTCCGGAAATCGTAATTCTGGCCGTTGTTGTTGTCCCAGAAGGTCTGCCCATTGACCGAATAGCGGATAACGAATTGCTCCACCTCTTCGTTGACAGTGCCCTCGAAGAGGTCATAATCGCCAAAGGTGGGCGCGGTCCAGGAGAGCGGATGATCCTTCCACGTGAGATTATCCGGCGTGTAGCGGATCGCAACGTCTTTGGCGAAGGTGAGGTTCTGGACTTTAACTGAGATTGGGGCAAAGGTGACTTCAAATCCGCCACCGGAGTCGGATTCTTTCTGCGCAAGTTTCAGCCTGACGGGTGTCATATGCCGAATAGTGGCGCACGCTGCGATGGCGAATCATGAAAACACAGAAATCGATAAATCGGCGTTGATGACAGAGGAACGGTGTTTTGGGGAGAGGAAAATCTCCCGGCCCGCTAATTGCATTGCTGACGCTTCGTCAACCATCTGATCCTGCCAGTGGAGACACCTGAGAGACACGCAGTCAGGCATCAATGCAAGAACCAAAGCAGTACATTATTGGCTTCGGAGCGCTCAGACGCCCTCTTTTTGCGCTCAACTCCAAAAATCGGCCCGGAAGAGACCGGGCCAAGACAGAAGGGTTTATCGCCTCGTGCAAGCTATCGTGCCGAGACATACGAGCCAACCAGTCTCAGTCCGCAGTTTGCAATGGTCTTTAGTCCATAGATTTGCGGATACCAGTCGGGCTCCTATGTTAAGAGTCTGCGTCCCCCGACCGCTTCATCAAGTACTCAGTTGAATTAGCCGAACGGGGCGCATCTCCGCATTGCTCTGCTCTTTGGTTAACTCTGCCGCTGAGGTATCTTGCTTTCGATCAGAATCTCAAGTCGTTCTTCCTGGGCGATGTCTACGGTTTCAGATGGCTCTACATCAGCACCGAGTGTCGCTCTGGACTCATCATTGACGTTGCTGTGGTGTTCACCATTTTTGCTGGGTTGCGATTTTCGCTCGCTGGGGCTTGTGACATTTCAGTCTCCTAAAACATTTTCGTTTGCTCGTCGGATTCGTTCGATGCAGCTTGATCCAATTCACGTTGTTGATCTTTTCGTCCGCACGCCACGGTGTGTAGTGTCTGGGCAAGGAAGGTGTGGCATAGCATTTGCGCAACATGAAGGGTAGTACCGGAGCGCCCTGCTGAAGCTGGCGCGTATCGATCGAAAAGAAGCCCGTGCATCAAAACGGTGACAAACTGCTGTTGCATCTGGCACCCGGCGGGGGTTGCGCCATGCGAAACAGCCGCGATAACAAACACCCAATGGCGCTTACAGGCTGGCCGATGCGTCTCGGCTCGTTGGCTGCGACGCGCCGATGCCTAGAGTGGTGATGGCCTCGGGCTCAACCTCCTCGTAATAGAGCACAGCCGACCTGGCCTGGCGGCGGTTGAAAAGCCACAGTTCCGCCGCTGCGACGATGAGGATCGCAACTAATGCGGCATAGGACATCGGGTCATCCAGAACACTCTGCTCGTATCGCGAAAACCTCATCGCGAGAGGTGTAAATCCGGCAGCGAAGGCCCAGAACATGTATTGCACATTCGACTTGCCGGGCAAATACGAGCATGCAAACGGAATCTTTGAAATGCCGATCAACGCAGCATCGGTCATGATGGACGCGGCAAGCGCCAAAACCAAGAGATGCTCCAGTGCCTGATGCCAAGGCCTAAAACATAGAGTCAGACCCGCCGCCGTCAACCAGACCGGAATCGTTGCCAGCACCAGCATTGCCCGTCGAGTGGATGCAATGTAATGCTCTGGCGGGCTTAGTTGGGTCACCTGGAGTACCCAGTTCGCCTTCAGCGACACGGGAAGCGAGAAGATACTGCGTAGGCCTGCCACCGCGAGGCACATCATCATCAGGGTGCCCACCAGGAACTCAGTAGTTACCGGCTGCATGTGGTGGCTCGTTGCCACCCTCGTCAGCGTTGAAACGGCAATCGAAAAGGCGATCGCCAGAAAAAATGCATAGATGACTCTGTGCTGACGGCTCCGCGCTAAGGAATGCATGCTGAAACGCACGATTGCTGTCTTCAACTGGCCGCCGAGAGGCAACAGCCAGCGTCGATGTCCGCGCGTTGGTTCCAGATCCGGTTGCTCGACCGTCTTCTTCATCGTTCGCATGTAGCAGAGCAACAGGGAACTGGTCGCCCCCGCGATCACTGTGCCCAAGGCAATCCACGCGAATCGCGCCAGCGTGCCCAACTCAATCGGGAAGACGCCACTCATCTGGTTGAACAAAGCTAAGAACCAGAAGCCCGGCCATCGTGCCAGGAGTCCAAACTGCTGCGCCTTGGCCAACTCATTGACGGTGCCGAAGCTGGGCTGAAATAGCCAGGCCGAGAGGAATAGAGCAAACGACGCCAGTTGCAGCACTGCGGAAAGCCGCCAGAACCATCGTCTCGGCAACAGTGCGGCGGTGACGCCCTGAGTGGTGAGCACTGCGCCGTAGACGAACATGGATGCGGCTATGGCGGTAAACCAGTAGGCCGCAAACACACGAGGAAAATGCCGAATGCCACCTGCCAGGAGCGGCTCAGCTATTCCCATTGCGCAGTTCAGCGCCAGTACAGCGATGCCTTGGAGAGATGCAGATGCCGCGAGCTTTGCGGCCAGAATCGTGCTTGGCCGTACCGGCAACGGACCGAGCACCATTACGTCGCGCCGGTCGGGGAAAGCTTTGTCCCATGTTGCCACCGCCACGAGCCCTTCAATCAACATCGTGCCCGCGAGAAAACTCTGCTCATTGCGCATCGCCATGCCGAGCAGGGCAGCACGTGTAAGATGCGGTTGACCCGAAACAATCAGAAACCCCACGGCCTGCAACACGCTGATCAGGATTAGCACGCCCGCAAACTGTCCCAGAAAGCGCGGTATGTCGGCCTCAATTGACAGCGATTCAAGATCGATGACGCGCAACAGAAACTGCCGATAGAGCACCCGGAACTCCATCGGGAGCCGCTCTGTCACGTTGCGCAACGCATCACGCATGGATCAGGTCCGCAATCTGCTGCGCAGTCGATAAGGGATCCTGCTCCACCGCCAACTGCGAGAAGATCGCTTCCAGCGACGGCAATTCCATCAGCGAGCGCAGGCGTTCGATCGAATCGTCTGCGACGATCTTTCCCTTATGCAGGATCACTACTCGCGATGACACCCGTTCCACCGTGTCCAGTTCGTGCGAACTGAAGAGCACCACTTTGCCGCGTGCCGCAAGTTCCTTGATCAATTGCCGCAATACCAGCGCAGAACCAACATCGAGCCCGGAAAATGGCTCGTCAAGCAAGACAAGGTCGGGATTGTGGAGCAGTGCAGCCGCGATGAGCACCTTCTGCCGCATGCCCTTCGAGTAGCCCGAGATCGACGCGTGCCGGTCTCCATGCAGAGATAACAAATGGAGCAGCCCTTCAAATCGCTCTGCCGACTGCCGCGCTGGAAGTCCTCGGAGTTGCGCCACCATCGTGAGGTACTCAATACCGGACAGATGGTTATAGAGATATGGCTCCTCCGGCACGTACCCCATGCGCCTCTTGTACTCGATGAGGTCCTCTTGGATTGGCTGCCCGGCAAAGAGGATCTGGCCCGCAGTCAACTCCAGAAGCCCGGTGATCATCTTCATCGTGGTCGATTTTCCCGAGCCGTTCGGACCCAGGTAACCCGTCACTTCCCCTGCCCGCGCTGAGAACGTCACATGATCGACCGCCGGAATCCCCGCAAAGGCCTTCGATACTCGCCGCAGTTCGAGCATTCCAAACCGTCTCTCCTTCAGGGCAACGTGGCGGTGAAAGCATTTATGTCCCGAAGCACCTCGGCCTCATTCGAGCGGAAAACGAAATGGCTCGCTCCCGCAATTCGCACCACTTGTGCCGCTGGATTCCCAGCTTGAAACGCATCTGCGAGCGCCGTGATCCGCTTGCGGTCCTCTTCGACCCACTGTGCGGCTTTTGCCGGATCCTTCGCGAGATCAGGCGGTGGTGAGTGAGGATCGGCAAAGATGGCCAGCACTGGGCAATGGACACCGTCGAAGATCTCGAACCCGTTCAGGATGGCTCCATTAATGCGTACCTGCGGCGTAGTCTTGAAATTCAGCACGCTGTCCGGATTTGTCTGAAGTTGCTTTTGCAGGTCCTGCAAATCCTTCTGCACACGCGGCATATTCACCTGGAGAAGTTGCGCGACCTGTGCGGCTTTCTCCTTCGCATCCGACGGAGTCGTCAGCGCCTCCAATACCCTCCGCAGAGCGGGCGCATCGAACATCCAGCCCGCCGGGGGTGCGTGCTCGCCGTAGTATGCATAGGCGTAACCCGCGTCCAAATAGACCAGTCCCGCTACGCGGTCTGGGTATCGCGTCCCGATCGAACTGAGTTCTTCACCGGCAATCGAATGCCCCACCAGCACCGGGCGCTCGATGCCGAGCGACTGCATCACAGTGAGCACATCATCGCCCAACCGGTCAGCCGAGTAGTTCTCACAGTTTGGCGTTGGAGCACTCGATGCGCCAAAGCCGCGCCGTGAAATCGCATACACGTGATAACGAGGCGTCAGCTTCGGTGCGAAGCTATCAAACTCGTGAGCGTCGTACCCAAGACCCGCAAGCAAAATCATTTGCCGACCCGATCCGCCCCAGTCCAGCACTTGCACCTTTATCCCCGGTTCGACTGTCACAAATCGCTCAGCATAGCCAGGTGAGGCTGGAGCCGCACCACTTTGCGCTGCACACAAGGTCGCGGTCGAAACCGCCATGATCGCCAACTTCGTGAGCATGCTTCTTGCCGGTGGCACAGGAACCCTCCTCCTATGTAGTATTCGATATAGCTAAGCGAAACGACGTTGTCAAGTAGAATGCTACATAGGTAGAATGCCTGGCATGGCAACCGAGCCAAAACTCTCGCACACTGCCGCGCTCATCCTCCAGGCCGTGGAGTCCGGCTTTATCTATGGATTCAGCATCATGGAGGCTACCGGTCTACCGAGCGGAACGGTATATCCGGCCATGCGTCGGCTTGAGCGTGATCGCCTCATCGCCTCACGCTGGGAAAAGCAGTCGGTTGCCGACGCCGAAGGTCGGCCTCCACGCAAATACTACAAAATTACTGCGGATGGAAAGTCTACACTTGCGGCTAGCCGTAAACGTTATCCTCTATTAGCACGCTTGGCCCCTACGGCTGAGGTCGAGCACGCATGAGCGGGCGACGCTCTTCTCTTTTTGCCTCAGCAATGGAGTTGTTTTTTGAGACGACCAGCCTCGTACTACCGCGCCCTGAGCGCAATGAATGGACGAGGGAATGGCGAGCGGAACTTCACCACATCGTTGGGCGTGGAATCAGCCCCAAGGTTTGTATCGCGTTTGCGCTCGGCGCATTCCCAGATGCGCTGTGGATCAGAAGACATTCACGCCGATCCGGCCATTTGCTGGAATCACCTCGGCGGTGCGTGGCCATTCTCGCTGTTCCCGCAGCATTGAGCATCACGCTGACACTTCTGCTGCCCCAGGTACGTCCGGACATCTTTCCGCCAAAATATGAAGGGCCGAGTGACTTAGTGACGATCTCACCGGTACCCTCAGTGGTCGGCTCAGAAATGGAGGTCTCCACAGACCAGTACCTTAGGTGGGCCTCGCATGGGCAGCCAGGGTTGTCGCAAACCGCCTTCTATTACCCAGTAACAGTCGAAGCTCGGGTTCGGGGTCACGAATTGTCCTGGGGCCTCGGGGAGTCAACCGCAGACCTCGCCAACTTGTTGCATGTCCCGATCCCCAAGGGCAGAGTCGAAGCATGCAAGCGTATCGGCGCAACGCCGATTATCTTGAGCCGTGACGCCTGGAAACACGACTTCGCCTGCGATCCAAATGTCGTGGGCCACATGGTGCGCATCTCAGGGCGTCCGGCAGTGATTGTTGCCATTGCTCCGCTCGCTGCTTCCGATCTGCCGCTTCAAATGGACGCCTGGTCGTTGGAATCCGATCAGGCGATCCACACGCTCGCCTTTAAACGGTTCGCTTATGGCTACATGATCGCGCAGCTTGCGCCGGGCTCTTTTCGCGGAGCCTCGCGCCGAGGCTCACGGATCGAGATGTTCTCCGATGACGGAGAGCGAACGCGCCTCTACATCGTCGGTCTGCCGAGACTTGCCGAGTACCATCGCCGAATCCCAACTATAGATTTCCTGCTATCACTGTTCATCGCCTGCCTTATGGTGCCAGCAATCATGGCTGTCTGCCTGGGCACATGTCTGAGAGCTGAGAAGCTGTCGCTGAGGATGCGCACCAAGGGATGGATGTTTCTTGGGGCGAAGATTGCGCTACTGTTGCCCATCCTATATTGCGGGCCGTTACTGATTGCCCACGCTGCTGTGGCAACTTCGCGAGGTTCTCGACATGAACTCCAGACGCTGATCACAGTTTGCGCCTGTCTCTTGGCCGCGTTGTGGATTATCGATGATCAGCGGCAACGTTGTCCGCACTGTCTGCGAGTGTTGACGAACCCAGCGCGAGTCGGCGACCGCTCGCGCTGCCTACTGTCCTTCAGCGGGATGGAATATGCCTGCTCGGAAGGTCACGGCTTGATGCATGTGCCGGATTATCCAACAAGTTGGTTTGCCAGCCAGAGGTGGCTTGCTCTCGATGCTTCGTGGCGCACCCTGTTCCAACATGGAACATGAGTCATGTGACCCAATTTGGGGAAGTTCTCAGCGGACACGCTCGAAGCGAACTGATGCAGTCCTTGTTCCGTTTGCAGTGGTGACGGACGCGGTGCCGCGAAGTTCCTGGTCCTGGAACTTCAGATCGTAGTGGAATGTTCTTTGCCCGGCATGCAATCCGAAACTGATGCGATGACCGGTCACCACACCGTCGAGGACCGGAAATTGTGCAGAGGGATTCAGTCCGCCAGTACCGCTGACCTTTGCGCCGTCCTGCTTGAGGCTTAACCAAGTGGGGAGATCGGCATCTCCGTCCATCGCCCGCCAGCACCCGGTCGAACCTGCTGAGACGCTTTCCAACACGGGCGCAGGTGCGTCTGGAGTGAACCCGTCGGCGCTGCGCACCTGGACACGGATGGGGGTTGGCAGCACAATCTGAGCCAATGCTGAAGATGTTGCGACTGCACGCGACGGTGCAGGGCCAGACTTCGCTCGGTCTACATCTTGATCAATCGCGTTGGCAGTCTGATCTCTCGAAGCCGTCGGTTCAGACCGGACAGCAGTGGAAAGAGCCTTATCGGCTGGATCAGCCGTCAGTGGTTGATTGAGATGCTCCATCACGAGTTCGATAGGAGACTTGTGGCCTTTCCGCTCGGCAGGATGAAGCGCAACCGGCCCCTGCATGACGTATATAAACGCAGCCAGCGTGGTGACCGAGACAAGGCCACCAATCAGGACAACTCCGCGTCGCACCGGCTCCTTCTTTAGAACCTGGAATGAAGGGCCACCTTCAAAATGAGGTGCAGGCGAACTAGGTATGGCTTGTGGATATGAGTTTCTGTACGCCTGGGGCAATGCTCGGATCAAATCGCTCAACAGATCCAAGCCGAGTCGTAGCCGCCGGAGGAAACCCTTCTCGTCGCGAAGCCGATCGCGCAAAAGCCGCAGTGCTTCTTGTTGGTACTGCTTGCGGAACGCGGGCGGGAATAATTGAAGCAGGCAAGCGTATAGCTTCTCAGACATAGTCCCCCCTTAGAATTCGTTTGGCCCTCGCGACGCGGAGCAGATCGGCGAGCCTCTCAGCTTCGGATCGGGCCACCTTTCGACCGGCGGTGGTCAGGCGGTAGTATCGGCGGCGCTCATCGGCCCCAGCCCCTTCACCGCTCCGATCCACCTCTTCAATCAGGCCTTCCTCCAGGAGTGCCTGGACCGAACTGTAGAGAGTTCCAGGACCGAGGCGCATGCGCCCTCCTGTCTGCTGCTCAACCTGACGCATGATGCCGTACCCGTGAAGGTCCTCGTCAGCGAGGGAGAGCAGAATCTGAAAGGCCGCCGAGGGTAAAGGATCGAGTTTGCGCTTGGGCATAACAGTGCTCGATAATCACTATATCGATTATCGATTATAAGCACAGGGTAGACCGTGTCAAGGATCTAGTTGTTCTGATGAGGCAGCTTCTATCAGCGCCTAGCGGGAGACTGAAGGACCTATTTCATCTCGGGCGGAGACCATGCGCATGCTCGGCATCGCGCGGCAGACCTTGTACCGCTTACGATCTCACACGCCTTTCCGTCGCATTTCCTACACGTTCTTCCATAGTGAGCGCGACCCGCTTCGATCTCCGGTAGACGTTCCCAACAGCCAACGTCCAGAGGGGCACCAAATCCACCCCGGGCACGAGCTTGCCCAGGAACGATGGCAGGAATTCCCAGTGCCAGCCAAGAAGGTAACTGAGGATCCCGGCCATACAGAGGTCGAGAATGTCGTCGGCTGGCGAAGCAGCACCTTCAAAAAGTAAAGGGGAGAACAGAATCTGGAAGGCATCCGCCGCGATTGCCAAGACGAGGGCGGTACGCATGCGCGGTCCCGCAGAGATCGTGATGGCATTGTCTTGGTTCATGTCAACTTCACCGCACGGCTATCTAAATTATCGCGCACCCTAAAATGGGATCGGAGGCCCCCGTCAGTCGGCTGGAAAACGGACCGGTAAAGCATCCGAACGTACTTACAGATCTGCGGAGTTTGGAACCCACCTGCGCGATAGTTCATTTCCGTCGTAGGTGGCTTCAAAGATTGGTGCAGCCAGTGTCGCGCGAACGTGCAGTATAGTCCGATCGGGATTGCGAAACCCATGCTTCGTGCCCGCAGGGATCAGAACCGACTGGTTTGCCGTGAGCACGGCGCTTTCTTTGCCCAACTGGACCTCAGCAGTACCTTGCATCACTTCCAACACTTCTTCAGCTGCGTGAAGATGAGGCGGAGCACCGAACCCGGTTTCACAGAATTGGTCAAAAATGCACAGTTGTCGTCCCCCGGCAAGGATTGACATCCGCATCCGAGTCATGACACCTTCACGCCATTTTTCGAGCGGTTGTTTGTTATGGTCGAGAATGTCCATCTCAAATCTCCTTGATCAGAGTACAACTCGGTGCGAGGTTGGTCGTCGCGCCGTGAACATCTTACGAGACCAGGCATTATTCGCAGTAGAGCTCCCGAACGTACATCGATCGACGTTATTGCCTAGGTTCCAAGGTCAGCTTTTGCACCCGCCAATTTAACAATTCGGCAGCGAAGAGAACATTCTCGGACGGGCACGCGATTTCGTGAATCCAGCCAAACTGGCCGGGACCATGCCCGGTTGTGCCAAGCACGCCAAGCACTTTGCCATCGAGCGTGAGTTTATAGATACGTCCGGGGTAACCGTCCGATGCAAAGAGCACCTGATGGGGTCCGGGCGTAATGCAAATCGCCCAAGGTGAGCCGTTCAACATCGTCTTGTTCAATGGCGCTGGAGCTTCAGAAGTTACAGGCATTTGGGATGGCATGTTTCCCATCCACGGACGAATTTTGTGATCGTATGGCAGATTGATGTGGATCTCGCGCAGAAATTTGCCATCTCCATCGAAGACCTGAATGCGCCCGTTGCCACGATCAGCCACATACACGTTGCCTGCGTCATCGGTGGCAATGCTGTGCGGCGTATTGAACTGGCCCGGACCCGTCCCAGGCTCACCCCAGGACTTGATCCAGTTTCCGTCCTTGTCGATCTTGGCGATCCGGGAGTTGATGTAACCGTCACTAATATAGGTGTTGCCTGCCGCGTCCCAGGCCATATCGGTGACCTGGCGAAACTGCCCGTCGATCGGCGCAAGCGGTGGCTTAGGATGCTTAAGCGGCCCGGTGCCCTCGTCGGAGGCCTCCTGCTTGCGTCCGAAGACCATCAGCACCCGGCCTTCCGGATTAAACTTGATGACCATGTCCGAACCCTTGTCGGCGACCCAGATATTATCTTCCTGGTCGACCTTTACAGCGTGCGCATAGCTCCATGCGTACAGATGGTGACCGATCTCGCGAATGTACTTTCCGTCAGAGTCAAACTCAAGCAACTGAGCCGCTGCCGCGCCATAAGCGGGCCCCGTTGTGCTGCCACGGGAAAAGACGAAGACATGACCCTTCGAATTGACCGCCACCCCTGCAACTTCTCCGAAATACAGGTCCGGCGGCAGCTTGAAGAAATCCGTCTGGGCCTGGAACTTGATCTCAGGCACTGCCTCTTGAGCAAACTGCGGATTGGGCAGGAAAAGTAATGCCGCAAACACGAGGCATTTCATTCATTCACTCCTGGCTGCCTTATCTGCTGCGACGAGTGTACTCTTCGTCAAAGAAGGCTCCGGGAGGTCCGTAAAACTCATAACAGTTTTCCCGATGATGTTCAGCCGAGTATCAGACCCTCGGCAGCGTTTTGGTTTTGGTGTCGAGATTGAATCGCGATGGGATGCGAGACTGCTCTAGGCTAAAAAAAATGACAGGCCCAACTGTGGTGACAATTTCGTCTTGGTTTGGTCCGATCCAGGTGACTGTAGGCGATGACGATCCTATTATCTGGGTGCGCCCGAAAGGCAAGGTGCGGAGCCGCCGTCGTTACTACCGCAATCTCGCTCTCGCAGCCGAAAAAGTCGTTGTTCAGCCCCGCGTTTGGTACGACTGCTCACACTGGCACGTCGATTGGCATGGTCAGGGCAATTTTTCCTGGGGCGAGCGCAGGTCGCACCTTTTGGCGCTCTTCGCTGTCTATCGCAAAGTGCTCTCCCAGATCGAAGAATGGACCGAACCGTACCAATGCTGGTTACAGATTGATGCAGCAGATTCATCTCAGGACGCCGTGTATCTCCACACGGCGAACCCGAATGCGGCTAACTTTCCCAACGCCTTTGATTACGTGCGTTGGGAGGCGGAGGTCCCCGAGCGCTTACGCGAGTTTCTGACGGATCCGACGTGGCAGCTTGGACGCACGGAGATTTGCTACGGCAGCCTTAGGACTTGTTTCTTGATTCGGCGACGTCCTATGCACGAGTTGGGTGAATCGCAGGGCCGCCACCGTACACTGGATTTCAATGCTCCTCACGCTCACGACCAGCCATGAACCGGCGACCGACCTCGGGTACCTGCTTCACAAGAATCCATCGCGCATACAGACGGAGGAGCTGTCCTTCGGCAGAGTGCACGTGTTCTACCCGGAAGCTGAATCCATCCAATGCACCGTAGCCGTATTGCTGGAGGTCGATCCCGTCGGCCTGGTGCGTGGCCGACGTGGTCCGGCAGGTGAAGGGGGATTGCTTGAGCAATACGTGAACGACCGGCCCTACGCCGTGAATTCCTTCATGAGCGTTGCACTTGGCCGACTCTTCGCGACCGCCATGGGAGGCACTAGCAAGGAACGGCAGGACCTCGCAAACACGTCGATACCCTTTATAGCCAGGCTGGCGGTGATTGCCGCACGCGGCGGAGAAGACCTGGTGCGCCGTCTCTTCGAACCACTCGGCTAATGCCACAGCCGTCAGCCGCCTGTCTCTGGACGAGCGGTTTCCCGCGTGGGGCGAGTCCCCCTATGTATCCCTCGAACTTTCGGCTACGGTGACCCTGCAAACGCTGCTGACGCACCTTTATGTGCTGATTCCGGTGCTCGACAATGAGAAGCACTACTGGGTAGGTGCGCGGGTTTGTGCAGCCTGCGATTAAATGCAGAGGGCCGGAATACCTGCGCATCATCTACGGACCCGAGTATCTGCTGCCTGAGAATCTCGAACGCTTGCGTTCCCGGGGAGTCGGTGCGAAGCGGTCGCTGGCCAGCCGTGAATTCGCGCTCGGGATTGAGGCATTGGAGAGGTTCGTCCGCAAAGAGCCGCTGCGCCGTACCCATGAATGCTTGTTCGGGGTGTTGGCCCTGGAAAGTGAACCGGTGGATCCACGCTTGTGATTAGCTAGGCTCTCCGTCAGGCCGAGAGGGAACAAGTTCTTGTAGCAAAGCTGCGGTTCGAACGCCGATTTTGTGCAATCAATTTACATATCCGCGCAAACTGATCTCGGCGAGTTGGTCGCCGACCAGAGTCGTGAAGGGTTCCCGCTCGTTCACGAGATCGAAAGTATAAGCTTGCACTTTCTCCTTGATCCAGTCGACCAACGCAGCCTCGCCGTTCAAACCATTTGGAGATGCAACATAGCCGACGCATGTGACCATCGCACGATCGTTTGCGGCACGTATTCGCAATAACCTGCTAACCAAAGCGTCCGCGTCCCATTCGGCGTCGATTGACGCAAGATTCACTGCCTCGATAACCAGCAATTTGTCCGCACTGATTTTGAAATGCCTCACCTGCACAGGTCTCCCGTGATACCCCGCAACGGAACCCTTGTCCAGTTTTCGAGAAAGCGTGCCCAATGCGGCGGACAAAACACCATCAATCCTGGCCGATTTCTCAGTCGGCGACCTGCGTGGGCCAACTATGGCCTCATAAAGCGGGTCAAGCTCATCCGCCGGATTCCTGGAATCGATCGGTCGTGGCTCCGACATTCTCAGCTCGTGGACCAGGAGGCTTCTGATATGTAGCCACCACTCATCTGACTGTGGCTTCAGTCGATCGCCTGCATACGGAACCTCACCGGACGAGATCCATTGATGCAGTTGCTTCTGCATTTGGTGAATGTACTCGTATGCGAACCGATCGAGTCCCTTGACGTGATCATCCTCATGCACGAGCCTCATTAACGGTTTCCCTTGATCGCTGGTCCAGAGAGCGACTCCGACAGGTATCGATGTTCCCCTCATCTCGTCGGTGATTAGATTGAAGACACTGTAGCTAGAGGATCGGGATTCCGTCATATTCTCCATAATTGAAAGTCCCCCATTTCTCTACACTCAAGAGATTCGGAAGTGCCCGCGCACGATGCCACAAGGCTGCCTCGATCTCCTCGGGTTTGATCGAGGTCTTTGCCCACCAACTCCCCGGAACCTGATCAAATGCTTTTCCAAGTTGGCTGATCGCAGCTTCAGCCTTCTCAATCGCCACCTGAATCCCACTTGCACCGCCGCTTGCTGCTACCGCCTCTGTCAGAAGCTCGATGCCCACGGCGGGCTGCCGCTCCATTCTTGATCGCCAGCTACCATCGGCGAACACTGTGGAACCGCAGAAGCAGTCTGATTGGTCAGCGGGTATCAGTCTATATCTCTGTGTCCGTGTTCCGAGCTTCAGTAGCACATTGCCCCACAAATTTCGATCGAGATTACAGATTAGGGCATCAACAACCCAAATTTGCACAATCTCACGCGGATCTTCGACGTCGCCAAAATCGGTTGCGGGCCCTGGAATCACATCTTCCATGTAAAGGGTTCCAAAGTACTCTCCAGGGTCGATCTAGAAGGGCATGGCAATGCCGTTCCACGAATCAGCGAAGCTCTGAGACGCATGCACCAGGACAGCATCCAGCACGAACAGTCCCACTGTCTCGAACAGCACGCGGCAGACCACTTCTGAAATCATTGCTGCCACCCCATTTGATCCTTGACAAAATTTCACCACATAGATGCTTCCGGGCTGATCGCTTGTGATCCTGGCCTGTTGTGCACACCGTCTTTCGGGGAGACCATCGCGTGGGGCCCATCGCTCCGTAGTCTCGATATGCGTATACCCGAGGCAGTGCTGGCATGGTGCCAAGGCATCTCCAGTTTTTTCCAAAGCAAATATTATGTATGACTTGCGATTCTAGAGTTTACTACGTAGGCCAATCAGAGGGGATCGGTTTCACAAAAGGCAGGCTAGAAATGCGGACCACAACCTGATTGGCTCCGCGAAAGACGAAGCCGAAGGTGAAATTTTCTCAGAACGGAGCCTCGGTACAACATCGGTGCGGTTAAGAAGGGAGAAAGAATGTGCCGTTTGGCCCTAAGCGACACCAGCACAAGCATTTAGATTTTGGCCTGTTACATTTCGGGACCAGGGGGTCGGAGGTTCGAATCCTCTCTCCCCGACCATTAAAAATCAACTGCTTAGATTGACTGTGGATACTGATGCTTCAATTGCATTCCCGGACAAGGTTGGAAAACGCCTGCCTTAATTGTGCCGGGAATCCCTGAATAGGCCGTGAAGTGTTCCACTCTCTCTCGACCCGCAGTCGTTTATCGACCACTGCTCGATTGTTAAGCGCCAGGACATCTTCGATGATCTCGCTGAGGCGGATTTCAGCCGGCGATGACGTTTCCCCGATTGAATGAGAGAATCTGCCTGGAGATGCGGGAGACCCGGGACAACTCGCTCGTTGCAGACTTTATATATTCATGCGCGATTTCCGGCCTGTCGATTGAGCCGGGCAACAGGTAAAGCAGATTTGTGATGGCTTCCAGGGGACTATTGATTTCGTGAGCTATGGTATGAGCCATGCGGCCTGTGGCAGCAAGCCGTTCACTAATCAAGAGCGCTTCTTCGGCAAGCTTTTGTTTCGTCGTCTCAGCGACAATGAAGATGCTGCCTGTTTCCTCACCATGAGCGATGATGGGATCGAGGCTGAGGCGAAAAAAATGGCTGCCCGATTGGATCTCGACCGGAGATTGACCACCAGATAGTTCCAGAGCCATCCCAAAGCCCTGTTGGACCAGGTCGTTGAAACCATGGTTTTTCGATCTCTCCATAAGGCTTGTTCAAGAGCGCGGTCATCGCGCGATTGCATCGCAGGACCATGCCGGACGAATCGACAATTGCTACCCCCTCATTGAGAGCGTCGAATGTAGCCTGCCATTGTTTCGCCGCGAGCTGAGCCTGGGACTCAGCATGGTGGAGGCGGACAAGAGACTTTACTGTGGCCACCAAAACTACCGGGTCTGCGGGTTGAATAAGGTATGCGTCGGCTCCACTCTCCAAGGCATAAAGCTTGCTCTCATTATTCAGGAATGCCGCTGATAGCTGTAGGACTGGAATGTGTTTCGTTTGGGAATTCGCTTTGATGCGCCTACACACTTCGTACCCAAGAATGTCCGGAAGTTTAACGTCCAGGACAATCACGGTTGGTACCCAACTTGCATGGAGCAAACGAATGCTCACATCAGAGTGCGGATGGAAGGCTCAGAATGATCCATTGCCGCGCAAGTTGCCGAATAACGGACGATGCGTGCTCTTGAAGATGATTGCCACGTCGCCGTCACCCGAGCACAATGGCGACTACTAGGCAACTTGGCTAAGCTCATTTGTGGATGAGTGATTCGGCGATTTGCCACCAATTGACATGCGGTCAGGAATTTGAGGTGAAGGCGGCAAATCCTTCGACCCTCATGGATTGAGTCTCACCAACTCCGATCTTCTTGCTGCGTGCGGCGAGCCGTGATGGTGATGACGCAAAAGTTCAGCCATCTTTTTGCCTTGCCATTGGTCCTGACCCGATTGGCGAAATAGGACGGCGCCGAGGTCGTTCGCTTCAGATGCCAATGCCGTGTCAGCCGTAAGAATTAGAAAGTTATCCAGTGTCAGTCCAGGATGGGCAACCGCGACCCACTTCAAGAGGCCCTCGTAAGATTTCACCGCCTGATTCTTTTCGCATGCCTTGAGAAGTTTGCGAAAGGTAGCCTCCTTAGAATGCTCGCGCCGCTCCCGCCAATCTCGCCAGATTCGCCATACTCGCGGGAAATGCCGCCACGCTATCCAGATCAGAAGAATGAAAAGAACAGCGCAAGGTGTTACGACGCGGATCCAGAACCTGCATCGCACCCAAAAGCTCACCGCCTTTGGCTGTTGAACCACTACCGGCTCTGGCTCAGGCGGAAGCTCCGCGTAATTCGGATTTGCCGCTGCAGTGAATTTCATTGCGGGCAACGTCGCCGTCACCAGCCGGTTCGCTGAAAGATTCCACCACTTCAGCTCTATTGGCGGGAGCGTGTAATCTCCTTCCTTCTGGATGAAATACTTCGCCGCTTGGGTGCGCCGCCCGAAAACAAAATCACCGCGGTCGGTCTTCTTATCCTGCACGTCCGGCTCTTCTGGATACACACGTATGCCGTTCGGCGCCTCCATCGGCAGAGGCGGAATAAGCATCGCCTGCATCTTCGCCGCGGTAACGACAATCGTCCGCTCCACTGAATCGCCGGCACGCAAATTTTTGAGTGGCGACGACCATCTCTGTTGAATTGTCAGACTGTTCGTCGGGAGAAAGTAGTCCAGATCCTGTGCGGCAGCAGGAACGTCAGCATGGAAGCTGAGCGCCGGGAAGGCCACGCTAGCCAAGGTCGACGCCGGTGGCGCGCTGGCATACGATACGCTGATCTCCGCAGCGGGCAGCCGAAAATCTCCGGGCTGCTGCGGATAGATGGTGTAAGTCTCCGTGATACCCGCATAGGTCACGCCGTTAACCTGCTCGCTGGAATTTTGCGGACGATCCTGCGGCAGAACGACAATTGCGTTATCCATCTCGAATTCCGGGAACTCCGGACTTCCAGTGAAATAATTCGGCACGAAGACCGACACCACCAGCCGCACCGGCTGACCCACAAGAATGCCCTTCGCCGGCTCAAAATGCGCGCGCACAAGCGGCGTCTGCGCAGAAGCACTCGCCCAGAGGCTAGCCATCAGTAAAACGCAAAGACGCCTCATGGATTGCGCTCCTCCGCGGCCTGCATCGCAAAGCGCCTGCGCAGAAAATCCGCGGGCGTGGTCTGGATATTCCGCATCCAGATTTCCGCCATCTTCTTGGGATCAAGCTTCTGCACCTGGGTCTTCTTTCCCTGCTTGCCCTTTTCGTCGAACTTCACCTGGTCTGGCGGCACCTCCGGCGCTTCCTCCGTCTGTTCCTTCTTTTTGCCCTTCGCCTTCGGAATCAGCGCCTCCACCACTGCGAGATTCTCCTCTGCCTCGGTCCACGGATGACGCCGAGCCAGCGCCTGCTGATATGCTTGCGCGGCCTCGGGATACTTGCCCAGGTGCGCCAAGGCATTGCCCTGGTTGTACCAACCCTCAGCCGAATCGCTCAGCGCGAAGGCATTCAGCGCATCCTCGTCGTCTCCAGCGCGCGCCAGCGCGAGGCCCCTCCAGAGCGGATCTTCAAACCTGACCGCAGCCTTCTGATATTCCCCCCGCTCGAAGTAATACCGTCCCTGCTGATTGTGCGTCAGCCATAGATCCATCCATGTGAATCGCCCCTGTTCGCCCGGCTGCGGCAGCACGAACACGACAGCCAGTGCCGCCGGAGCCCAGCGCACCGTCCATCCCTTGCGAAACCAGAACAGGGCAATCGCCACAACCGGGATCGTCAGCCAATAGCCCTCATCGATCCAACGCGTCCTACTATCCCGCTGCCGCATTGTTTGCAGATGATGTTGCACGCGCCGCTGGATCCAGTGAATGTCATCGTCGTTCAGCGTCAGTGTAGTCGCGTCAATGCCAATGTGCCCCAGCGATCGAAGCGCATTCACATCGAGCTTCGCATAAACGCGCCGCCCGAATTTGTCCGTCAGAAAGCCGTTTCCAGAAGTGCGTACTGGACCTCCGGTCGAGGTCCCCACCCCCATCACCAGAATCTCGGTCTGCTCGGCGTCCTTTCCGGAAAACTGCCGCAACGCTGGTAGTGCCTGCCCCTCGATGCCGTCCGTAACAAAGAGAACTGTGCCGGGAACCGGCTCGTCCTTCAGGAAGTCCTCAATCGTCTGCAGCGCCCTTGCCGTGTCCTTACCTACGCGCGGCATCAGCGATGTCGACAGCGAACTCAGGTAGAGATCAAACAGCGAGAAGTCAGTTGTGAAGGGCAACACCATGTGCGCCGTGCCCGCATACACAAAGAGCGCTGTGCGGCCTCCGTTGCGCACTTTCAACAGGTCACGCAGTTTCAGCTTCGCGCGTTCCAGCCGCGTCGGATCCAGATCGATCGCATCCATTGTCTGCGACAGATCCAGCGCGATCACCAGCGGCGCCTTGTCTTCGGTAAAGGGTGGCTGCTCCCGCCTCCACGTTGGTCCAGCCACAGCCACAGCCCCCAGCGCAATCAGCAGACACACCATGTGAATCGGGCGAAACCGCCACCGCCGCTTGCGGCTCACGATTAAATGTTCCAGCAGTTCGGGATCGATGTAGCGTTTCCACCTCGCGCGCGCATCGTCGCGAAAACGAAACGATAAGTAGATCACCGGCACCGCAAGCAGCAGCCACAACCATTCTGGACGCAGAAAGTGAAAAGCTGCCCACCACTCCTTCATACATTCACCTTGAAGACGTCCGAAGTGGTTGCTTCCTCCGCTTCCCTGCTCTGCCGCCGGAACAGCCGCATTATCCCGCTTACCGCCAGCATCAACACGTGATAAGCCGTCAGCAGTAGAACCGACGCAGCCAACGGAATCATGAACAGCTCCCGTCGCGGCTGGTAGCTGAGCGTTTTGAAATTCTGCGGAGTGATCTTATCCAGCGTGTCGTACGCCTTCTGCAGCTCTGCCGCGTTCTCGCCGTGAAACACCTGGCCGCCGGTCGCCTTGGCGATGCTTCCAAGCGCCGCGTAATCCACCTTGTCCTCGCCGGTCG
>Ga0335073_10004351_pt1 | contig 19813 bp, 29 predicted proteins | sample Lox_Sample_22_FD_207093 | JGI IMG/M metagenome (GOLD analysis project Ga0335073, IMG submission 207093) | Soil microbial communities from Loxahatchee National Wildlife Refuge, Florida, United States - Lox_Sample_2.2 | ecosystem: Environmental > Terrestrial > Soil > Wetlands | place: USA...
CCTTAATATTTCGTGTCGAAGAGGGATGGTTACGCTTTACTCTACTCTTTCCGTATGTATACTTTAGAGCCATTGTATTTTAACTGTCAACTTAATCGTATTTGCATTAGAAGTGTATAAAATATCGTTTCCACTGTAGAACTGTGAAATTCTGTAGAAGGCTTCAAGGCCAAGGCATGGAGATGTGGCTGATAATAGGTGCAAATTGTGGCTGGTGCGCACCACTCTCGACCTCAACTCTGCGACCCAAAAATTTCGACTCGGGTTTGGAAATTCGACAAGCACGTCTGCGCACTTCGCAATGGGCTTGGCCGCTCCCAAGTCGTGAGTACTGCTGTCCTCCGAGACCGAGTAACCCGCTAATTTTCCAAATAGCCGCAAAAAGCTCGCAAAGGACCCCAACAACACCGCGTGGAGCCGTTCGGAAGACCGATTTGGCCACAAAATCCTCACGGGCTTGGGATGGAAGCCCGGTGGCACGTTGGGTGTTAAAGACGCCAGACATGCATCTCACTACACCAAGGGTAGCTCGTCGCATATTCGCATGGTCCTGAGAGAGGACGGTCTCGCACTCGGCGCCAAGGATGGCATCGAGAATTTTGGCCTAGACGCCTTTCAAGGCTTGCTTGGGAGGCTCAATGGGAAATCGGAGGGGATATTACAGAGGGAAGAGCATGTAAGAAGGGAGATGCATTTGAAGATGCGGCGAGAGAGGAGAGTGGGATCCATTCTATTCTTGAGCGGTGGATATCTTCGCTTGGACGAGGAGAACACAAAGAGGACTGTCCATACAGCGATCAAGTCAGTGGAAAGCAAGCACTCTTCAGATAATCCCAGGCGTGAAGAAACCACGCAGTTAGAGTCTCCGCAAGATCCTGCATTCCAGTCAAAGAATGCGAAGCGTAAACGAAAGACTTCGGCTAGCAAGGACGTGAAAGAAAGTAAAGCGGCTGGAATCGATACAACCGAAGCTGAAACGTCATCAGAAGGAATGAAATTAAAGCGAAAACAAAAGAAATCGCCCCATGCTGAAAAGAAGTGGAAGCTAGACGCCACGGAAGATACCAAGGAAGCCCGGAGGAGGTCTAAAAAGAGGAAGAGCAAAAGCATTAAGCTGGATGACGCTCGTGCAACCCGTGATTCGCGAGTTGCTGTAGAAGTAGTTGATGAGAAAAGGGAACGAAGAGAACGGAGAGCTGAGCGGCAGAAGGAGCGGGCCGAGAGAAGAACTCGAAAAGAGGCAAAGCGGATGAAGAAACTCAAAGGGTCTTCTGGAACATTGCACAAAGATGTCAGCATTGAGTCTGGACGAGAAGGCAAGCAATCAGAGTCGAGTGCTGAAGATCCAGCGTCGATACGCAAAGACAAGGAGTCTTCATCTGCCTCTCAGGCCCACCCTCCAACGACGGCTGTTCGCGCACGAGGCCGTCACTTGATCAGACAAAAGTACATCCAACAGAAGAACATGGCAGCAGTTGACCAAACTGCGTTGAACGAGGTAAGCTGCTCTGCTCATGCCCAACGACTACGTGAGGCTAATAAAGTCCAGATTTTCATGATCAAATCCCAGGCATAACGATGCAACGGGCATGTGTTAGGACTTCACTGTAGAGAGCTCAGAGCGATGATATCCTAGATCTAATTCGCAAAATATTATTGGGCTACTTGAGACAGCGGAACGCCCGCTTTCAGGCATTATTCACATCTATAGCGTGGGCGCCACCTATATATCTTAATCACGGCGAGAAAACTGCCTTGCTCATGGCTCAAACCTTGCGTGTGATTGGAGAGTAATACCATCCAGTGCGTCAACTTTTATGATTCCTGCATTGTGAGTCTTCACGCTCTGACTCCCATGAACTTTGAGGCTGTGCCGACCGCTTGAGGATTCGTGAGGCCGCAAGGCGATGCCGGACGCGGTTTCTCCGACGCCGTCCCACGAAAATCGATGCTTTACTTATAGCCGACAATTGTCTATTGAAGGTAGGCAATTATGGCTCCTTCATTCGAGAGTTTACCAGTCGATGAAGACTTTGACGACGAAGAAATCGATTTTTCAGATTTACGAGAACAATATGAAGTCCGACTAGAGGAAGGTCTCGATACGTTTGTCGTTATCGATGGCCTTCCCAAGGTCCCACCCGAAAACGTTGACAGACTCAAGAGCTTTGTGCTACGAAAGTTGAAAGGCGTAGGAAAGCCAAATGCAGACAGCATGCTCATGCCCATAGGCGAGGACGGAGTCTCTGAAGGGTAAGACAAACTCTATCTGCCTTAGCACTACCATCGCTAACCCACCTAGTTTTGCCTTCGTGGAATTCCAGTCACCAAAAGAAGCCGTCGCCGCCGTGAAAGCTCTTGATCGCACACCACTTGACAAGAAGCATACCATACTCGTAAACAAGCTCACAGATATCGACCGATATGGCCGGGAGGGCAGAATAGACGAGACCTACCATCCTCCTGCCGTGGAACCTTTTCAAGAGAAGGAACATCTTCGTTCGTGGTTGGGCGATCCCGATGCTCGAGATCAATTTGTAATGTACCGCGGCGACAACGTTGGCGTGTTTTGGAATGAGAGAGAGGATCCGCCGGAGCAAATAGTAGACCGACAACACTGGACGGAGATGTTTATCGAGTGGTCGCCGTACGGCACTTACCTGACATCGTTACATTCTCAAGGTGTGCAGCTGTGGGGAGGACCGTCATGGACAAGACAAAAGAGATTCGCACATCCCGGTGTCAATCTGATCGATTTCTCGCCCAACGAAAACTACGTCACCACATGGTCGGCACGGCCTTTGACGGTCGAAGAAGGCCACCCAGTCTTATCTCCAGATGAAGATGGCAAGAATTACATCATTTGGGACATCGCAACTGGTAAACCAATCCGGTCTTTTGTGACTCTCGATATTCCCTCAACCCAGACGGACGCAGACGGCCAACCGATTAGGAGGAAACCGAAATGGCCGGCGTTTCAGTGGTCAGCTGATGATCACTTTGTGGCACGCATGATGCCTGGCGAATCCGTGTCCGTATATGAGTTGCCAAGCATGAAGCTCCTTGGAAAGCAAAGCATTCAAATCCCCGGCATCCAGGATTTTGAATGGTCACCGGCCACACCGCACCGGGAGGGTGTCAAAACTTACGAACAGCTGCTCTGCTACTGGACACCAGAAATGGGGAGTAAGCCGGCCGAAGCAGGCCTCATGAGCATCCCTTCGAAAGAGGTCGTGCGCAGACAGAAACTCTTCAATGTTTCGGACGCGAAATTGCATTGGCAGACGGAAGGAACGTATGTGTGCGTCAAAGTCGATCGACATTCGAAGTCCAAGAAGTCTCTCGCAACGAATCTCGAACTCTTCCGCGTCACTGAAAAGAACATTCCCGTCGAAGTCATCGACACGATCAAAGACCAAGTTATAAACTTCGCGTGGGAACCCAAGGGCAATCGATTCGTTCTAATCACCAACGGCGAAGCTGTCGCAGGCTCCAACGTCACTCCGAAGACTTCGGTATCTTTCTTCTGCCCTGAAAAGGCGAAGGGCTCGACCGTGGGCAATTTCAAGCATATTCGCACCATCGACAAGAAGAGCAGCAACTCGATCTTCTGGTGCCCGAAAGGTCGATTCGTGGTCGTGGCGACTCTTTTGTCACAGCAAAACTTCGATCTCGACTTCTGGGACCTTGACTTCGAGGGCGAGAGGGAAGAGAAGGACAAGGATCTAACCGCGAACCTCCAGCTCATGGCGAGCAGCGAGCACTACGGCATCACGGACGTGCAGTGGGATCCCAGCGGCCGCTACGTGACCACCGTGGCCAGCTTCTGGCGGCACCAGGCCGAAAACGGTTACCACCTGTACGACTTCAAGGGCAACCTGCTGCGCGAGGACCACATCGAGCGCTTCAAACAGCTCTCTTGGAGGCCGCGGCCGCCCTCTTTCCTCTCCAAGGAAGAGCAAAAGGAGGTACGCCGAAAGCTGCGTGACCTCGGCAAGGTGTTCGACGAGCAGGACTTCCAGAAGCGCAACCAGGCGAACAAGGCTGTCATCGACCACCGGCGACGCTTGCTGCACGAGTGGCGCGCTTGGCGTGAGCGTGTGGTGGAGGAGCTGCTTGAAGAAGGCATTGAGACCGGAGAGAGCACTCCTACCGAGCGAGACGGTGCCGTCGTTGATGAGATCGTGGAGGACATCGTCGAGGAGAACGAAGAGGTGGTGGGTTAACGATGCGGCGGGCTAATTGTGTGCAACTTGGCGTCCGTTATTGGCTAGGTTTACGATCCGCACTGCACGCATGATATGCTGCGGGACACGCCTTGGGCTGCGTATCAGGAGCCATAGACGGCATGACGTCCGAGCAAGAGCAAACTAGGCTTACATTTTGTAGTGCTACCAGTTAGCAGTGCTTGTGATCATTGATGATTCCCTTGTTCTCCATAATGGCTATGAGCCTTCTTGTCACGGAGTCGGTGGATTTCTCCTTTTTCCCTTCTTCGCGCGGCGGTGGAATCGCATTGCCGCCGTCGAGCCGCCGCAACACTTCGTCATCGCTGGACCGCATGAAACACACCACACTGTACCTCTGCATTCCCGGATAGGCCTCAACAGCGCGATGCGGCCTCGACCGCGGTACGCCATTCGTGTTCGTAACCATGGACGGCGCGAACAGCTCTTCCACAGATTTATACGACTATGTATATGCTTCGGGCAGGTGTCATTCGATCTTGCACTACATGAAGATGATCTTTGAACTCAATTTGTGCGGTTGTTGAAGAAGACGAACAAACAAAAGCATCTGAATTTCGATATCCAAGATCAGTCCGCGCTGGGAAAGCATTGGTGCCTTCGAAACTCAAATATGCCTTATTCATACACTATCTACATGTCATATGGAGTAATATACCGCCGTGTGAAGGTGCGCTCCTGGAACTCCCTTTGTACCAGCAGGTGATGTAAACTCTTTTCGTTTCTGCCGTTGACCTAGCATTGCTATCTTCTAACGCAATAAGGCAGGCCGTACCGGTTTGATGAAAGCCACAGATATAAGAGTGCTCAAACGCGTATAAATTTTCCGCCAATGGTACAATTCAGGCAAGGTATATAAACAGCGAGCAAAGCAGTGATGGCTGCCGGACATCTCATGATACGACGGAGTCCTGCGTCTCTGGAATCGGTTCTGGTGAAGGTTTGAGGTCTAATTTTACCCCTGAATCTTTCGGTTCCTTCGATTCGTCTTTCAGGATCTCCTCATCTTCATCAGATCGTCCCTTTGCTATTCTTTTGAGACGCTTCTTCTTCTCGCTTCCCCTTGCCTCGAGGTCACGCTTTACGGTTTTCAATGTTCGAGGCTCCCCGCTCTCTGCACGGTCGATCATATCTTCCAAGTCGCTTACATCACTGCTGCTAATGGAGCTACTCGTCGAGGTCTGACGGTAAATGAGGTTATCACCTTCCTCCTTCTTCATTTCCCTTTGATCGTTCTTCATGCGGTCCAGGCGGTCTGCGTCCTTCATGCAGTCAAGCGTGAGGATATGTAGACCCGGAAAGTTGTGCTCCAGGAACTTCTTCAGCACAGGTAGCAATTTGGCGTTTGGACGGTAAGTGCCGCTGTCGTTGTCAATTACGAGTTCGTAGTACGCAGGATCCTTGGGCGGGTCATGACGAGGAGGTCCACCAGGTATATTCTTGGGTGGATGCGTTTCATTCTTTGGTTCTTCGCCTTTTTCGTACGCCTCTTGATCACCTTTACCGTCGCCGACTTCTGCCTCTTCCGGCGCAGGTCTGTGCCGATGCCGTAGCCTTCTAATGAAGAATTCACCGGAAAAAGCAATATAGATGGACACGTCCGAGTGCATGGTGTGCTTGCTCAGCAAGTCAATGCCGAATTCTTTGCCGGTTTCAGTGAACCGAAAAACGCCGTCCAGAGTCATGACATAGGTGAAGATTCTTCCTCCTTCATCGTAGTGAACCAGATCCAAGAATCTCCGAGATGCCTCTTGAGATGGCTCGTAGCCCAGTAGACCATACTCGGTAGTGCGGGAGAAATTGTAGACGCGTGCATGCTGATGGTGAAGAGCTTTGGAGAGGAAGAAACCGCGAATACCGGAGGTGGTAAACATGAGCTTTACCCAAGGCTTAAACTCGACATATCGGTGGTACAGCTGCTCTGGAACAGGGCCATGTAATTGGAACTGATTGGCTTGGAAGCTGTTTCATCGACTTCAGTCAACGACCGAGTGAGAGAACTTCCGGGACGACTTACTTGTACTTCTGAGCCTTGGATCGGTCCTCATTGCCTTGCGAGTCCTCCATCGGTTCTTTGCGATTCGCTATGCGTCCCAGCATGGGACTGTAGTGCTTAAGATACCACATTGGCCCGACCGTATATGCTCTGCCACCGTGTCGGGCTTCAGTGCGGCCGAGCAGCTCGACGCTGACAATGAGAGTTGCGTTCAAATGTTTGGACTTTCTGATGCAGGCAGCGAAGGCACGAACGAGATAGGCACGCTTGGAACCATAACGTTTCTTGATTTTGTACTCGCCTTCGTGAATTCCTGTCCAGCCTTCTTTGATTTGGCCGACCGTGATATACGCATCGCCAAGACGGTCGTCGTGATCCTGAGGATCCTCGTCCATGACACGACATTTGAGTCGGAAACCGCCAGCAGGCACGTTGGCCACAATCCATTCGTTATTCCACTCTGGCTCTGTGCATCTTTGGATTGTGGGTGTGCGGTGTTGGAGAGGAGGATCCTCCTTGTGGCGGGTCGGCAGGCCCGTGTCGAGGGTAGCCAAGACGTATGGATCGGATGAGAGTGTGGCATAGTCGGCCATAGGTAAATTGGTTGCCCTTTGGAAGGTGATCTTGATGGTATATCCTGCAGGCTGACGAGGGATAGGAGTATCATCGAAACCTCCTGGAGGCTTCTCCTCGCCGTCTACGTGCTCTTTCTTGTCAGGCTTCGAATCGCCGTTATTTCCGACCTTCTCTTGATCGCCAGTGGCATCGCCACCGACTTGAGATTTCTCTTGCTCTTCAGGTTCAGCCATTGCAGCTGGGTCTAGCCGATATTCGGTTCAATTGTAGTAGAGGTAAGCGTTTGCCAAGGTAACCAAGGCGAAGGAGAAATTGGCGATAAATCAAACAGAGAAATGAAACGATTGTAGCTACGTCGCACTTCTTAGCTCACACGCAATTCGTACCGATCTGATAACCAAATTCAAATCCAGGTTTCTGCTCGCAATCGGGATTGCAAATCCGCAGCCTTTACGTCATTCCTCCACAGCCACACATCGCGACTAGGATCGCGTTCAGCCACAATCGCAGCCGCACAAAGTCGGAGTTTTGTATTTGAATAAGGTGAACATTGCGAGCACAGGCCGAGTGAATTCATTGAATTTGTCTAAAGGGCTCCGAGAGACTACCACGATACATTGTAGGCTAACAAAGCTGCCGCTCCAGCGCCAACCCGTGGCCACGTGCTCTCCTGCCCTCGAAAGCCTGCCGTAAGATTAGAAAAAACGCCCTTCCAATTATCGCTTAAAGTGTGGTACAAAACCGTCTATACGACATCCTCGACCGCCAGCTTCCGGAGCCGATGTTCAGGAGCGTGAAGGAAGAAGCCGTGGGGTCGCCGCGAAAGGAGCAAAGCGTTCGTTCGAATCAACGACGCTTCATTTGCCATACTCCAAGCTGGGCACTATCACCGGCCCGTACTTGACCGGCCCGGCATAGGTGCCTTCGCCCTGCACCATGAAGTCGATGGCCAGGCTGAGCTTTCCCGCGGGCTGGGCCTGGCCGGCCTGCGGGAGGGCGGCGCCGCCGACGGTGGCCGGGTCGAAGGCCACGCAGGCGACGTAGTTGCGGCGCGCCATCAGCCGCTTGGTCTCGCGCGGCGCGCCCGTCACGTCCTGGCCGAAGATCTCCATCATGTCCTCCTTGGTGTCGGACGGCTGGTTGTTGCTGCGGTGGCCGTTGGTAGGCACGTACAGCGGCTTGTTGTTGTGCAGCATCCGTAGGATCGGCCCGCTCACCGGCGCATTCACCACTGGACAGGTGATGATCTGGTACATGGTCTTGTGGTCCTGCGGGTGCGCCGCGTCGTACACCAGGCCCGCTCCGCAGCACGATACTGAGCCCGAGAAGAACGACATGCGCAACGACTTGTTGTGCGCGATGCCTTGCAGGGTGCGGATGAGGTACGTTCGCTCCAAGTCCTGTTTGCGCATATTGTCAGCCGTGAAAGAATTGAGCAGGAATCCAAGCTGTCACTCACCTTCGACTCGTGTGTCCACTGGTCTCTCAGCTCGTCGAGTAGGTCGATCTCGCCGAACGGGCTAATAACGCCGCTCATCAACCCGCTCTTACCGACGGCCTTCTTTACCGCGTTGAAACCGTCGTTGACGGCTCCCTTGGCGCCTACAACGCCGGCGAGCCCACCTGCTACCTTGCCGGCCATGTTGAACGCACCCGTCACCGCTTTCTTCCCCGTCGCAACCGTGTTAGCGAGATGCTCCATCGACTCCAACCGTGGGTAGACGATTGGCACCGGGAGCATCCAAATGCAGTGCTGAACGCTAGGTGGCAGAACGGCCACCTTGGGGAACAGGCCTTGGTATGTAGGTCCAGCCATGACTTGATGAAGATTGCGTTCGGACCTGGTGTCTGGGCCGACGACTACCACTGCGGGACCCAGGAATTTGATGAAGTGCCAGCCCGTACCCGTGATGGTGAAGATATCTATGTCGTCGCTGACGTTCCGGAGGAGGTCGAGAGTGGTGTGATGCTGGAACAAAAGAAACATTTCCATTCCGATCCGTCCAATGTTCTTGAACATGTTACTGAACTGCATGTATTCCGGATATGAGCCGAAGCCGTCGAAACTAGAGCTGTCTCAGCCTAAAGTCACCTGTCAAATTGAGAATGCAACTTACAGATCGTGGTCGTCAACCGAGAGAATATGTGGGATCTGAGCAAAAGCTTCTCTCAGATGTGGTTGATCGAAGTGGCTGGTGTAGTAGTGGAAGTAAGCGTGCGTAATGTCTTCTTCGTGCCTAGGTGTCCAAGGCACGTTCTTTCGATTCTCCTTCCCACTCGTGGCAGTCCATTGCTTCAGCAGCGGGATCTCCTTCCACATCCTGTCGGCGTTGATCTGCCCTCCCAGGCCCAGCTGCGCGTGGAAGCCGTTGCAGTCGATGTGCTTCTGAAGGATATCCTTCCACATGAACCCTACACCACCCAGCTTGGCACGCTCGTTGGGGTTGACGTTCATGGCGAAGTCGTTGCCGGAATGCGCGATGAATCGCCAGCTCGTCTCGTACCTGCCGGCCACTAGGAACTCATAGCGTGTGCATCCGAGATGCGACGTAATAGCGTACGTCCATTTGGTGCCCTGTTCCTCCATCTTAAGGTCGACCTCATACCGGAAAAAGATCCATCTCTGGTGGCTGAAGATTGGACTTGGCTTAAGCTGCCGCGGGTTCGCAGAGAGATCTACGCTTTGGTGGATGTGAATTGTAGGTGGTTGCGGAGCGTCTGTGATCAACATTATTGATCCCAGCCACAAGCCTCGCTCCAGGTCCATGTTTGTGTACCTCAAGTATGGTCCAAAGTAGACGCCGTTCGTGGGCTGAACCTTGTAGATGTCCACGCCGGCCGAAGGTGGCGGTCCCGTGAAGACTGAGGCCGTTGGACTGTGCATGCTCGTCATGCTCAGCGCTGTTTCAGGTCGGTAGCCGACGGTCTGCGGTTGGAATCCAGGCGTCGCCAATGGCTTGCTGAAGGAAGCAACCGAAGGTGAGGAGAGAGGGTTGATGAAGGTTCCCGTCGGAGACATCGGCTCATTGAGATTCAACGGCGTGGGGCCCTTAGGGAACTCCCACTGCGTCGATTGCGTCGGAAGATGGATATAATAGTATTGCCCGGAATTTGGGTCGAGGTGGGCAATCCAGCCTTCCGGCAACGGTGGTGGTGACGCCGGGCCAACCGCCGGTACTGGAGAGACGTTCGCAGCTTGCGGCGGGCTCGAGATAGGCTGCTCTAGAGATGCCGTGGCATTGGCCTGAATTCTTGGGTCGTTTGCAAATGCCGGGTGCTGGGCGTTATCGGGAACCGCGCTGGCCGGAGTCGCGGTCGGCTGTGGAGAAATGGCCGCGCTGGAGCCCTGACGACTCTTTTCATTTGGATATCCTTGAGCCGTGGTGCTGCCAGCGCCACCAACAGGCTGGACGCTCGAATACGCCGGTGGAGGTTCCTCGTGGAGGTTCAACCTGCTCATGTCCTGCTCCAGAGGATGCTCGGCCGGACGGGTCGCCGGTATACTGCTGGCGGCCGAAGCGGGCTGAGGAGGGCTCTGATACGGATTCGATGCAACCGGAGGTGGCGACTGACTGCTTGAAATCGCGTTCATTCCCTGATACACCTGCGGAGCGCCATACGGCTGGCTTCCGGGCGCTTCTGTTGGAGTCCACGGTCGACGTGGCGGTTGCGTCTGTTGCGCTTGTGCCGCCAACGTGTCAGCCGGACGTTGCTGAGCGGAGTATTGAGCAGCACGCTGCTGCGCCGCGCTACTCTGCTGAGCACCGCCGCCCATGGCGGCCGCGTATCGAGCTTCAATCCCACCACTGGCAGGCTCGATGATTGGAGTTTCGGGAGGTGGAGGTGAGCCTCTCTGAGCGCGTGTTGTGGAAACGGATGCAGTCGAATCCAATCGCTGCACGCCGGACTGGCCCGGCGCTCGAAGCCCACCCGATTGAGCCGATGAACTCGATGGCGGAGGCCAATACTGCTGGTGATAGTCTGGGAACGGGTTGACTCCGCCAGTCGAAGCTTTGCGCTGGCCGTTCACAGCAGGTTGTATGTCTCCAGCGAGCCGATCCGGCGCTTTCTGGAACAGGCCAACCCTATCTGGCGTCTCAGGTCCCGGAGAGTCGGGAAGCGGCTTCGGCTGGTTGCCTCTCCTTTCTCCCAAGCTCTTTCCAGGTTGCGCTGAAGAACCAGCCTGACCGGTTCCATGTGCCGGATTGTGCGCATAGCCGGCAGCGGTGGGTTTGTTTGGGTCGTCGGCGCTGAATTTGGGTCGCGGCGAGTTAGACGACTGCGGTGAGGTCGAGTTGGCGCGCCCGCGACCATCTTCGGACGAGTCTGACTTCCTAGAAGGTCGCCGAGCGTCGTCGGGATACGGGAGAGGAGCAGAAGGCGGCTTGGACGTGGGCGCAGGATGTGGTGGTTGCGATGACGCCGGAGTAGGGGATGTGGTACCAGCCTTGTTAATCCTCAAGGGACTGACGGTTGGAATCTCTGTTTCTGGCGGCGGCACCTCAGGCTCGGTGATGAACATCTCTTCGGCCAGCCGGCCTTGCTTGCGACCGCCGTCCATGGGTACAAGCTGGTCGTTTGGTGCTGATGTGAATGCGATTCTACAGCTTCGCGCGGGGCTTCTCGCAGCGCGGCAAGCTAATGTCAGCAAGCTGACGGTCGACGCGGCGAATTCAGAAGAAGGTAGAAAGTACGGTTCTAGTGTTGGAGTCGCAAAGAAAGGTAACGAAGAGCACGGCAAGGTAAGGAGCTTGTAGTTAGCGGAGAGATATGGGCCACATTTTGGGTCTTTTAGCAAACTGCCATGTCTCATGCTCGTCTACCCATTCGTTTCCACGTCATGCTGCTCGGTCCAATCAGCCTCGAGCGACCACTTTAAGCGCCGGCGGCTCGACGTGGTGTGGCGAATGGGAAGTGGGAGCAACCGCTGCCACGCGCCTTGGCCGTAATCCGTATCCAGGCCGTGCGTGTTGGGGCTGGCGGTGCGGTGGAATGCGGCTTTATATCACCAGCATCCAGTGTAGAACAGGCATTGAACATGAGATACGCTGCCATGACACGCGTCCCTGCAGAGCGAGGTCATATTAGCATTAGTTGTGACCATCGTCAAGCTACATCTGCCGTCCCGCAAGCCCATGTTCAATGATATGATACAGATGGCCCGTGGAGAGCGAGGTGAACCCGTGTCCCGTATGCCTACATAACTTTTGCGCCGCCTGAGAAGCGTTAAGCAAGCCAAAAACAAGCAAGAACCATAATCTTCGAGGAGCGCCAACGACTTCGCTTCACACTCGCCAAAACTTCCATCCTTCTCTGATGGCTTCTCCATCGCTGACCTCGTTCTGCGCGACACCCACGAGTCTCTCGATGCCTTCGTTGCCAACGGCCTTGAGGAATTTGTCCTGATCGATCTCTTCACCGCCCGCTTCGCCCGAAGCGTTTTGAAGGACCGCGGGCCAGAGCACACCTACGCCATCGCCGGCGAGCGTAGTCTCGAACTTCTCGAAGCCCTCCTCGTCGAGCTTGCGCTGAAGGTCAGCGAGCGCGGTCGAGTCCTTCGTCTGCGCCGTCGAATCGGGCCGCAGGATCGTGATTGCGCATCCACCGCCGCCGGCGCCGGTGAGCTTCGTCCAGCCGATGCCCGCATGGTCGATCAGCTCGCGTATGCGCTCCAGCTTTGGGTGCGACACGCCAAGCCCGACGAGTAGGCCGTGGTTGATGGTGATGAGCTCGCCGAGGTGCTTCAGCGCCGCCACTCGGTCGGTGTCGAAGGTGCCGCTCGATATAAGGTCGTGCGCAGACTTGGTCACGCGGTCGATGGCATCGAGGATGTGTGCTGCGATCTCAGGGTGCGCTTTCTTCAGCGTCGCCACTTTTGCGACCTCGGTTGCCGTGCTGCGCGACTGTCGCGTGTTTACGAGCAGTAGCGGCAGTTCGGGAAAGTCTCGCAGCGGTTTCACCAACGGCGGTTTGCTGTAGTCCTTTCGTTGGAACAGGACGGCCTTGCCACCAGTGGAGACGGTGTTGTCAACTCCTGATGGGTTGCCGTGAATGCAAAGCTCGCCTACGAAGGCCCAACGGTTGATTCTTTCGATTTGCAGCTCCGACTCTTGAGTAGGTTGGTCCTGATGTGGCCCGCTGAGCGCTCTAATCTGCAGCAAAAGTGCGCAGGATAGGCAGACCGAGACGGTTGCGCTGCTGCCCAGACCCGCACCTATTGGTATTGTGGAGCGTAACGTGTAAACGCATGGAGCGGACTTTGGCGATCCAAGCGAGAGAAAAAGGTAGAGGAAGGCCGTCGCGGAGCTATGTTGGATCTTGCGAACATGCTCAGGCGCGTTCGGTGCTACTTCTTCGACGTGCGGTTGTATGGCAGCAACCAGGTCGGGATCGAGTGATGTTACGAGGTCATAGTAGAAGCGCTTTTTCGAAGGCGCAGAAAACGCTGCCCAAGGTAGATCGTCTATGTTCCATGTGTGATCGAGTGATATATCAGGAAACCTGAGGGAAACGGTCCTGCGCGACTTCGAGAGAAAGGTGACAAGGAGGTAAGATCGAAGTGAGATAGCGGCGGCGATTGCGGCCTGCTGTAGGTTAGAACCACTGTAATTCTTTCCATTGAGATCAGGAATTGGCCCTTACTTTGCCATAAACCACGGCATGTTCTCCATAGACGATGACTTTGCCCGGCGCCGACACCATGAAGGCGGGCATCAACGGTGTTGAACTTCGCCTATGTGCTCCATCTCCATCCACCGAATCGTTCAAAAGCACACTGCTCAAAGCTTTCGGTCGTATTCCGTCAACATCTCGCGATCCGGGAGTCTTGTTTTGTAAATGTCCGTTGGCGCGGCCATTGCTAAGGGTTTGAGCGAGTCCAGACGGTCTGGAGGCCATTTCTAGGCGGTAACTTGTTTGAGGTAGGAGTACAACATGGCAAAGCAAAGCGTTAGAAGGCACACAACGGACAGAACCGAAGGTGTTTCGATCGAGTCCTGCTTTTTAGCTCAACACAAATTGTTGGAAATGACGCCTCAGCTGGCTCCTGGCACGCAGGGGGGAGATGCAGGGCTGTGCAGCTTGGCTTGGGCCGACGCTTTCACAGCCATTCCATCCCTTTTGCGAGTTATCGTAATCCATTCCTGGCTCAAAAATCGAATTGCATTTCCTTGAAAATTTACAAGGCGTTTGGATAATGGTGGACGAAGTCACAACTTCTCACGCAAGCAAAGCCGGCACACTGGATTTTATTCTCGTATGTCTTCAAAATTCCAGCTATGTAAAATGTCGCAACTATTGTGTCCAGCACGATACAAAGGTACTACGGAGAAGTAGAGTCGAAGACAAGCTTGAAGCGAACAGAAAGAAAATATCAGTACATCCGTATCCACTTCAGCGGGATTACAAACAATATGTCAAAAGTTCAGGTCAACGCAAAACATGTTAGCAAATGACCTTTGGACCAGTCGAGTAGACTCCTTTTTTGGAGCCTACGTCGTTCGTCTTTTCGCCCAGGCCGTGTCGTTTCATGCGTCCCCGTCCCGATTAGCCAATTTGGTGATAGAAACCCGTCGATTGAGCCTGATAACGACAAAGCAAAACAGCAGAGTACAGGGAAAGTAAGAAAAAGATGAGTGCACTTTTGCATGTGGGTGAGAGAGAATCCATTGTGACGCCGGGGGTGGGTTGTTGACCGCCAATCTACCAATCTGTGCTCCGAATCCTCATGACGACATTAAACAACTGCTGAGCAGCCATAGCCAGTTTATATTCAGGGTGTTCGTTGACATGTCGTGAGATACAGGTTAACGTCCTCCACAACCATCCCCGCTTTACTCATCCCGCTTTCGCTTCTTCTGCTTGCGATCCGACGTTGGCATGACGTCGGGTTCAGAAAGAGAGCCGGTTGATGAGGATGAGCTGCTGGTCAGGTTGGCGCTGGCGGCCATGGTGGCATCGAAGAGGATGGCACCGAGGGCAGATGGGTCGTGAGCGTATTGTGTACCGTGCATCCGCATCTGAGTATCATCAAGGACACCCATGACGATGGAGCCGCTGCCGTGAGTGCGTTGATGCTGTGACAAGTTGTCACTGCGTGAGAACTTCTTGCCACAGTCGGTGCATTCGAACGGCTTCTCATGGGTGTGGAGCGACCGATAGTGACGCTTTAGATGTTCCTGACGGCGGAATCGACGGGAGCAAAGAGTGCACACAAAGGTCTTGGAGGGATCTTCGGTCAGAGACTGCTTGCGGCCGCGACGGCTGACAGGCTGATTGGCGGCCGGAGTCGAGGCTTCGTCAGAGCTGGAGCTACCATTGTTATTGGCAGTTTGGCTCTGGGTAGATTGCTGCTGGTTGGTGGATGTGGATCGGCTTTTACCCTCCTTCGTGCTGCCTTCTTTGCAGGGAGCAAAGTCGGAGTCAGATTCCTCTTCGGACTTTGATCGCCTGGCAGATCGCTTCTTCGACTTAGGCTTCTCCTCTTCCTGGCCGAAGGAGATATCCGTATCGTACGGCGTCATGAGTTCCGGCACAGCGAGCTCTTCTTCGAAATCGGTGAATTCGTCGGAGATTAAGCCGTCCTCGTCACCAGAAAACGGCACCAGGCTCGTGCGTTGTCGCTTGCTTCCTAGGAATTGAACGTTATCGGTGACGGGATACTGAGAGGTGGCAGATTCGTCCTCGGCGTCAAGCTCGAAAAGTGGCTCGAACGTTGGCAGGCCGTGGCTGATGCCCAAGAATTCAGCCGGTGTGGGAACTCGGAGGTCGTCTGCCTTGGGAGTGTTGATTTCGCCTCTGAGCATGAAATTTTGCGCCTCGTCGTCTCCCGGGCAAAGAGTCGGAAGCGGAGTCAGTTCCGGAGTATTGCCGACGGTCAAATTGCGAGGGTCGCAGAAGCTAAGTTCGGCTTCAGAAGATAAAGGACGTGGTCCCGGCGAAGGAGATGGTGAAAGAGATGGGCAAGCTGGGGCGGATAGCAAGTACGGGCCGGACTGAGCTGCGGGCACAGCCGAATTGTGTTGTTGGATGAACACTGTTAGAATGTCAGAAACTATGATTTCGAAGAAGCCACAAATGATTGCAATGCGGAAACGATGCTGGGAACATACCAGGAGTCATGGGCGGGGAAGCGGTGTGGGTCCAATCATCGCCCGCAAGAATCTCGGAGAACACTTCGTCCTCGCACCCAGCCTTGATACCTTCGATGTTCTGCGGTTGGAAACCTCCATTCACTGGAGTGGGAAGAATTTCAGCGCTCGATGGTGGGCTGCTTATGGCGCTGCCTGACGAAGACAAAGGCGGAGTGGACGGAGCGTAGCAGTCCGTATCAAGCGGGAACAAATATGGAGACTCCTGTTGAACGAGAATTGTTGGCTTCTGGCAGATCGGTTGCGGAGATTGAACGGGAGTCATCAAGCCTGGTGGACCGTAGGCGTGAGGTACCGCATGATACTGCATTTGAGAGCACGACGAAGACGGGCGTTGATACATGACCGGCGCGTAAAGTGGCATCTGTTCGGATCCAGGCATCGTACCAGGAGGATAAGCCCCTCCGTGAGGATGCGGAGTGAAGTGACCGTGTTGACGGGCCTCCGGGTTCGGATCGGGGTTGTAGTAGAAGAAAGATGGTCCTCCGACCATCTGAGACTGATGAGCGGCGTAAGGTCCTTCCATTGCTACTGATATGATCTAAATGACAATTGGTAAGACACTAGAAATTCACCCAATCGACAAGGCACGACGCACCAAACTTTTAATATCGCTGAGCTTGCGCGGTACAGCCCGAGTACTGTACCGAAATATTTCGATTAAGAGTAAGCGGCAGGTGGCCGACGAGAGTAGTTGGACACAGAAATGGATTGACGACAAGATGAAGCGACTGGACAACGGAACAGGATTGAGCCTGAATCCGTCTACTAAGGGTTATGAGATGGTGACGCTGGTGTGCATCCGACGTGTGATGTGTGGTAAAGGAAGGGCTGGAAGCAGTCGATCTGATGGATCGAAGCTCTCCAAAAAAAACTAAAGGCAATATAAAAAAACGGAGGGATACAGAAGGGAGAGTCGCGAATGGCGGGTTGATAAACCTCAAAGAAAAGAGAAGCGAGCGATGGGTTGGCCGTGGGGATAAGAAGAAAGAGAAGACGGAAGAGACAAGCAGAGATCAGCGAAGGACAAGACAGCGATTAGCTTTGGGACAGGAAGAAGAAACGACAGGCAGGGCATTGCCGGTGGGCGACTCTCGAATCGGGCTCAGCGTGTGGGAGGGAAGCGTCGGGATGGAATAGTGCTGCGCCCTCTGCGAAACGCAGGACCCAGACACTAATGCACCGATTATCCTGTCACCGCGCTCTGACTCGTGGAGAGAGGCAAGCAGTAGGCCGTCGGCCCCAGCATCCGCCCATGCCATAGCCCATGCCCTGGCCCGTCGTGCCAATACACCTGCTTAGGGCGGCGAGAGAGGTTTTGGGAAACAGCATAAAGTTGTGCCGCGCGTTCGATTGCGGAAAGATTGCGGACCACACCTTTGCCTGCCGTAGCACGCGGAGTTCGGTTGGAAAAGACCACGGTGGCTTTCATGCGTGCCACTGTACATGTAGGTGCATGTAGGTGCATGTAGGAGCACATTTTTCGGTGATGGCGGTGGGCGATTCGCGGGTATCAGCAGCATTCAGCGGCAACCATTGCGATGAGACCATCATTCTCCAGGCGGACGACGACGAGGAGGCGGATACTCCGGCCCAGCTCATTGGCAAAGTTCGAGATACAAGTGGGACGGCTCTTCAGAGGGTTTTTGGTGCCCTTGACGGAAGACCCAGCCAAAGGTCGGCGGTGCCGCCTATCAGAACGGCCATCACATCCATCATTTCGCGCCGCATCGATAACATCAATCGATACGCAGCGGGCCCTGAGACCTTTTGCTGAGACCCTGCGCTTTCCTTTCCACTGTTCCCCGCGTGGCGGCGCACATAATCCTCCTCGGTGGCCGGTGCCAGATCTGGCGCGCGATTTGCGGACGGGAGCAGCCTATCACCATATCGATGCGCTGGTTCCTGGCCTGTATCGCACATTGCCATGCAAAATCAAAGGTCCCATTTGATAATTCGCGACGGTGACAAAAATATCACGCCGAGCCTGTCACCATTGTCAATCGCGTTGATGCCGCTTGGCGAAGATTCATCTCAATCAATCACCACCTCTCGCGAGCCTGTAGAATTTTTTCGGCAGAAGTCACCGGCGATCGGTTGACGGTCGGACGATGTGCTGACCGTCAGATTTCTACAAGAAAAAAAAAAGCAGACGCGGCTCGTCACTGCATCGGACGCGTCGGTTCAGAAAGCCTAGGGGAAAGCAATCCGCTGCAGGAACAAAATGGTTGTCACGACGCCTCGCATGGAATGGCACGGCATGGCATTGCAGGCCACCCGAAACCGACGTGCCTTTCGCCCACATCCTCCGACGCTCCTCCGACCGTCGACCATTTTGCTGCACTCCACTGCGCTTCAACATGGTGCGACGAAGATGCATGCAGGACGAGGTCATCCGCATGGCGAACGAACGATGAGCGACTGGCGACGAACGGTGACCTCAGCGTAGAAGCGCAAAGCTGCAAAAGGCCGCTGCCGGGCCTGGCTCGTTGCTCGAACCGAGGGAGACGTGCAGCGCAACCGCTCCGACCCGAGTGTTTCAGACGCTGGATGCCTGGAGTGGCGATAGCTGAACTCATGCATTTGGTCAACAGCAAATATACGCGCTGATGGCCTGGGTCGCGCTGCAGTCGCGTCTCTGCCAGCGAGCATTCCCGGTCCTCAATATATTCGCACTTTCTCTTCCAGCAATGCCTTCATGTGAGATGTCTACGAAGGCCTGCACCTCTGCATAGACACAATTTCCACTTCTGTTCTATTTTGGAGCCGTGGGACGGCGGAGGACCAGCTGGAATCCCATTGGTGAGTGGCGGGTCGGATTGGCTAAGCGCAGTCGCTGCTTTTCGTGAGCGACTTAAAACCCAACCACAACCCGACCTCACATTGCCGTCCCTGGCATCTTGCAGCTGGAGCGCTGCCTCTTGCGGATGGCTTCGAGAACAGCGGCGCTTGGATCGCGCCGTCGCCCGCGAGTCGACTCTTCGCTCTCGCCTACGGCCTTTTCCTCAGAACGGCAAAGCACAACGCAGAAGCTGGAACTGCCGCTGATGGTCAGCACGCCGGTTGAAAGGCCAATCGCCACTCTGGCAAATCCGACCCATTGGGTTGCCTTCCATCGCTGTCCGTCGTCCTAATGCAGGAACGATGCAGGTACGCCCAGCGCGAGACCGAACCCAAGTCGTGAGACAGTTCAGCCGTCTGGCCTCTCTTTATTGCTCTCTCCGATTGCTCCCTCTGACCGGTGAGTTGCGAGAGCTGATCCAGAGGGACGACCGACGGTGAAGGCCAACGACTCTGTTCTTCCAGTGACCCCGGCGAGAGCGGCATGGCGTTTCCTAGCGAGTTCACCCTGCCCCGGGGAACCGCTTGGCTTCCTCTGGCGCCCTCGTAACTTTCCTAGAATCTTCCAAAGGCCTCAATTCTTGTCTTCCGGTGGTCCGGCACATCCTTTGATGGCTTGAACCTAGCACGGCCAGTACCAAAAAAAATTTTATGCGGCCGGTTTCCGTAACATTCCCACTTTTCTTCAGACGAAAAAGAAAATGGAGGGGACCGGCCCTAGATGAGTCTGCATAATCGTCAACCCTTTAGCTTAGGTGAGAGACCGGCGTCATGGGCCGGTGCTATCGTGGAGGATCAACATTTTTCGGAAGGTCGATGGATGGGAACCGTGCCATGTCACTCGACCAACTCGTCAGTGTCACGGTGCTTTTGCCCAGGAACGGTTGGCCCAGCCACTTTCCAGCCGCGGTCCCTAGCCCTGAAACCGGCGTCGGTGTAGCTTTTGCCTCGTTCATCATCCTCGGATCCGTGGGTCGAGGGAAGTCAGCGAAATGAAGCTCGTC
>Ga0335073_10004352_pt1 | contig 19809 bp, 22 predicted proteins | sample Lox_Sample_22_FD_207093 | JGI IMG/M metagenome (GOLD analysis project Ga0335073, IMG submission 207093) | Soil microbial communities from Loxahatchee National Wildlife Refuge, Florida, United States - Lox_Sample_2.2 | ecosystem: Environmental > Terrestrial > Soil > Wetlands | place: USA...
TGGGGAGGAAGGAGCCTGCCCAATCGCAGCGCTCGCTCCCACGACCAACATCAAAGCACGAACGGCAATTCTGGCAAGGGGTTTCATACTTCACTCAAAGCTGCGGGTCGAGTGCTTGTCGCCAAGGATGGTCTCGACCACATACGGTTCTTTCATCGGCAGACGCGGTCGGGGCGTTACCACGGGAGCAGGCGCGGGCGCTGTTCCTGACAACTGCGCCATTTGCATAGGGGCAGAATTGACCCGCGTGTGGTCAGCGCCATTGCGCAACACAAACTGAATTCCCCCTTGGGAACTGGCCAGCACCAGCTTCTGCGCATCCTCTGGGGTCAGAAGCAGGGTCACGACGTTGACGGTCTCCGGTTTGCCTTGAGGATCGGGTTGCAGGTTCTGGCCTGCCGTCAGCACCTCGACATCCTGCAAGACAATTTGCGTTGCCGGAGTAGGAACGCGATCGGTTCGGAAGGTCACGAGTACGTCGACGTGAGACCCGGGGAACAGGAACCCGGCAACGCCAACGACCTCGTCTGATTTGACCGAGGTGGCACGCATGCCCTCCGGAATCCTGGTGGTCAGCCCGATACCGGAGCCCGGCGCGGCAAGATAGTCAGCCAGCATGGGCTGCGAAGCGGCGATGGGGTAGATCACCACCCGACCCTCGAGATCGGCCACCTTGGGGAAGGCCCCCGATAACGGTTTCGCGGCGGACCACTCGATCAATGTCAGGTCTGCCGCCTTTAGCACCTCTCCTGCCTGTATGGCACGTGAAGCAGCCACGTAATGCTGAACGGGTGTGGCCGAGCCGCCACGCGGGATCAGCTTGCGAGCAACAAAATACGTTATGCCGCCCGACAGCAGCAGCGCGATTAATAAAGCGACCAGCAGACGACGGGAGTTCATGTCTTCATCTCAAGCACAACCTGGCGCCGAGGCCGCCGAAAGCAGCTGCGCTGGCAGCCACCTCCGGCGCCTGGCGGGTTGCTTCTTACGGTGCAGCCACGCTGGCTATTCCCTGGCACGCGCTACGACTGTCTTCTCGACAGTCGCCGCCCAGAGCTCAAGCCACCGCACTGCTCAATTTGCTGCCAACGGCGCTAAACGCATTACTGATGTTGCTGGCCAGCGAGCTCATACCCGCAATCGCTGCCAGTGCAAGTACCGCCGCGACGAGAGCGTATTCGATCAGGTCCTGACCCGATTCCTCGCGCAGTAGATTTCGAAGCGTTCGTACGTTCATAGTTCCCCTTTCCCCTCTATGGAGCCTGCGGCAGGCGGTCTTGCGTGCCGCTCTGCGATTGCAGTAAGCCTCAGTGACTCTCATCGGCAAAGCAGTGGATTCACCACAGGGACAAGTGAGGAACACTCGGAAGTGTTGCCGAAACGGGAAGGGGAGAACAGCGATTGGAAGGCCGCAATTAGCAGTTAGCGCTTAGAAGCTCGAGGTGTGTCGGCGGCTCACTGCTCAATGCTGGGTAACAAGCGCCCGTCACGGATGCTGTTCCGCCGTTCACAGGATGCTGTGACAGGCGACACGGCAACGATGAGTCCCGATGAGTACAGTGGAATCGGTCTTATAAGCCCGAAACGAACGGGAAATTCATGGAGGAACTATGTCTCAGAAACGGATGATCGCCGTTCTGATTGCGGCGATCGCAGTATTCGCCTCGACGGCGGTGCTGGCGGCGAACAACACAATGGGAGTAGCCGAAAAGCAGACAATCAGTTTCAGCGCGCCCACGGTGGTTGGCGGAACCCTTCTGCCCGCCGGTGATTACAAAGTCACCCACCAGATGAACGGCCAGACGCATGTCATGATCTTCAAGGCGATCAAGGGGACGGCCGAGGCGAAGGCCAACTGTAACCTGGTGCCGTTGAAGGCCAAGGCCGAGTTGACGCAGCAAACCTACACTACCAATGCCAAGAACGAGCGTGTCCTGCAGGAAATGACTTTCGCGGGAGACAAGGCGAAGCACGTGCTCGTGCAATAACACGATCGGCAGACGTTAACAGAGGCGGCTGAAGAAGCCGCCTTGGTTGTCCGTGAAGATCACTTTGCGGTCACGACGCTGGCGACAATCGACCGAAACTCGTCGTCGTTCAAGAGCCCGCCGGCCGCGATTGCCTTGCGTTTCACAGCTTCCAAAATCGCATTACGGCTTGCTTCAGGCACCTCGATTCCGAGTTCCTGCGCCTTGAGGCGAACGCTATCCAAGCCGCTCTTTTTCCCCAGCGCGATCCCACGGCTGGCTCCCACCAGCTCTGCGGCATAGGGCTCGATAGCCTCGGGGATGTGGAACTGACTGGCAACGGCGCCACTTTCCCGCACGAAAAGATTCTGTCCGATCAGCGGCTTCCATGCTTCCAGCTCATATTTTCCGGCGCGGCGAACGGACTCCGATACTACGCGCACATACTCGAGCTTCAGTTCCACGGGAACGTCATAGAGACAGCGAAGGGCGAGGGCCACTTCGGCGATATCCGTATTGCCCGCCCGCTCACCCATACCATTGATGGTGCCCTGAACCCAAGTCGCACCACCGCGAACCGCAGCAATGGCAACAGCCGTCGCTAAGCCGAAATCGTTGTGACCGTGCCAGTGGATGGGGGTGTCGCCGGCCCAATCCTTGGCCCAGCGTACGAGAAACTCGGCCGATTCCGGAGTACACACACCGATCGTATCGACCAGCACAATTTCCTTGGCACCGGCCTCGAGCGCAGCCAGGTAAATATGCTTGAGAAAGTCGAGATCAGCGCGAGTGCCGTCTACGGCGAAGAAGGCGACGCGAATGCCGCTTTTCGAAGCATAGCCGACGGCCTCACTGACGCGGCGCAAGGCTTCGTCCCGCGACATTCCATACGCTTTTAGTTTGATGTTGCTGACTGGAGCTTCAATCACCGCAGACTGCAATCCGAGCCGTACCAGTTCATCCACATCGCTGCGGGTCGCGCGCGAGAATCCCCAAATCTCGGCATGCCTCAGACCGGCGCGCAGGATGAGAGAAATCGCTTCCGCATCTTCCGCAGACACTTTGGGAAATCCTGCCTCGATTCTCGCGACCCCGAGCTGATCCAGCTGGCGCGCGATCGCAAGCTTTTGTTGCGGGCTAAAGACGACGCCCACCGTCTGCTCACCATCGCGGAGCGTGGTGTCATAAAAGCGGACCGTTCGTGAACGATCCAACGCGGGTGCAACGTCAGGGCGAGAGTTCAGCTCGCCGGCCCAAACTTTGCCCGCGACGTCGCTCATCGCACGACTCCCTTGCGGTTCGCTTCCGCCCCGGCTCGGTTTCCGTGCGCCTGTTCCCACGTGATCACGGGGTTGCGCAGCACGCCGATCTGCTCGATCTCGCATTCCATAACATCACCCGGCTTCAAAAACCATGCCTTGGGATCAGCGCCAAAGGCGGCAACGCCGGACACCGTCCCCGTCGATACCACATCTCCTGCGCTATATCCCATCGGCGAATAATGCGCGAGTATCTCGGGAATGCTTACGGACATCTTGCTGCTATGGGAACGTTGGCGCGGCTCACCATTGACGCGCAACTCCATTGCCAGATTATGAGGATCGCTGATCTCATCGGGAGTAACAATGTGCGGCCCAAGTGGGCAGAACGAATCGATTCCTTTGCAAAAGCTGAACACACCCGATTTCATCTCTTGCCGCTGAATATCCCGCGCCGTGATGTCGTTGAAGATGACGTAGCCGCCGACGTATTCGCCGGCATCTTCTGGCCGGAAGTGCTTTCCCGCCTTCTTGACGACTACGGCCAATTCCAGCTCATAGTCGAGTTCCTGCGTAAGATGCGGCGGGAAGATGACTGGCTCGTCGGGGCCGATAATGGCGTCTACGTTTTGAAAGAAGACGATCCAGGGCAGCACGGGGTGGGAAAAGCCCGCCTTCTCCGCCTCGTGATGATGTTCACGAAAGTTGCCGGCGGTGTGGAAAAACTTCTTCGGGATGATCGGTGCCTTAACGTGAACGTTCTTACGGCGATAGAAGACCGGCTCGCCATCCACTCCGGCATCGATCTCCTGGACGACCGCATAATCGAGGGCCGCGCGTGCGGCGTCAAGGCTACGGTCGCCGCCTTCGAATAGCATGCGCATGTCGGGCGGAACGCGAGCATCCGCCATGGATCGAAAGGCCGGATCGTTCTCATGTTCGCGCAGGTAGGCCTTACAGGCGGTATTGAGATCGACGATTCCGTCACCGGCTACAAGCGCTCCGATGCGTTGCCGTCCTGAGTTGTCGAGAAATGAGACCAGCTTCATAGGCAAGCAGCGGCCAAGCCGCCTGACGAGTTTATTTGGAGATGAATGGCTTTCGCAAATCCGCGAAAATCTGGGTCACGGTTGCTGATTCTGTTCCGGTGGAAAGCTGTTGCCCGGCTGCAGCGGTTGCTGGGGAGTGTTTTGCTGTCCAACCCCACTCTGTCCAAAGCCGTTGTTCTGCTGTCCGAACCCATTCTGCTGACCATTCTGTCCGTTGAGCTGGCTCGCTGGAGTTCCGATGTTGGTATTACCGGTAGTGCTCGGCTGGTAGGGGCCGCGCAACAAGACATTCTGCTGGTCCATCATCGGGTTGTAGATGAACATCCACTGATTGTAGGTCTTCTTCTTATTGTAGATTCGGATCGTCGGGTCTTTACTGAGGCTGGCAACACCAACAATCGTCCCGGTAAGCGCCTGCCCGCCGGTTGCGGAAGTCAAGGGACTACCCGGGGCGCCTCCGACCGCTCCCGCCTGATTGCTCCCAAAGGGGCTGGAGCTGTTGCCGAAGCCGGCCTGGTTGCTTCCGAAGCTCGACTGGTTCCCCGACTGATCTCCGGTAGTCGGGACCGCTTCCTGATTGCTGCCTTGGTCGGAATTTGTCGCAAAACCGGTGGTGATGCTTCCCGGTTGCTGGGACTGCTGAAACTGCTGTTGCTGCGCCCCTCCGAAACCAGAATTGCCAAAGCTAGAACCGCCGAACCCGGAGCTGCCAGCCGCAGAGCTTCCACCCGGAACGACCGCACCGCCAGGCGTAAGGGCGCCACCTTGAGCCCCCAAGGCGCCCGCCGGTATTCCAGGTCCTGCCGTGTTCGTCAGCAACGACTGAATGTCGTTGTAGCTCAGCAGCTTCCATTTGCCGTCCTTGGTAAGAGGATCTTTGTAGCGCTGGCGAAGATAGCGGATCTGGCCTTTGTCTAGATCGTCGAGGCTGGAGGGATAGCGCCCGTTCTTCTTGTAAAACTTCTTAATGGCACGCATGTACTCGGTGCCGCGGTGGATCATCTCCTCTTCGCGATCGCGCTTCATCTGCTGCACCATGCGGGGTCCGACGACATACGCGAAAGTAATGACCAGAAAAGCCATCATGAGCAGGATGGCGAGCAGCAGATATCCGCCATCACGCTGGCCGCGGGCGGAGGAGCGCCGAAGTTTCTCGAGGCGCCGCTTTTCCACATTCTGCTGCATAGCTGACAATCTTAAGATCCCGCGGTAAGAGGAATGGTTTGCGTGTGGTTGGTCAGCACGTCCTGCACTTCCACAGAATTCTGTCCGACATGCATGATCTTGTAGCGCCGATCGACGATGTCGCCTTCCTTGGCCAGGAAGATATCCTCGCCCTTCAAAAGGAAGACGCGCTTGGTAGCGCTCTTGGGAGGACCTTCGTAGCCGTAGAACTTCAGGTCGATCGGCGGAGGTGGCGGCGGCTGCTGGGCGGCTTGCTGTTGCAGTGCTGATTGCACCGGATTCGGAATGTCCTGTGGCGGAGGCGGCGCCTGTGAGCTGAAGATGTTCCGCCCATTGCCTTTATAGGTCACGTCCTCGCTCGACCTTAGCAGATCGAAGCGTAGGGTCGGATCCAGAGAATGCGCCATCAGACCATGCTTGTGGCCAGCATTCCCGCTCTTCGCGGGTTGAGCCGCGTTCTGCGAGGGAGCGCCATTGTCACTTCCGTTCCCGGAAAATTGATAGACCAGCAGAGCCGCCGCGAGTACCAGCAGCACGCCGGCGATAATGGTCTTCTTTTTACTTTCGGTTCCCAGTTTCACGACGAAACCGCTCCCCCGCGCATGTAGGTTTCCACTTTCAGTTGCAGTCGCACGTTGCCCTGCTGTTCGCCCAACGCGATTCCATCAATGAGGAAGAACATCTTGTCGCGCTCCAGGGCGTTGATGAACTTGACCTCCTGCAGGTATTCACCGGAAAGCGAAATCTCCATGTTCAATTTGCGCAGGCCTCGAATCGGGGCATCCTTCTCTTCATATTTGACGCCGCTGAGGCGCACTCCGGTATCAGAGGCGAGCTTGCCCACCTCGGCGGAAACGGCAGAGTACTCGGACGGAAAACGAGAGTCATAGAAGCCGGTGATGTCGTGCGAGGCCTGTATCAGTTTCTGGTTAATGCCCCGTGTCGGCAACACCTCTTCCTGTTTTGCAAGAAGCTGCTCTCGCATCTTCGCGTACTCACGTTGGCGCGCGTGGCGCGACCGCCCTGCCGGCGAAAGAATGTAGCCCACACACGCCAGATCGAGCACCACCAGCGCAATCACGACGGGCATCAGTTTTTTGCGGGTTTCACGGATACTGGCCATCAGTGCCCCCCCGTTCCCGGCCGAATGGCGCGATTTTGTGCCGATTTCACGCTGTATGAACCGCCTGGTGCAGGAGCACTGGAGTTCGCTTTGGGGGCACGGACCGAAGAATCCGCTGCCGTTTTTGCTTGATTGTCCATCCGTCCTGGTTTTGCTTTGGTATCGCCATCGGCGGCCATGGCGGTGTCGTCGCTGTCGGGGGGACCGGGCACGTAGATGGCAGCGATGTCGAACTGAATGTTCCCGCCTCCGGCCGCCTGCTCGCCAGAATTCGTGGTGACCGTCTCGGCCACGATTTGAGCCTGGCGAAGATGGCTCGATTTCTCCATGTTGCGCACCAGTTCAACGGCGCGGTCGCGCGAATCGGTCGCGACAATGACGTGCAGCACCAGATCGTTGGTCTTGGTGTACTCCGGCTTCATGGAAACAACATGCAAATCCGCGGGAACGATCTTTTCCATCTCGGTGAAGATGTGGGTCCACGAAAGCGACTTGCGGGCGAACAGCTGGTTCAAAAAGTCCGACTGATCGGCGATCACCTTGTTCGCAGGTTTGTTCAATATGGCGTGGGCCTGGGCTTCTTCGTTTTCCAGGCTGTGCATCTGCCACTGGATCTGCGCGAGCTGGCGATTGATTCCCCGTGAATGAAAATGCTGATACAGGATGTAACTCAGGAGCAGAACGGCCAGCACGCCCAGGCCAGTGATTGCCAGGGTTATCTGCCGGCGATAGGTCTGCGCCACCTCGTAGGGCTGGCTGGCGAGATTGATGTTGAAGCGCATCAGCAGACCAACGCCCCCATAACTCCGGCCAGCGTCGAACGATTGACAGTCCCCGCCGCTGCTCCCATGGAAGCGCTCGACACGAGTTCTTCCACACGAATCTGGGAGGTGGCGCTGAGCGCGGTCTGCAGGGCTTGCAGCGAACTCAGACCGGTCACCAGCATGCGATCGACGCCCACGCCGTAGCGGTCTTCGAAGTACACCAGCGAAGTGTTTACATCATCCACAAGAGATTCGCCGGTAATTTCGTCCCCCCCATTGTCGAGTGCCCGGTAAAGCAGCAACTGGTCCTGATCGACAATTGCGAAGGTCGTAGTTCCATGCTCAACTTTGATCACCATCGTCGGACGGGAGGCATCAACCAGCCCGAGCGCTGCGATCATCGAGGGCAGCACCGCGCCGGGATTGTAGCCGGCCTCCAATACCAGCGATTCATATTCCTCAAGCACGGTGCGCGGTGTGACAGCGGCAACCACTCGTATGGGATTGACCGTGGTCTGGCGATCAAAGGAAAGGGAGCATTGGTCGACATCGAACGGCAGGGACTTCTTCAGCCGAAAGCGTACCACCGCGTCCGCATCGACCGCTTTGTCCGGCAGAGTCTCGAAATCGAGCAACATGACTCGGGTGCTCGCATCTGGAATCACCAGACAGATGTCACGCGAACGGGAGGCCACGGCAATCAGAGAGTCGCGCAGCGCCGGCATCAGTTTGCCACGATCGGCAATATTGGCCTGCTGCAACCCGGGCGTCAGCATTCCCGGCGGGAGTGCGGCCGTGTTTGCCGCTTCCAGGTTTGAGCCTTTGTCCCCAGCGCGAGCGGTGACGAGCCTATCGGCACTGATCTCGCAGGCAACTTTGGGACGCCGAATGGACCTTTGTGGTATCAGATTCAACTTTGCACTTAAAAATCGGTCATTAGCCGATGCGGCGCCATTGTGAACTAGGTCGAAAGCAGAACCCAGCAGTCCTTCAGCATGCGCCGAATGCTAAGTGCTTAGGTGCTGCTCCCTTATCTTGTAGTCTCGATAAACGTGACCTTATTGATCTCCTTCAGTGTCGTCAGGCCACGCTTCACTCTATCAATTGCTGACTCGCGAAGGAAATGCATACCTTCTTCCTTGGCGGTACGTCGGATTTCGCTGCTCGGCTTCTTGGCTAGAATCATCTCGCGCACGTTGTCAGTCAGTTCCAGAAGCTCATGGATGGCCGTCCGGCCGCGAAATCCCGTTCCCGCGCACTCAATGCAACCTTCACCTTCATAGAACGGGAACGTCAGCCATTCCTTCGGGTCGAAGCCGCTGGCCTCTAATTCCTCCGCAGAATAGTGCACTTGTTTCTTGCAGAAGTCGCAGATTAAGCGAACCAGCCGCTGCGCCAGGATGCAGTTCAAGGCGGAAACGAAGTTGTAGGCTTCCACCCCCATATTCAGGAAGCGGCCTAGAACGTCGACCACGTTGTTGGCGTGGACGGTGGTAAACACGAGGTGACCGGTGAGGGCAGAGTTGATGGCGATCTGCGCCGTCTCGGTGTCGCGGATTTCGCCTACCATGATCTTGTCGGGATCGTGACGCAGGATGGAACGCAAGCCACGAGCGAAGGTAAGACCCTTTTTCTCGTTGACCGGAATCTGGGTGATACCGCGAATCTGGTATTCGACCGGATCTTCGATCGTGATCAGCTTGTCTTCATCGGTTTTAATCTCGTTCAACGCGGCGTATAGCGTCGTCGTTTTTCCCGATCCTGTCGGTCCGGTGACCAGCACCATCCCGTACGGCTCTTTGATGTAGCGGCGAAACTTGCGCAGATCGTCTTCGCTGAAGCCGACAACGTCTAGGGTGAGCTTATGGAATTTCTCGCTCATCGATTCTTTGTCGAGCACGCGGAGCACGGCATCCTCGCCATGAATCGAGGGCATGATGGACACGCGAAAGTCGATGGAGCGTCCGTTGTAACGGACACGGAACCGGCCGTCCTGCGGAACGCGGCGCTCGGAAATATCCAGCTCGCTCATAACCTTGATGCGCGAGATGATCGTCGAGTGATGCTCCTTGGCGATGGGCTGCATCGCCTGCTGCAGTACGCCGTCGATGCGGTACTTGATCACCACGGAGTCGTCGCGCGTCTCGATGTGAATATCGCTGGCGCGTCGCTGTAACGCGGTGAAGATCGTGGTATCGACCAGGCGGATGATTGGGCTTTGGTCAGTCTCGCCGGTCAATTTTTCGATCGAGATCGTCTCGTCGGTGTTCTCGTCTTCGCTGATGACGTCGAGGGCAAAGTTCTCGCCGGCTTCTTCCAGCACGCGCTGCGACTGTTCGCTCTTCTTCAGAACGTCATTGATTTGCGAGAGGCTGGCGACTTTGGTAACGATGCGACGGCCAAGCAGCAGGCCGATTTCGTCGATCATCATCAGCTGGCTGGGATCGGCCATGGCGATGACCAACCGGCCATCGGAGTTCTCTTCCAGCGGCACGAAGTTATAGCGGAACATGAGATCGACTTTGATCTTGCGAAACAGTTCGTGCTGGATGTGGAAGTTCTTCAGGTCTACGAATTCGCAGCGATAGCGGCGAGCCAGGTCTTTGCCGTGCTCGATTTCATCGCTGACGGCAATGCCGCCGTTACCGTTGACGAAGATCGCTTTGGGTGGTGTCGCCATGTGAGGCCTCAGTTTCTTTCAGCAATTAGCAATTAACCAGAACGATTCGCATCCCGTGCATTGGCGGAGTGCTAAGTGCCGAATGCTAATTGCTGCGTCTAATGTAAGCTTCCGGCTCCCAAACTGAAGATCGGCAGGTACAGTGAGATCAGCACGAAGGCCACGACCACGCCCATGACGATCAGGATTACCGGCTCAATCAATGCCATGGCGGTTGCCAGCGCATTCTGCACATCTTCTTCATAGAACTCAGCGATAGAGTTCAGCATGGCCGGCAACGCACCGGTGGACTCGCCGACTTCGATCATTTCCACCGACATCTGCGGAAACACCTCGGTCTCTTCCAGACTCTTCGCCAGCCCCTGGCCCTCGCGGACGCTGCGAGTGGACTCATGAATGCCGTGCGCCATCAGCCGGCTCTGCATCGACTCGCCGGCGGTCTCGAGCGACGGCACCAGCGGCAACCCACCGGAAAGCAGCGTCGACAACATGCGCGAGAAGACCGCGACCTGATACTTAAGCCAGATGTCGCCCAGCAGCGGCACGCGCAGCTTAAAGCGGTCCATCGCAGTCGAACCGCTGTCGCTCTTCATCCAGCGCCACAGCAGGAAGCCCAGTCCGACGGCCACGGCAAGCGCATATAGCGAGTAGTGCTTGGCGTTCACCCCGACAGCCAGCATGAACGAAGTCATTGCCGGCAGGGCCGCGCCCAGCGTGTGATACAGGTTGGCAAACTGGGGGACAACAAAAGTGATCAGAAATGTCATCATCACGATGAGCACCCCAACCAGCAACGCCGGGTACACCAGCGACGAGATCAGTTTTTTGCGGAAGCTGACTGACAGACGCTGGAAGGCGATATATCGCCCGAGAACCTCCTCGAGGTTGCCGCTCTTTTCCCCGGCCAGCAAGGTCGTGGTGTAGACCTTGGGGAATACTCCCTGCGCTTCAAAGGCCTCCGACAGCAATTCGCCGCCGCGGACCCGATCACGCACATTTTGCAGTACGGAACGAAAAAACACATTGCGCTGTCGCTTAATCAGCAACTCGAGGGACTGAATGATCGGCAGGCCGGCATGAATGAGCGTGACAAACTGCTGGTTGAAGATAACAAACTGGTCCTGCTTTACCTTGCGGCGGCGAGGTAGTCCGATATCGGTCGAAAGCAGGCCCTTGCTCTTGATCGAATAGACGAAATAGCCCTGTTGCGCGAAGCGGTCGCGAATTTCCGCCTCCGAGGCGCCGTTCTCGACCTGCTCCAGAACGTGCCCCCGCTCATCGGCCATTTTGATCGTGTATTCGGCCATACTTTAAGAGTATCCCTCAGGCGAGAACTGTTAACGGTAGTCTAACATCCAAGAATCAACCTTCTGCTGTGAGATTTCCTACGACAGGCGACCCTTTTCCCCGTTTTTTATTGCTCTCCGGAATACACCGACAGCCATCACCTCGTGTCGTTGCTGATTACGGGCTAGTCCAGAAACTCCGTTCCAGACACCACCTCCACGCCAGGCGGGGGCTCAAAGCGGAACTGCTGTTCTGGTATTTGGACGTTTTCTTTTTGTTGAAGAAAGCGGAATTCGGTGGTCGAGCCGTCCAGTTCGTCGACAACAATTCGCGTGATCAGGCCGTCAGGGGAGACTTCGAGCAAGGTCTGCGCTACACGGTCGCGCAAGCCCTTAGGGATTCCCCTTAACACCACGTCGCCGGCCTGCATCGGTTTTTGGTCGGGGGCGATCGACAGCCCCTCAAGCTCTTTCTCCAGCTTGGTCTTTCCGAGGAGATATCGTAGGGGCGAGCGCAGGTCGTCCAGAGCTTTTACTGGCGTCCGCCGCGCCTGATGTTCCCCGGGAACATAGAACCAGGCGATTTTCCCATCAGTGATAAACAACTTGGGCCGCGGCTGATCGTAATCCCAGCGCATCTCGCCGGGTTTTCGCAGCAACAGGGTGCCGCTTTCAGTCCGCGTCATTCCGGCGCCAGAATACGTTTCGGTGAAATGCGCTTCCAGCGTGCGCATGTGGTCGTAGCGCTGGTCGACTTTCTCGGCAATAGCGTGGACGTCTTGCTGGGCAAACAGTTGCACTGAGCCCAGGACCAGCAGGATCCCCGTCGCGAGCAAATTTCGCGCCGTTGCGAATGGGGACCTGCTACCAGACTTGCGATTTGTCAGTGGCCTTTTCAGGACTCTGCTAAGGGCGAAAAATCCGGCGGGCTGAGCTTTCGCAACCTAAAGATGCTGCAGGCCACGGATCGCCTGGCTGCAATCAGTTACTGATCACTGGACTGGATGAATCGGCCGGGCCGGAGGCGTTATAGTGGACCTCGCCCGACTCATCCGAGTAGAATCGGCGCTCGCCGGTCGTGCCCACCTGGTCCGGCACAGCGGTAATAGTGTATGACCGGATCGCCCCGTTCACCTTTTCGCCTGGCGTATAAGTGAACGTGTATCCGCTCTTACGCCCCCCAGCCAGATTGTTGTCGATGGTCTGCTCGCCGCCGCCCTGGGCCGTCCCCCCCAGCATTGCCAGGTCCGGAGTAAAGCCGACATCGGGATGGCTGCTGGAGTAGATCATCTCGGCTTCATTAACCGCCTGGATGCTGGCGATAGCTGACGCCTCGTGCGCTGGTATGGTGGATTTCGTTAGCCTGGGAATCGTAAAGGCTGCGATGATCAGGATGATCGTGACAACGATCAAGAGCTCGATGAGGGTAAATCCCCGCTGTCCGTTGCGTCTGCGCATACAAACCTCTTCTCTCGTCAGCCTGAGCGATGTGTGCCGGCCGCCGCAGATTCGTATTGACATGTAAGAGCGTTAGACGACCGCGGCAAGCAACAGCTGACAAGCAGAATTATTCTTCAGTCGACATTCTATGTCAAAGCATTGGACGCGGTACCCAGAAAAAGGTATGGCTTCTGGCTAACCGATGGCCCTCTCAGTAATCAGCAAGCCAATGAATCCCGCGTGATCTTCAACCCATTTAGATTTCCCAGAACGGTCACTGCGATCAGCTCGGGCCGGAACAGTTCCCTGGCCGAGGTCAGCAGGTCCTCCTGGGTCACGGCCTGAATGCGATCGATGATCTCGTCCATGCTGACAAAGTGCTCGTAATACATCTCCTGCCGGGCCAGATTCGACATGCGGGCCGTGCTTGACTCCAGGCTGAGCATCAGACTTCCCTTGAGCTGGTCCTTGGCGCGCTTTAACTCCTCTTCGCTGATGGGAGTTTCCTTCAACTGGCGCAGCTCGCCGACGATCGACTGGACGACCTTGGGTGCTGACTCGCGGGAAGTTCCGGCATAAATCGAAAGCATTCCAGTATCCCGGAACGGATTCAGCTCCGAGAAGATGGAATAGACGAGACCCTGTTTTTCCCGAACGTTCTGGAACAGCCGCGAGCTCATGCCGCCCCCCAGCAATGTATTCAGCACATACATAACGTACCGGCGACTATGGCTGATGGAGTACGAGGGCACGCCAACACAGATCTGCACCTGCTCCAGCGCTTTCTTGTTGCGCAGGATGATGCGCGAGTTGATCTTCGGAGGCGTGTCGTGCCAGCCGTTGGTTCCCTTCGGTAACGATCCAAAACGCTGGCGCAACAGCTCGACAAACTCAGGGTGATGGATATTGCCGGCAGCAGAAATGATGAGATTGCCAGGGGCAAATTTGCCGCCGTAGTACGTGAGAATTGCATTCTGATCGAAACGTCGCACCGTTTCCTTGGTACCCAGAATCGGCTTTCCGAGAGGATGGTCCTTGAAGAAATTCTGAGTGAAAATCTCGTGCACGAGATAGTCGGGATTGTCCTCATCCATCTTGATTTCTTCGAGAATGACGCCGCGTTCGCGAACAATCTCCTTGGCATCGAAGACGGGATGCAGAACCATGTCGCTCAAAACATCAACCGCCACGGGCAGGTGCTCATCGAGGACTTTGATGTTGAAGCAAATTGTTTCTTTGCCGGTGAACGCGTCCATGTTGCCGCCGATGGAGTCGACCTGACGGGCAATCTGTTCCGCCGACCGGTTACTGGTCCCCTTAAACACCATGTGCTCGACAAAATGAGAGATGCCATTGACCTGGGCGTCCTCGTGGCGCGAGCCGGACTTTACCCAGATTCCCATCGAGACGGAGCGGATGTGATCCATGCGCTCAGTGAGTACCGTGAGCCCGTTGGCAAATACCTCGCGTTGAATATTGCGCAGTTCTTCAACCATAATTGCTGCTCCAAGCGACGCGACCCGTCATCGCGTAGCTTGATCAATACGAAACCCTGACCCGAAAGTTCGCGTAAGCTATGGTGTGCCAGCTGTACGACTCACGCGATGTTAATGACGAAGACGCCCGAAGCGTCGTCGGGTGAGCGGAATATAGTTAGCATATTGGATGCATGAACCAGCCGCAACATACCGAACTATTAGGCCTTTCATTTCAGCAGCTTAGCGAGATTGCCGAGCAGCTTGGCGAGCCTCCCTACCGCGCCCGGCAACTATTTGACGGCCTGTATCGGCAAAGGTGGCCGGTGCTGGAGCAATTTAGTCCGTTGCCAATGGAGCTGCGGCGCAAGCTCGGGGAAGCAGGCTTCTCTATCGGGCTGCCGAAAATCGAGAGAAGGTTCGTGTCTTCGGATGGGACGGTTCGATACCTTTTAGGTTTGGCCGATGAACAAAGCGTCGAGACGGTGTGGATGCCGGAGGGCGACGGTGGTGAGGCCGGCGACGGATCGCTCAGCGGCGACGAGGAGCTGGAGAACAAAGGTTGGCGGCGCTCCACGATTTGTGTCTCCAGCCAGGTCGGCTGTGCGGTCAATTGTGCGTTCTGCATGACGGCCTTGCTCGGCCTGCAACGAAACCTGAGCGCCGGCGAAATCGTAGGTCAGATTCTGGTTGTACTGGCCGATCAACGCGTTGAGGTGGAGCGTGAACGCGTGAACCTCGTTTTTATGGGACAGGGCGAGCCATTTCTCAACTACGACAACTTCATGCAGGCGGTGCGTCTGCTGGTAGAGGGGGTCGGCATTACGGAGCCACGAATGACGGTTTCGACCTCCGGCATCGTTCCCCGCATCTCCGCGTTTGGCGCTGAGCCGATTCGTCCGAAACTCGCGGTTTCGCTGAACGCCGCCGAGGAGTTGCTGCGCACCGAAATTATGCCGATCACCAAAAAATGGACGATCGGTCAGCTGATGTCCGCGCTGCGAGAGTTCCCGCTGCGTAACCGGGAGCGATTGACTTTCGAGTATGTCTTGCTGGGGGGAGTCAACGACGATCTCCATCATGCCCGCAAGGTTGCCGATCTGGTCCGCGGCCTGCGTGCCAAGGTAAATCTCATTGCGCTGAATCCCGGGGCGGAGATTCCGTTCAAGACACCAGAGCCGGATCGAGTGCTCGCGTTCCAAAATGTCCTTGTCAGTGCGGCAATTCCGACCTTTATTCGCCGGCCTCGCGGGCGCGATATCTATGCGGCCTGCGGACAGCTCAAGCACACGACAGAGCTGGTGCAGTTAGGAGGGAATAACGACGCCGCCGTCACAACCCGAATCGATTAGCGTCCTCTCCTGGCTGCTTTGGCGCGCTTCATAACATTTCGGTCCGGACCCGTCAGATCGAAGTCGTGAGTCATATGAGGAATTAATCTGGCGACATAGAATCGGACTTCGTTCTTGCAGACCCTGCACTGCGGGAACTGCTCTCCACGAATCGCCACCACTTCGTGCTCGGAGCGGTGTTCATGGTGAACAGCCACGTAGATTCCCGAGATCGGCACCATGTCTCCGGGTTGGTACGCTTGCCGCTTCTCCTCGGGATACGTCATCGCTATCTAGAGCCTTGGATCCGGTTATCGCGCAACTGCGGTTTGGAGCATCGCGCCTTCAATACCTTGAACGACGCCCGTGGAACTCCGCGGAGACGGCACTCCTGGCTTGCAAGAAGCACGCATATGGGTGGAGCAGGCCGTTTGCCACGGTCGTTAAACCTGATATTTGGGGTTTCGCCAGGCGTGGTGCTTGAGATGCCTGGGTTATTCGCTCAGTGGTTGACCCCGATGATGGACAGCCTTAGTGAGCCCATGATGGGGAACTTATAGCCCTTGACAGCGTGTGAGATGCGACCCAGTTAATCCCGGTTGTCATCGACGATGACAAAGTATGATACCAAAGTCCTCCTATCTTCCGGCCGGAGCACCGACAGCGGAACTCGGCAAGGTAAGTCTCTGCGTCGCAAACAACGCTCGCTGGATCCGATCGCATCAGATTTAATTGATGAGCAAGAAAACGATTGAGGCAAGGAAAGAAGTTTCCCTGGTCAACCGCTACGTGCAAGCGATATGCGGGCTTTATAGCCGAGTCGCGCGTCAGCTTCAGGTTGACCGTTCCTACGTCAGCCGAGTAGCACGCGGGGAACGGCGCTCCGAACCGGTGGAGAGTGCCTTGATTTCTGAGTTCGATCGCATTATGACGGAGAGCAAGACATAGCCTTTGCTGTGGTGGCACAGCTCCAACCGCGCTGAAATCGCAGCCTCATCTGCCGTCCCCATCAGCTCATTGATTGTCGCTTCCTTTGCGCGCAGCACCCCCTTGTCCCGCTGCCGACGAGTGAGCGGGTCCATTCATCAAGCCTGGAAGACCACGGTCCACGGGCCGGAAAACACGCATTTTGCCATGGTAGTATCGAAGGCAATCCCTCATGTTTGCGCATACAAACCCGGTGGATATCTTCTTTCAGGTCATTGTGCTGCTGTTCGCGATTTGTGTGCACGAGTCGGCTCATGCCTGGATGGCGAATCGGCTGGGCGATCCGACAGCGAAGATGATGGGGCGGATCTCGTTGAACCCGATCGTGCACATCGATCCGTTCGGCACGATCATTATGCCGCTGATCCTGATCGTGTTGGGTTTTCCGCCATTTGGATGGGCAAAACCGACACCCGTCGATACGCGAAATTTCAAGAACAAAGTCGGCGATGACATCCTGACCGCAGTCGCCGGACCGGTCAGCAACTTTGCTACCGCCTTCGTCTCGATCATCATTCTCGCCATCATCGTGCATGGCTCGGATGTTGTCATCGGCAATCGCATGCATGGCGCCAGCGCGGCGGAGGCGCTGGCTACGCTGTTCTATGACGCGATGTGGATCAACGTGGTGCTGGCGGTTTTCAATCTTATTCCGTTACCGCCGCTGGATGGCAGTCACGTCATTCGGCACTTTCTTTCTTATGACACGCTCCGGATATATGACCGCTTCGGTTACGGAGCGCTGATCGTAATTCTCTTCATCCTGCCGATGATCGGCTTCAATATCATCGGTATTCTGATCGGGCCGTTCATGTACTTCTACCAAGCATTACTAGCTATTTTCCTGGGTTTCCGATGACCGATAACAAGCGACTCAAGGGTCGCGTTCTGAGCGGCATGCGTCCCACCGGCAAGCTGCACCTCGGCAATTATGTCGGGGCGCTGCGCAATTGGGTAAACTTGCAGGACGAATACGATTGCTTCTTCTTCATCGCCGATTGGCATGCGCTTACTACCGACTACGCGGATACGCGCAGCGTGAAGCAAAACTCGCTCGAAGTCATTCTCGACTATCTCGCCGCCGGGCTCGATCCGGAAAAGAGCACGTTATTCATTCAGTCGCACGTGCCACAGCATGCCGAGTTGCATTTGCTGTTCAGCATGATCACCCCCCTGGGTTGGCTGGAGCGAGTCCCGAGCTATAAGGAGCAAAAGGAAAACCTCAAAGACAAGGACCTCAGCACGTATGGTTTTTTGGGGTACCCGCTGCTGCAGTCCGCCGACATCCTGTTGTACACCCCCTCGCCTCAATTACCCCTGTCCGAGCGCAAACTATTCGTACCCGTCGGAGAAGATCAAGTACCTCATGTTGAACTTACGCGCGAGGTCGCTCGCAGGTTTAACTTCTTTTATCCAAGAAATTACCGTGCGCCGGTGCAATTTACGAGAGCCGAAGAATTCCGGAAGGAGGTACCGGAACAGATTGCCGATCCCCTTCTTCAAAATGCGGCCGCTGGAATATACCGAAAGCCCGCCGTATTCGATGAGGAAGTTGTTTTTTCGGAACCGCAGCCTTTATTGACTCCCGCGGCCAAACTGCCGGGCACCGACGGGCGCAAGATGTCGAAGTCGTACGGCAACACGATTCTGCTAAGCGAGCCGGAGAAATCTTTGCGGCAGAAGCTGAAAACTATGGTCACTGATCCGGCTCGCATTCGGCGCAGCGATCCCGGAGATCCCGATAAGTGCCCGGTCGGCGATCTGCACAAGATCTTCAGCAGTAAAGAAACGATGGCAAAGGTGTACGATGGCTGCCGTTCGGCAGGTATAGGCTGCATCGAGTGCAAGGGCTGGGCGGCGGATGGGCTGTGGAATGTGCTGGCTCCCATCCAGGAGCGGCGCCAGAAGTACGAATCCGATCCACGGCTGGCATGGGATGTGCTGGAGGCAGGATCGAGGAAGGCGCGCGCTGTCGCCGAGAGAACGATGGTGGAGGCACGCGAAGCGGCGAACTTGTCGCACCAATATGAGCCGCCGGCGCAGACCGCCGGCGAGGGGAAATAAATCGCCGGTTATATGCCCGAAGTCCCGCAATCCAAACCGGCCTCCAACTTCGCGGCGCCAACGGCTGCGCGCAACAACACCGGCGAGTCTCCATTCTCCCTCATTGTGGGACGCGTGTACGAGGGCCCGCTCGATCTGCTGCTTGAACTCATTCGCAAGCAGGACATTGATATCTACGATATCCCCATCGCCAAGATTACCGAGCAATATTTGAAATATGTCGAAACAATGAAGCAGTTCGACGTGGACGTCGCGGCCGAATTCATCTATACAGCATCGCTACTGATTCACATCAAGTCGAAGATGCTGCTGCCGCGCGATCCCGCCGGGCCGGGGCTAGAGGAAGATCCACGCCTGGAGCTGGTGAACCGGCTGCTGGAACATGAGCGCTTCAAAACCGCGGCGCAGATGCTGTTGCAGAAGCAGCAGATCGAAGACGCGGTGTGGTCGAATCCGGCGCTGAAAGAATTTCGCGATGCGGAGGGGGCGGAGGCAGAACTGGCGGCCGATGTGGTGGACCTGGTAAAGACGTTTCAGCAGATTCTGGATCGCGCCCGCAAGCGGCCCTCGTTCGATGTGGACGAGGAGGCGGTAACGGTTTCGCAAATGATCGAGTTTGTCCGCCGGCGTCTCGCGCTGGAGGACCGTCCCGTAAGATTAAAGCAGTTGCTGCGTTCGCTCCGTTCGCGATCGGCCCTGGTCTGTGCGTTTCTTGCAATACTGGAACTGATCCGCTTGCAGGCAGTGCTGGCGCGCCAGGACAATGTATTCGGCGAAGTCGTGCTGAAGAAGTACACAAACTTTGATGCGCTGATGGCAGAAAACCCGGCGGTCAAAGACGACTGGCGGTAGAAACAGTTGTCAGTTGTCGGTGGTTGGTTGTCAGTTAAGAGCTGACTACCGCTAGACTGAGCATTGCTGGCTGGAACGGCAACCGACAACGGGGAACTGACAACTCGATTCTATGAGCTTGAAAGCCAAACTCGAAGCCATCATCTACGCCAGCGAAGAGCCGGTCACCCTGAATGAACTTGCCTCGCTGCTGAAAGACGCAGTCCTCGCAGAAATTCGGGCTGATGAAGAGGCAAGGCTAGGGTTGAACGAAACCGTCGCCGAAGGTGGTTCTGTGCCGGAGGCGGAAGAAGACGCGGTATTCGCCGCCAACTCCTCGGAAGGACTTGCACCCGAGGATGCGAGGG
>Ga0335073_10004353_pt1 | contig 19809 bp, 18 predicted proteins | sample Lox_Sample_22_FD_207093 | JGI IMG/M metagenome (GOLD analysis project Ga0335073, IMG submission 207093) | Soil microbial communities from Loxahatchee National Wildlife Refuge, Florida, United States - Lox_Sample_2.2 | ecosystem: Environmental > Terrestrial > Soil > Wetlands | place: USA...
ATGGCGAGCTCGCAAGGCGATTCCAGCGAGACCGCTTTCGAGGCGCGTCAAGAGGTCGAGTCGTCGGCACCGATTTTGGCTCCAGATACGCCACCTGAAGAACGAGGTAAGGCGCTGACGGTAGTGACCACCTACGCGACGGTAGAGAAGCGCGCCGATTTCCTTTACGACAGCAACCGGGTGGTACGGCGAGTCGCCGTGGCTACAACACTGGCCATAGCGCTAGGGCCGAGGCCACGCGTCTCCGTGCGGGGATGGATCAGGCCAGGTAGTCGGAGCGATCGACCAGATTCCGCACCGGTTCGCCGCGGAGGTGGCGGGCCACGTTGTCGGCCGCGCGTGCCGCCGATTCGGTGAGCGATCCGGCGACCATCGCCGAGTTGTGTGGTGACCCGATCACGTTCGGGAGCTCCAGAAACGGTCGCCGGGTGGCGAACGCGCCCTGGCCCCGCGGCTCCTGCCACCACGCGTCGATGCCGGCCGAGAACGAAGGGTTGCTCTCGAGGTGCTCGTACAGGGCGTCTTCGTCGATGATCGCCGCTCGGGCCACGTTGACGAGGATCGCGTCGGGCTTCATAAGCGACAGCTCGCGCCGTCCGATCAGCCGGTCGGTGGCGCGCGTCAGCGGGAGCGAGACGACCACGATGTCGGCCTCGGCGAGCAGCGTATCCAGATCCTCCATCGTCCCGATCTGGTCGACAGGGGCATCCGTGCGGCCGGAGCGGTTGATCGCGTGCACGTGCGCGCCGAGCGCCTGGAACAGCCTCGCGCTGGCCTGCCCGATGCCGCCGAAGCCGATGATCCCGACCAGCGAGCGGCGGATCAAGAGCGTCGGCGTCTCCTGATCGAACGCCCCTCGGGCCAGGGCGGCGTGCTCCTGCGGCAGCCGCTTGGCCAGCGCCAGGGCCAGGGCGAGCACGTGCTCGGCCATCGGCTCCGCGTAGGCTCCGGCGTTGGAGGCCACCGCCACGCCGTCCGGGATCCGATCGAACGGGACTCGGTCCACCCCGGCCGACATCAGCTGAATCAGGCTTCCCGAGCCGAGCTGGACGAGCTCGTCGGGACGGAGCTCGGCGCCGAGCATCCAGCCCAGCACCGCATCGGCCGACGGCAGCTCCTCCCCCCTCCGGCCCTCGGCCTCGCTCAGATACGTGAGCTCGGCAACTCCGTCCAGGCTCGCCTCGATCACGCCTCGCATTTCCGGGTCGGGGTTGAACGTGACGACTACTCGCGGCTTGCTCACGCGGGTTCACTGTAGCCGTGTGGTGGGGGCAGCTTCGCGGCATCCCGGAATCGGGTCCACCGCAACCCGCGCGACTGATCGAGAACGATCGCGCGAAGCGTCCCGCGTGGCAGGCAGGCCGCGTTGTGCCGGCATGACCGCTCAGGCGGCCATCGCACGGCGGGCTCGGCCGACCGCCCGGCTGACGTGTCGGCCTATTTGCTCGGCCCGGCGCGAGCTGATTGCCCCTTCGGACCGGGCCCAGGACGCTGCCTCGGCGATCCCGGAGAGCACGGCCTGCCGGCTCGGTTCACCGGCTCCGATCCCGGCGATCACCAGCAGCGCGGTCGAGAGGCCGTGCGGTCGCGGCGCACGAGCCGGTCGATCAGCTCGACGTCCAGCGCGGCGAGCTCACCGGCGACGGCCGGATCGGGATCGTTGTGGTCTGTCGCGAGAACGCCTCGGCGCGAGCCTGGCGTTGCCGCTCGTGCCGCGAAAGATTGGGCCGCGTGTACGCAGTGCGAGTCGTGGACTTCATCTGTGAAACCTCCATTGCTTGGGTTAGGGCGGCCGTCCGGCAGCCGCCCGGTCGTTTTCCACTGACCATGGGCCGGGTACGGGGGGCCCGCTCGCGCCGTCCGCCTGGGGGCGCAGCGAGCGAACGGTGCGGCGGGTCGCCCAGACCCGTCGCTTCACGCCCTTCGCCAGCCGGACGAGAAACGGCCCGGAGGCCACCGCGCAGGGCGACCATCCGGGCCGTGTAGATGTGAGTACCGGCGGTGCGGCTACCTGCTCATGCCGAGGAGGTCAAACGCGCCACCGTCGGGCAGCGCCATCAGCTCGACCCGCCGCCCGGTGCCGGCGTGTTCACCGGTGAAGCGTAGGGCGTGCTGCCCGAGCGGGTCCTCGTCCCCGAGCGGCAGCTCGGGCACGAAGTTCACCTCCGGGTCCAGCAGGTAGGAGCTCGGCTCGCGATCGTCGAAGTGCGCCATGGCGCGCACCTGCATCCGCGTCGGCTCATGCTTCACGCGCCCGCGCGCGAGCCAGCCGGCCGAGGGCGAGCACGGTGCGCCGGACCCCGGCGCCTCGCCCCGCCTCCTTCGCCGGCGGTGGTCGGGCAGCTCGATGCCGCCCGCGCGAGTGCTACGGTTTCTTCTCACTTCACGATCTCCTTTGCAGGTCGTCTCGTCGGCCCCGACTCGTCACCCTCGGGGTCGACGCGTTTGTAGGGACACGGTGGATCCCCGGCAGGTCGCGTTCGGTCAGCCTCCTACGCGCTAGCCCAGGCGCGCGCCTATCCCCGCGGCTTCCACGTAATGCGCGAAGCCGGCGCGAGAGTAGGCCTGCTGTCCGAGGACTAGCTGTCCGGGGCTTCGTACCACGCGACGATCATCGCGCGGCCGAGGGTGTGCGAGAACAGGTTGAAACCGAGGAAGGCCGGCGTGGCGTCCTTGTCCACTCCCAGTGAGTCGACGTCGACGGCATGGACGACGTAGTAGTAGTGGTGGCGGCCGTGCCCCGGCGGCGGGGCGGCGCCGACGTGCATCCTGACGCCGGCGTCGTTGCGCAACTGAAAAGCTCCGGACGGAAGACCGCTGCCCTGCTCGTCGCCGGCACCTCGAGCAAGCTCGGTCACGCTCGCCGGGACGTCGACGACCGCCCAGTGCCAGAAGCCGCTCGCGGTCGGCGCCTCGGGGTCGTAGCAGGTCACCGCGAAGCTCTTGGTGCCCTCGGGGAATCCGCTCCATGCCAGCTGCGGAGACACATCCTCGCCGCCGGCGACACCGAACAGACCGCTTAGCTGGGGCGGCCGCAGCTCTTCACCTTCTCGCACGTCCTCGCTCGTCAGCTCAAACGACGCCACCTGGGGCAGTTGGTCGTACGGGTTGTAGTTGGCCACGATCTGCCGCTCGCTTTCTGCCGCAAGATGTACTCGGAATTCGCGCGCGATCCTAACCGACGTAGACCGGCGCAGCCTCCCCTCCCGGCGCGCTCTGGGCTTGCGGTCACCTCACTCTCCTCCACCCGAGAGGCGTCGGGGGCGCCCCTCGCCGAAGTAGGCCGCTCGGCGCGGTGTTCCCGCCAGGAAGCCGGCGACGCGGCTAAACGTGCTTCCCAGCGATCCTCGACTTCTGTTCGAGTCTCGGCGGAGCAACCTTTCGACCCAGCATTCGTTGAGGATCATCGTGGGGGCCAGGGCGGCACCACGGGCAACGGACGAGATCTTTGGTGCCGCCCGCTCACCTCTCGACCTGTTCGGAGGCTGAGCGGATCTAGGCTGTGGCGATGAAGATCCGCTTCGCCGTCGGCCCCCACGCCGGATCCCTGAGCGGAGCGGGCTTGACCGCGTTCGCCGAGTCACTCGAGACCGCCGGCTTCGACGGCCTGTGGCTCCCGGATCTCCCGGTCGCTCCCGTGCTGGACCCGCTGCTCGGACTAGCGCTCGCCGCCGGCCGGACGAGGAGGCTGCACCTTGGAGCCAACCTCGTGCCCCTCGGGCGTAACCCGTTCCTGCTGGCCAAGGAGTTGGCTCAGCTCGATCAGATCTCGGGCGGCCGACTGCTCCTCAGTTTCGTTACCGGCCTCGGTCAGCCCGGGGAGCGTCAGGCGCTCGGGCTTGACGGTGCGCCGCGGGGTGACGTGTTGGAGGAGGTGCTCGGGATGCTGCGGAGCTGGTGGGCGGGCGAGGCCGTAGATCATCGCTCGGAGCGCTGGACGTTCGAGCATCTGGCCTCGGCCGCGCGGCCGGTCCAGGATCCGCTGGAGGTGTGGCTGGGCGGGCGCGGGCCGCAGGCGCTGGACCGTGTCGGGCGGATCGCCGATGGGTGGCTCGGCGCCCAGCTCACGCCGGCCGAGGCCTCTGTCGCTCGCAGCCGTATCCAGGGAGCGGCGAACCGGGCCGGGCGCGAGGTCGACCCCGAGCACTTCGGGATGAGCATCCCCTATGCCCGCGTCGCACCCAATCCCGAGCTGCTGGGTACGCTCGCCGCCCGCCGTCCCGACGTCGACCCGCTCGCCTTCGTGCCGGTCGGCCGGGCTGGCCTACGCGAGTTCATCGAGGGCTACATCGCCGCTGGCCTATCGAAGTTCGTCGTGCGCCCGCTCCCCCCCGTCGCCTCCTGGGCCGACGAGGCGGCATGGTTGGCCGATGCCGTCCTCGACCTGCAGACCTGAAGCGCGGCCCCCGTCCGAGCATCAGAGCGGCGTCTCCTGATTCCAGCGTGGGCACGGCAGCTAGCGCGGGGAATTCACAATCCAGCAACGGCGACTGCGCCGGCCAATGCCTTCCCTCAGCCGGCCGTCGTCGCGCGCGGCACCGCAGAGGACGGGTAGCCCGAAGAGACATCAGGTGCCGCTCTCCGGCACATGGCCTCGCCTCAGGTGGCGATGGGCCCGTCGAGGTCCACGCCGACCAGGTCTGCCCGGGACGTGATCTCGAGCTTGGCGAACACCTTACGGAGGTGGTAGTCGATCGTGCGAGGACTCAGGAAGAGTTGCTCCGCGATACGGGGGTTGGTCATCCCGTCCGCGACGAACCGCGCGATCTGCAGCTCCCGCGGCGTGAGTTCGTCCCGCTTTGAGGGATCGCGTCGACGTGCCGTCTCGCCGCTCGCTCGGAGCTCTGAGCGAGCTCGCGCTTCCCAGGGCGACACCCTCAGCTGTTCGAACACGCCGAGCGCGGCGCGGAGATGGGAACGGGCCTCGACGCGCCGTCGTTGTCTTCGCAGCCACTCGCCGTACAGCAGCTCGGTGCGCGCCTTGTCAAACGGTGAAAGCGCGGGCGCGAATTCGATCGCCTGCGCGTAATGGGGCTCGGCGTCCGCTTCCTGCACCAGCGCGAGGCAGCGCGCGAGCAGCGCGAGCCGTGGGGGATTGGGAAACCTCTGCACCCATACGCGAAACCGGTCGAGGTGCCCGGCGACCTCGCCTTCCCGGTGGGCGCGTACGGCGGCCTCGACCGCATCGGGCAACGCGAGCACGAACAGCGGGTGGGATTCGGGGCGCAGAGTCGCGATCACCGTCTGGAGGTGCTCAAGCGCCTGCGCGGGCCTGCCGAGGCCGAGGTCGAGCAGGCCGAGCGCGCGCCCCACGTAAACGCTGAAGCCACTGGCTCCGCTGGCGGCGACGCGCGCCTGCAACTGGTCGAGGTGCGCGCGGGCGAGCTGTTCGGCTCCGCGGCGAGCGTCGATCATTGCCAGATGCGCGAGGTTCCAGCCGGCGGCCCACGGCTGCCCGACGTCGATGGCCAGCCGCAAACCTTCCTCTGCCGTCGAGTAGGCGAGATCGAACCGGCTCTGGCCGATCAACCCGGCGGCCTGCATCTGGAGAGCTACCGGCAGTCTGATCACAAGCGCTCGCTCCCTGGCGAGCTCCACCGCCCGGGTCGCGTAAGGCAGGCCATCGGCGGCGATACCCTCGCGCGCCGCGGTGAGCGCCGCCCACATCAGACACACCGGATCGTCCAGACGCTCCGCAATCTCGATCGCCTGCGCCGACAGTTCCGCTCCACGCGCGTAGTCGCCGGACATCTCGACGCCCAACGCGGCGACGACGGCCGAGTTGAACCGGTCCACGTCGGAGGCAGGCGTGAGCGTGGCGGCGCGGCGGCCGAGCGCCACGGCCGTGTCGTAATCGGCGACGTAGGTGGCCATGCCGCTGGCTACACGGAGGATCTCCAGGGTGAGCGAGGCGTCCTCGCTGAGTCCGGCCGCCTTTTCGAGTGTCCGCACTCCGGCCTCGAGCCAGCCGTTGTGGCCCTCGATCGTCCCGGCGAGATACAACAGCCGCGCGCGCTGCGGCCTGTCGGCGACCGGCAGTGCACGATTGATCACGCCGCGAGCGCGATCGGTCTGCCCCGCCAGCCACGCGGCCTCCGCGGCCGCGGCGAGCCGGTGTCCTCGCGCGTGCTCGCTCTCGGTGAGCTGGGCCGCCCGCTCAAACGCGGTCGCCGCGGACGCGTGACCGCCGCGCTGCTGGGATTGGCGTGCCGACTCCTCCAGGGCAGCCGCGATCGCCTCGTCGGGTGCGGCGGCCGCCATCGCCTGGTGCCAGAGCGCCCGGGCGCCGTCAGGTCCTCCCCGCAACGCACGGGCCAGGGCGGCGTGAACCTGCTGGCGCTGACCTGCGGTTGCCGACTCGTACACCGCTGCGCGTACCAAAGGGTGGCGGAACGCGAGCGTCGCACCGTCGGTCCGGACCAGTCCGATCGCCTCGGCTGGGTCAAGGGCATCCTCGGGTAGCTCGAGGTCCGAGATCGCTCGGCGGATCGCCCCGAGCTCAGTTGCGTCGGCCGCCCCGGCGACCAGCAGCGCAGCACGTGCGGGTCCTGACAGACGCTCGATCCGCTGCATGAATACGGTCCTCAGGCATGCACTGAGCGGTAGCGCCTCAGGCAACGGCTCCCGGCCGGCCGCCTGAGCGCCCGAGAGCGCAGAGGGAAGCTCGAGCAGTGCCAACGGATTGCCGCCCGCATCAGCCAGCAGCCGTTCGCGCACCGACGGCTCGAGCTGACGCGCGCCACGACCGAGCAACATTGCCGCCGACTGGCGATCGAGTCCAGCCACCACGTGCTCGTCAAGTCCGGCCCCATCAAATCGCGCCGGCTCCCCGTCACGAGCACCGAACACCATCGCAACCCCTTCCGCGACGAGCCGACGCGCCGCGAAGACCAACGCATCCGCGGAGGGGGCATCCAGCCATTGGGCATCATCGACAACGCAAAGAACCGGCCGGGACTCGGCGGCCGCGGCCAGCAACGAGAGCACGCCCGCCGAAACCAGAAAACGATTGGCTCCTTCACCGATCGCCAGGCCGAGCGCGGCCGCGAGCGCGGCGCGCTGCGGCTCCGGAAGCTCGCCGAGGTGATCGCCGATCGGACGCAGCAACGCATGAAGTCCGGCGAACGCGAGGTCAGACTCGGCCTCGACGCCCGTCGCCCGCAGCACCGTCATTCCGAACGCCCGATCGATTGCGTAGCCCAATAGCGCCGTCTTGCCCATACCGGCTTCGCCGCGCAGCACCAGCGAACCGCTCTCACCCCGCGCGGCGGCCTCGAGCAGGCGATCAATCGCTGCACATTCGGCCGCTCGACCGAGCAGGAACGGCTGCGAGGTCGATCCAGCCGTGGCCCCCGGAGCGTGCCCACCGGCGGGCTGACCGGCGATCTCGCTGATGTGACGTGGGAAGTCGACAGCCATCATCGATCCCGATCCCGAAACGCAGACCCGACGCAGCTTAGACCCTTCGCGGATCGGATTCGAGTCCGGCCCATCAGGGCGACATCACTCCAACAACACGGGGCATCAGCAACCAATGACCGAGGCCACACACTCCCCCCAGCGTGAATCGACGCATGAAGCCCTCATGGACCTGTTCATCGGGCACGACAATCTGCCCGGATCACCGGGAGCCCGCCGCTTCATCGGCGCCGACCACGGTGGTCTGCCGATCTCGCTGTTCCTGGTCGACGAGGGGCCGGGGTTCGGTCCGCGGCTCCACCGCCACCCCTACCCCGAGCTATTCATCCTCCACGCCGGACAAGCCGAGTTCACGGTCGATGACACCGTGCTCGTCGCCACGGCCGGGGACGTCCTGATCGCACCGGCCGGAGCAGCTCATCGCTTCACGGACTCCGGCAGCGGGCAGCTTCGGATGACCGCGATCCACACGGCTCCCGAGATGGACACCGAATGGCTCGAACCGGACGGTGAGCGCGAACACGCCGCCACCTCAGAGCCGACCAACGGAACGCCATGCTGAGCGACGTCGGATCCGCACTTGCCGGAGTGCTCGCCCTCGCGACGGTCCTGATGGGCGCGCGATACCTCCTCGCCCCGCAGCCGGCCGCGGCCGGGTTCGGAATTCCCGGCGCGCCCGCAGACCCGGCGTGGCTGGCCGTCAAGGCGGTGCGCGACATTGCCGTCGGCATCGCGATCGCCGTGCTGCTGATCGCCGCGGGCCATCGAGAGCTCGGCTACATGTTGCTGGTTACCGCCCTGATCCCAATCGCGGACGGCGCGATCGTCCTACGGTCCCACGGACCGAAAGCCGTCGCCTACGGAATCCACTGGAGCACCGCGGCGGTGATGGTCATCGTGGCCCTGCTGCTCGTCGTCTAGCCCATCCACGCCGGGGTGGTGGCAGCCTCTCCAGGGACCGCGACGAGCGCGTCGCCGAAGCCGCAGACGAAGGCCGTGGCGTCGGAGAGCGCGGTCACCTGCCGGACGAGAGCCTCCGGCACGACCAGCGTGTCGCCCGCGGCAAGCCGCACGGACTCTTGCCCGACGGAGATCGCCAGCTCTCCGTCGATGACGTGCCAGATCTGCTCGGAATCGACGGTGTGATCGGGGTCGCGTTGGCCCCGGCGCATGTCGACCTGCCACATGCTCAGCACGCGCGCGTCACCCTGGGTGGGCGAAGCCAGGGTGGTCATGACAGCGTTCGTGGTGTCAGTGCGACGGCCGCAGCCTCCGCGGGTGGCTAGTAGCGTCATTGCTGCTCCTTGTTCACGTCGGGATGGTTGCGACTGCGTGACGATCACGCCGAAGTAAAGGCCGCCACCTCGGAGGCGAGCGAAAGCGGGACTACGTGCAGCTCGAGCGAGATCCCCGGACGCCCGGATGGGGCGCGGGTGGGGCGGTCGGCGATTGGTAGGTGGAACGTGTACGCGGCGATCCGCCGTAGGCTCGACGGCAGAACGGTGAGCGGGATCGCGTAGGCGGCGAGTCGCGCCCAACCGGGTACCGCGGCAACGGCGGTGTGCGCCGCCGTCCAAGCCACGCGGATACCGCGAGGTGATCGGAGGGCGTTGGTACTCAAACGACCTCCGCCCGCTGGGCAGGCACCCTCCTGGGACCCACGCCGGCTCCCGTCGGCTGGCCATGGCCGTCTCGGTCGAGCAGGTCCGGCGGTATCGCCAGGCGAAACTCCGTGGCGAGGATCAGGAGGTCGTGGAGGTCCTGGTCGTCGATCGGGTAACCCAGATGGTGACGCAGCTGGAGCTCGGGAGTGAGGCAGTGAACCTGCCGGCCGTCGATCGATCCGAGAGCCCCGAGCCCTTCGGCCGGGTACTCGGTCCACGCGCCCGCTCCCAGGGGCTGCCACCCGTTCCCCAGCTCATCCATGATGACCGGGTGGAGGTCGACCTGATGTCCGCTATCCGTGCACAGGACAATCCGCGCCGGAAGGCCGGGCTCGACCCAGGTGTCGTGGACGAATCCGAGGGGCTCGAGGGCCGCCTGGATCACCCCGCAGTCCGGCCGGTCAACGACCAGATCGAGATCGGCGTGGGGTCGGGTCTGCGTCCCGAGGAGCGCGTCGATTCCCCACCCGCCGCTGACCCACGGCGCCACTCCCCACGACTCCACGCGCGTGAGGATGTTCACTGCGGACCGCGCGTCCATCGGCACTGAGGTGTCGACGCGGCTGGTCACGCAGTCGCCTCGGCTGCGAACAACGGGGCGACGTGCGTGACCCGCATGATCTGGCGCGCGTACTCGCCGGCGGCCGATGCGTCTCGGTCGAGCGCGCTCACGGCCTATCCCGGGCTGGGCGCCGTGTCGATGACCGGTCGTGGTGATCCCGCATCCGAGAGATAGCGGGCCCGCTCCGGCGCAGATGCGGGCGTGGGACCGAGATCCCGTCCGGATGGGACGGGAGCGGCGGCTCGTCCAAGACGAGCCGAAGGCGCGCGAGGCGCTCGGCCTCTCGAACTCGATCGGCATGGACCGCCTTGGCGACTTCAATGAAGGAGAGTGAGAACATGCGGTGACGTTCTCACCGGCTCACGCCGGTCGCATCGGCGCAGTCGCCAGTCAAGTCACCGGCGGCGTCGAGCGACCGCCACCCCGCACGGGCGTCGCAAAAGTCTTCGCGAAAGCTTCCACAACGCTCGGCATCTCCTCGCTGCGCCGGGCCCACGGGCATCGATCTCGGCGCGACCCCGGCCGCCTGACCGGCGAGCTGACTGGCGACTGCGCCGATGCGATCCCGGCGAAGCCGGGGCATCGTGGCGGGCATGCAAATCGAGAACACGATCGGCGTTGAGCTCCGCGGCGCCGCGAAAACCTACCGTACCGCCGGGACCGTGGTGCACGCGGTCCGCGGCATCGACGTGTCGATCGATCGGGGTGAGACCGTCGCACTGCTCGGGCCCAACGGCGCCGGGAAGTCGACCACGATCGACATGGTCCTCGGGCTGACCACCCCGGACGCGGGCACGGTCTCGCTGCTCGGTGAACCTCCAAAGAAGGCGGTCGCCGCCGGGCGGGTCGGAGCGATGCTCCAGACAGGGGCGCTCATCCGCGACGTGAAGGTGCGCGAGCTGCTGGCGATGATGGCGGCACTGCATCCTCACCCGCTCGAAGTCGACGAGGCACTCGAGCTCGCCGGCCTCGCGGATATCGCCGATCGGCGCACACACAAGCTCTCGGGCGGTCAGGCGCAGCGCGTCCGGTTCGCAATCGCCCTCGTGCCCGACCCCGGGATCTTGATCCTCGATGAGCCGACGGTCGGCATGGACGTCGAGGCTCGCCGCACATTCTGGATGTCGGTCCGCGCGTTCGCCGCGCGCGGGAAGACGGTCATCTTTGCCACGCACTATCTGGAAGAGGCCGACGCCTACGCCGACCGCGCGGTTCTGATGTCGCGTGGCCGAATCGTCGCCGACGGCCCGACGAGCGAGATCCGTGCCCGCGTGGGCACGCGCACGATCCGCGCGACGCTTCCGGAAGCCGATGTTGCCGAACTGGCCTCGCTGCCTGGCGTCACCTCGGCCGATCGTCGCGGCGAGGAGATCGTGCTGATTTGCTCGGACTCGGACGCGGCGGCCCGTGCGCTGTTCGACGCCTATCCCTGCGCGCGCGACGTCGAGATCGCCAGCGCCGGGCTCGAGGACGCATTCATCGAGCTCACCGCCGACCCCGACGACAGCTCGGCCGAGGCTGAACAGCAGGAGGTACTGGTATGAGATCGCTTGCCTACACGCGCTTTGAGCTGGTTCGGACGTTCCGCAACGGGCGGCTGCTCGGGTTGTCGCTCGGCTTCCCGCTGATCCTGTTCTTCATCATCGCGGCGCCGAACCGGGGCGAGCACAACTTCAACGGGTCGGGGATTTCGATCCCGCTCTACTACATGGTCGGACTCGTCGCGTTCGGAGCGATGTCGGGGTTGATCTCGAGCGGGTCGCGGATCGCGACCGAGCGAACCGACGGCTGGACGAGGCAGTTGCGGATCACGCCGTTGAAGCCGAGCGCGTACTTCCTCGCGAAGGCCGGGACCGGCTACGCGCTGGCCGGAGTGACGATGATCGTGCTGTACGCGTCGGGGCTCTCGCTCGGTGTCAGCCTCGGCGCGGGGCGATGGCTCGAGATGACCGGCCTGATCCTGGTGGCGTGCATCCCGTTCGCGGTACTCGGGATCATGCTCGGGCACCTGCTCACGGCGGACGCGATCGGCCCCGCCGTCGGCGGCCTGGTCTCGCTGCTGGCGCTGGTCAGCGGCACCTGGTTCCCGCTCGGATCGCACGGCTTCCTGCACGACGTCGCCCAGTTCCTCCCGTCCTACTGGCTGGTCCGCGCCAGCCACGTGTCACTCGGCGGCCAGGCATGGTCGGCCGGCGGCTGGATCGTCGTCGCCGCCTGGACGCTCGTGCTCGCGATCCTCGCCCGCTACGCCTACCTGCGCGACACCGCCCGCGTATGACCAATGAATCCACTACACCTGAAAGGAGATCCATGATCCCCGACACACTCGAAGAAACCGGAGTCGGACGATGGAGGCTCGACCCGGCCGAGTCGACAGCGGAGTTCCGCGTCCCGAACTTCTGGGGTCTGGTGAAGGTCAAGGGCCGCTTCGACCGACTCAGCGGATCGCTCGAGATCGGCGAGCAGGGTGAGCGCCGCATCGAGCTGACGATCGACGCCACCAGCCTCAACACCGGGAACGAGAAGCGCGACGAGCACCTCCGCTCCGGCGACTTCTTCGACACCGAGAACCACCCCACGGTGCGGTTCGTCTCGAGCTCGGTCAGCGACCCCGTGGGCGGCCGCATCACCGTGCAGGGAGAACTGTCGGCGGCGGGCCACCGCTTGATGCTCGATCTCGAGCCAACCCTCCGCCAACACGCCGACCGGCTGCAACTCGACGCCAGCACAACCATCAACCAGCGCGAACTCGGGATGACGTGGAGCCCGCTCGGGATCACCCGGACCCCGGCAACCCTCACGGTTCATGCGCAGCTGACACCGGAGAGCTGACCCGGCCTAGGAGGATGTCCCATGCCACTGGCGGGTTGCACTAGGCTCCCGTCAGTTGATAGGTAGGAGTGAGTCGGAAGCGCGTGCAGGGGAGCTCGTAGGACGGGGGCACGAGTGCATCCACATCGACCGTCTGCTCGACGGCGCACGGCGGGGGGTCAGTGGTGCGCTCGTGCTCCGCGGTGAGGCGGGGATGGGAAAGAGCGCTCTGCTTTCCTACGCCGCGGCGGCGGGAAGGGCAGCGGAGATGCTGGTCCTCGGCGTCACGGGCGTCGAGTGGGAGTCGGACCTGGCGTTCGCCGGACTACATGGTCTGCTGTGGCCGATCGTCGACGCGCTCGAGGGTGTCCCCGAGCCACAGCGCGGCACGCTGGCAGCGGCACTTGGCCTGGCCCCCGGCGAAGGTCGCGATCGGTTCCTGGTATCGGCCGGAGCGCTGTCGCTGCTCGCGGCCGCGGCCGAATCCCGGCCGATCCTGTGCGTTGTCGACGACGCGCAATGGCTCGACCTTCCGTCGGCTGGGTCACTCACATTCGTAGCCCGGAGGCTCGTAGCCGAGGGCGTGGCGATCATCTTCGGCGCGCGCGAGGGCGAACGGCGGCGCTTCGACGCGCCGGGGCTGGATGAGCTCGTGGTGGCCGGCCTCGATCCGGCGTCGGCCGGCCTGCTGCTCGATCACAGCGCGTCCGGGGCGGCGCCGTCGGTTCGCGACCGGCTGCTCGATGAGGCAGCGGGAAACCCGCTGGCGCTGCTCGAGCTTCCCCTGGCGCTCTCCGAACAGCAACTCGCCGGCGAGGCACCCCTTCCCAGAGCATTGCCGATGACCGCGAGGCTCCGTGCGTCGTTCTCGCAGCGCATCGACCGACTGCCGCCGGCCACCCGCGAGGCGCTTCTGATCGCGGCTGCCGAAGAGGCGGGCGAGCTGACGGTCACGCTTCGTGCGGCCGCTCAGCTCGAGCTACCCCAAGACGCGCTCGACCCCGCGGAGGAGACCGGACTGGTGCGGACGGAGGGGGCGATCCTGAGCTTTCGCCATCCGCTGGTGCGCTCGGTCGTCTACGAGTCGGCGACGCTCGGTCAGCGCCAGCGGACCCATGCCGCGCTGGCCGCGGCCCTGGAGGACAAGGAGAGCGCCGAGCGCGCCGTGTGGCACCGGGCGATGGCGGCGCTGACGCCGGACGAGGAAGTGGCGGGCGCGCTCGAGGCATCGGCAGAACGCTCCGGGCTGCGCGGTGGTCACGCATCGGCGGTGAACGCCTTCGAACGGGCCGCCGCACTGAGCGAGACGTCCTCCACACGCGCCCGGCGTCTCGCCGCCGCGGCGCAGGCCGCCTGGAACGCCGGGCAGAGCGATCGCGCCGCCGGGCTGATCCGGCGTGCCCTGCCGATCGCCGATCGGCCGCAGCGCGCCCGGCTTCTGTTCACCCGAGGGGTCATCGAGGGCCAGAGCGGTTGGCTGCTCGACGGGGTCGCGACCATGCACCAGGGCATGGCCGTGAGCGAGGATCCGTCGGTGACGCTTGAGCTGCTCCGGGAGGGTTTCGCGATGGCCTCGCAGGCGCACGCGATCGAGGAGGCGGCGGACTTCGCCTCGCGGGCCGCCGATGTCACCCCGTCCGGCGAGATCGACAGCTTCACCAGAGCCTCGCTGATCGCCAGTGCCGCGGAACTTTCGAGCGACTACGAGCGCAGCAGGTCACTGTCAGCCGATCTGGTCGCGCGCGCGGACGGGATGGACGTCCCGGCGTCCCTGATCTGGGCCTCGCTCGCAGCCGCCCGCGTCGGCATGCGCCCCGAGGCGCTCCACCATGCCAACCGGGCGGTGAGCTACGCACGCGAGCAGGGCGCGATGACCACGCTCACGTTCTCCCTCCAGGTGCAGGCGGCCGCACTGATCGGTCAGAGCCGCCTCGAGCTCGCCTACGCAAGCGCCGACGAAGGATGGCGGCTCGCGCTCGACACCGGACAACTGTGGGCGGCCAGTTGGAACCTCATGCGCCTCGTGCAGATCGACGCGCTGCGGGGGAACGAGGAACTCGCCCGCGCGCATGCCGGTGAGCTCGAGGCCCTAGTTGCCCGCAGTGGCGCCGCGGCGATCGGCCAGCATGCCACACGATCGCTCGCGCTGCTCGACATGTGCCTCGGCCGACCGGCCGAAGCGCTCGAGCGCCTTCTGACGATCGTTTCGACGGCGCGCCCCGGATCGCACCCGACGTTCCTGTACGGACTACCCGACACGGTCGAGACCGCCGCCCGCGCCGATCGCCTCGAGGAGGTGTCAGCGCACGCCGACCGGTTCCGCCAGTGGGCCGAGCAGTATCGAAGTCCCGAGGCGCTCGCGCTGCTCGCCAGGTGCCGGGGGCTGATCGACGAGTCGGGCGCACAGGAGCACTTCGCCCGCGCGATCGAGCTCGCGGATGCGCTGTCCCCGTTCGACGCGGCACGAACCGAGCTCCTGTACGGCGAGTGGCTGCGACGCCGGCGCCGTCGAATCGATGCCAGGCGCCATCTGCGCAGCGCGCTCGAGTGCTTCGGTCGGCTCGGCATGACGCCCTGGGAAGCGCGAGCCCGGTCCGAGCTGCGGGCCAGCGGCGAAACCGCACGTCGGCGCGATCCGTCCACGCTCGATCAGCTGACGCCCCAGGAGCTGCAGATCGCCCGCCTGGTCGCCGGCGGCAAGACCAATCCAGAGGTTGCCGCGCAGCTGTTCCTCAGCCCGCGCACGATCGACTACCACCTGCGCAAGGTTTACGCGAAGCTCGACATCGCCTCGCGCGCGGAGCTCGCGGGCATCGATCTGGGCGAGCCGGTGACCGCGTAGTCGATGACTCATGCGGCCTCCGCCTCGGCTTCGTCGCTCGCCGTGTCGTCGGGCTCGTCGATGCGGACGCCGTTTTGAGCCCGGGCACTCGAGCCCTCGATGTTGATGTGGGGCAGCCGCGCGTCGAACCAGCGCGGTAGCCGCCAGGTGGTGGGGCCGAGCAGCTCGAGCACGGCAGGCAGCAGCACGCAGCGGACGACGATCGCGTCGAGCAGGACGGCGGCAGCCAGGCCGAAGCCGAACTCCTGGATCGCGCGCAGGTCGCCGAGCATGAACGACAGGAACACGCAGATCATGATCGCCGCGGCCGCGCTGATCACCCGCCCGGTGAACGCGATGCCGTCCGCCACCGCGGCGCGCGCGTTGCCCCGACGGACCCATTCCTCGCGCACGCGTGAGACCAGGAACACCTCGTAGTCCATCGACAGGCCGAACACGACGGCAAACATGAGCACGGGGATCCACGGCTCGATCGGGCCCTTCTCGACGCCAAGGATGCTCCCGCCCCAGCCCTTCTGGAACACCGCGACCGTGACGCCCAGCGCGCCGCCGATGCTCAGCAGGTTCATGAGCGCGGCCTGGACCGGGATCACCAACGAGCGGAAGATCACGAACAGGAGCAGCGCCGAGAGGACCACGACGATCCCGATGAACAGCGGCAGCTTGCTCGAGAGCACGTGCGAGAAGTCGATGGACCCCGCCGTGAATCCGCCGACCAGGACCTTCGTGCCCGTCTGTTGTTCGATCGGGGGCAGCACGTCGCTGCGGAGATGGTTGACCAGGTCGGTGGTCGCCGCGGCCTGGGGCGCCGAGTCCGGATAGGCCTGGATCACCGAGACGGCACCGGACGGCGCGAGGCGCGGGGAGGCGACCGCGACCACGCCGGGCGTCCGCTCGAGCGCGGCATGAAGGCGCGGTAGCGCCGCAGCCTGGCCCGAGCGCGGGCCGTCGGCGACGATCAGCAGCGGGCCGTTGAAGCCCGGCCCGAAGCCCTTGGCCAACAGGTCGAACGCCTGCCGGGTGTTGGTCTTCCCCGGGTCATTGCCGGCGTCGCTCGGGTCCAGGCGCAGCGCGAACACCGGCAAGAGCAGCGCCACCATCAGTCCGAGCGAGAGGATGGCCAGCGGCCACGGCCGCGCCTGAACCGTCTCGCTCCACCGCCGCCACCCAAACCGGGGCCGGACCGGGGCGATCCTCGGCGCAGCAAGCGCCGGGCGGCGGCGGCGGAACCCGCGGCGGCGCGTGCCGCCGGCGCCGACGATCCGGTGACCGAACTTCGACAGCATCGCCGGCAGCACCGTGAGCGACGCGGCGAGTGTCAGCAGCACGGACAGCACCGAGGCGATCGCCAGCCCGTACATGAAACTGACACCGGTGGCGAACATGCCCAGGAGCGCGATGACCACGGTGCTGCCGGCGAGCAGGATCGCGCGGCCCGAGGTGTCCATCGCCTCGACCACTGAGCGCTCGACTTCGCCGAACCGCGAGTAGTTCTCGCGGAAGCGCGTGACGATGAACAGCGCGTAGTCGATCCCCACGCCGAGGCCGATCATCAACGCCAGCTGGGGTCCCACGTTCGACATCGAGGTGATCCGCGTGGCCAGGCCGATCAGGGCGACCGCGGTGATGAGCCCGAACCCCGCGGTGATCAGCGGCATCCCCGCCGCGACCAGCGAGCCGAACGTCAGCAGCAGGATGACCAGCGCGGCGAGCACGCCGATCTCGGTCGCCGGGCCGATCGAGAAGCCCTCGGCGTTCTCGATCACCTGGCCTCCGGCGGCCACCGCGAGACCCGGCATGTGGACCCCGTTCACCTGGTTCAGCACCGGCTTGCCCGCCGCGGTCGGCACCAGGTTCGACGGCTTGTCGTAGTTGATCGTCGCGAACGCGGTCGACCGGTCGCGCGAGACCTCCACCGCCCCGGCGGACCCGTAGGGGCCCACCACGCCGATCACATGCGGGTCCCGACGGACCCTGGCCAGCAGATCGCTGATCGCGGTCCTGACCTGCGGGGAGTCGACGGTGCCGCTGTTGACCCTGAAGACGATCGCGTCGACATCGCCGCTCTGCGCCGGAAAGTCTCGTTTGAGCAGATCAAGCGCCCGCTGGGACTCCGTTCCGGGCAAGCTGAAGTTCGTGGCGTAATCGCGGCCGACCGCCCCCGCGATCACCGTCGTGACGATCGCCACCGCCAGCCAGGTGAGCAAGACGCGACCTCTATGGGCAATACACCACGCCGCTAGCCGGCGCACCAACGGGGTTTCCGCACGTGGGTTCCTCCCGCGGCCGAGACCTGCCTGCGGATCTTCTGTCACTCTGGTGGTCGTTTTCATGAGATCGCCTCTTGCCGGTTCGGAATTACGGGACAGCGCTCGGATCAAGGTGCCAGCGAGCCGGCTCACTCGCATCGGGAGACTCGCCGGTCAACCCGCCAGTCGCCTTGCAACGCGGGCGCGTGGTGCACTCAGGCGGCTGCGGACAGGCGGCGGACCTGGTGCGCGTATGCGTCCGCCGCCGATCCCTCGCGATCAAGGGCGGCCTGAAATGCGGCAAAGGCCAGCGGGCGCTCGGCTTTCGGCGCGCCGTCGAGCCGCCGGTACGTCGTGCGCACTTCCTCGCAGCGCATGCGCCAGTCGCAGTACAGCGCGATCACGTGGTCTGTCAGTTCAGGACGGCTGTCGACAATCATGGTCTGCCTCGCTTTTGATCGGGTCGCGGAACGTGACCGACGATCTCACCGGCGTACTGCCCCTCGCATCGGTGACCTCGCTGGTGAGTTCGCCAGTTACAGCACGCGGTAAAGCTCGTACGCGATCGTTCTCGGGCCGGTAACCCGGCCACAGCCGAGGAACAAGGTCTCGGCAAGCCATGCATAGCGTCCAGCCCCGACCTCGAACTGCGGCGCGATCCGCATGTACTGGTCTTCGAATTCGGTGGGCTCGCCGGACGCGAGTGCATCCAGGAAGCGTTCGCTCGGGCGGATCAGGGCGACGTCGTAGCGGAACAGGATCAGCTCGCCGTCGTCGGTCATCAGCTGGGCGCGAAGATCGGGCCGCCGGATGCCGTCGCTCCCGAGCCGGATCCAGTCGGTCCCCGGCATCGACGAGGTGGCGGTGATGCGCGGCCCTCGGAGCGTCGCCGTACTGACCTGCCAGCAGACCCGCTCCCCGAGCGGCGAACCGGCGGTTGGCCCGAGCGGGCCTTCGATCGTTTCGGCGTAGGTCATCTCGTACTCGAGCGCGATCATGGTGTTCACTCTCCAACGATTTCGACGATGCCCGATGGGGCTTCGAGGAACGGCACCGTCCGGCGGGCCGCCTCGTCGATGTGAATCCGGGGCGGATCGGGCTTCGCGGTCTCGTAATACGTATCCGGGCCGTTCAGCTGGCCGTAGCGGATCACGATGCCGCCGGCGTCGAGGACCGCGTGCTCGTGACCGCGATATATGGCGCCGCGTTCCCCGGGCGAGTCCCAGGCGATCCCCGGCAACGAAGATGCGCATCTCTACACGCCCTCCGCGATACCCGTGCGCGGGCCGACGGAGCCGGTGAAGACGACGTCGCTCGCGTACAGCGTGTCCATGTACTCGCGGACGTCCTGGATCCTGCCGTCGCGGATGGTGAATACGCCGATGCAGCCGTTCTCGTACGGTCGGCCTTCGCGTGTCCGTGCCCGGCTTGTCCATTGCAGCACGACCCGATCCCGCTCGGCGACCATGCCGGTGATCTCGAGGCTGACGGAGCCTGGCGCATAGTGCGACATCGCCTCGGCCAGGAATCCTTTGATGATCGTCTCGCGCCCGGTCCACGTGCCGGATGTCGGCAGCGCTCCGGCGTGAAGGGTCCAGGTTGCGTCCTCGGCGAACAACTCGCGAACCCCCTCCATGTCGCCGGCCTGGACTGCCGCGACGTACCGGCGCAGCACGGATTTGCTGTCAGTGTGTTCGCTCATCTCGTCACTCCTCGTGTCGTTGGCGGGGTCACGTGGAGCGTCGCGCTTGGCAGGCGGGATGTGAAATACCTGTCCAGCATCTCTTTAGCGCTTGCCGGCATGACCGCCGGCCGATCGCCGGCTTCGTCGCTAGATCCAACCGAGGGCGTCCGCGACCCCGGTCGCCGCGTCCAGCATCCGAGCCACGGCCGGCGAGCGGTTGTGGATGCGGGAGAGCAGGCTCACCTCGAAGCTCACCGGGGGCGACAGCGGTAGCCAGCAGAGCTCGTCGGGCAGGCCGATCGATACGGATGACTCGCCGATGATCGTGATCGCTGCACCCTGCAAAACCGGGGTGTACGCGAGGTCGAAGCTCAGGGCGCGGAGCTGAACGCGTGGCTCGAGAGCGTGCTCGCGGAACAATCCGAGCACGGCATCGTAATGGCCCGGATTCCCCTCGCGGGGGTGTAAGAGCATCGTCTCCTCGGCCAGGTCAGCCACTGCGAGTGTCGAGCTTGCTGCGAGCCGATGGTCACGGCGCAGCAGTACGCCCTGGCGCTCCATCCGGACCCGGCGCGCGT
>Ga0335073_10004354_pt1 | contig 19809 bp, 17 predicted proteins | sample Lox_Sample_22_FD_207093 | JGI IMG/M metagenome (GOLD analysis project Ga0335073, IMG submission 207093) | Soil microbial communities from Loxahatchee National Wildlife Refuge, Florida, United States - Lox_Sample_2.2 | ecosystem: Environmental > Terrestrial > Soil > Wetlands | place: USA...
CGTCCGGCCTTCTCCGGTTTGTTCCTTTTGTAACACCGCCTCGGCGCCGTGTTGCTTGTAGAGGAAAATCAACCGCCCGTCATAATCGAAAACGTCCTTCATCGCCACGGAAAGGGCCTGCAACCGTCGTTGTTGCGCGGGGTTGTCCCGGGTCAGGCCGGCGAGTTGGGCAAAGAGTTGCGGTTCCAGTTTGATGCTACGCTGGCAGGACGCCAATGCCCCGGTGTCACCCAGTGTCACAAAATCACGCATCCGGTCCTGGATGTTCACGAGATTGTCCTCGTAAGCCTTCGCTGCCAGAATGACTTCGATGGTATGCGTGCGCCAATAGATGGCGTTTTTCAGTCCCGACATCGTTCGGGCGGAGATAAACGCGACCATCACCATCAGGGCCACGGCGGTGGCAACGGGCAGCCAGCGGAGAAAATCGAGACTTTTCCGCCGCGTGGTTTGTTTCGGCGCTGGACTCATCTGAACCGGGCACAAAATTAACACAAATAACACGGCTGAAAAGCGCAACTTTAACTGGCCGACGGGGAATCGCATTGCGCTTCAACGGGCTTGTAGCAGAATAGGTGGATGAATTTAGACGCGCTTTATTCCGAACTGACACTGAAAACCAAAGCCAAGCTCGCGCTGGTCGTGCTCGACGGCCTCGGCGATCTGGCCACCAAAGAGCAACTGTATCTGACGCCGCTGGAGGCCGCGGCCACGCCGAACCTCGACAAACTGTGCAAGGATTCCGCGCAGGGCCGCATGATTCCCGCCGCACCCGGCATCACGCCCGGCAGCGGACCGGGCCATCTGGGCCTGTTCGGCTACGACCCGCTGGAGTTTCAGGTGGGCCGCGGCGTGATTGAGGCACTGGGGCTGGGCCTGGAATTGCGACATGGCGATGTGGCCGCGCGGGCGAATTTTTGCACTCTCGACAAAAAGGGCATCGTCACCAACCGCCGGGCCGGCCGCATCCCGACGGAAACCTGCGAAAAACTTTGCGCGTTGCTGGCCGCGAAAATCAAAAGGCTCGGCGACGCGGAGGTCATCATCAAGGCCGGCAAGGAACATCGTTTTGTCGTTGTCTTTCGTGGCAGCGGGTTGGAAGGCCCGCTGACGGACGCCGATCCCAACCGGGAAGGTTTTGCCATTCCGACGGTTCATCCGCGCGACCCCGATAGCGCCGGCCAGAAAAAGATGGCCGCGCTCATCACCGATTTTTACAAAGCCGCGCTGCCGCTGCTGGCCAACGAAAAACCGGCGAACGGTTTTCTCATGCGCGGCATTGCGCACCAACCGCACATTCCGCTGTTCGAGGAGCGCTACCAATTGAAAGCGGCCGCGCTGGCGGTATATCCGATGTACAAGGGTCTGGCGCAACTCGTCGGCATGAAAAAAATCGAAGGCCCGGCGACCATCGCCGAGCAATTTGAGCGTTATCTCAAGGAGCACGACCACTTTGACTTCTTCTTCATCCATTACAAATACACCGACAAGGCGGGCGAAGATGGCAATTTCAGCGCCAAAAAGAAGGCGATTGAAGATTTCGACGCGGCGCTGCCGATCTTGCTGAAGAAAAAGCCGGACGTGCTGGCGATCACCGGCGATCATTCAACACCGGTGGCAGTCAAGGGCCATTCGTGGCATCCGCAGCCGGTGCTTTTGCATTCGGCATTCAGCGGCGCGGACAAACTCGACCGTTTTACTGAAACCGGCGCGAACCTCGGTTCGCTCGGCGTGTTTGAGGCGAAATATCTGATCCGGCTCATGCAGGCCAACGCGCGGATGTTCGACAAGTTCGGCGCATGAAATTTACGATATGCGATTGACGATTGACGAGTCTCCCGCCTGGTGTCGCGAAAATCGAAAATCGTAAATCATAAATGAATCTGCCAAACAAGCTGACGGTCGGGCGGTTCGCCTTGACCGTGATATTTATCTGGATGCTCTTTGCGCCAATTCGCTTCAACCATACGCTGGCGCTGTTCTTCTTCTGCCTGGGGGGAGTCACGGATTATCTGGATGGCCGCATCGCGCGCGCCCGCCAACTTATCACGAATTTCGGCATTTTGATGGATCCGCTGGCGGACAAGATGATGACCTGCTCGGCATTCATCGCGTTTGTGGAAAGCACGCATCAGACTCCGCGCCCGCCGGTGACGGTCGAGGCGTGGATGGTCATCATTATCGTCGCGCGCGAACTGGCCATCACCGGGTTGCGATTGCTGGCGGCGTCAAAAAACGTGGTCCTGGCGGCGGAAGGTTACGGGAAACACAAGACCGTGTCGCAAATCGTGGCCATCATTGCGCTGCTCATCGTGGATGCCTGCAATGAATGGCCGTCCTGGCTGCAACACCTGTTCCAGGGCTGGGTCCCGGTGTTTGCGGAAATTGCGCTGTGGGTGACGGTGGTGCTAACCATGATTTCCGGCGTGCTTTATCTTTGGCGCAATCGGTCGCTTTACATGAATGACGTGTGAGGCCGGCGCCGGATGAGGGACGAAGAAGGCGGAAAACAGCTTTGCCGGCGGACGGGACTTGCTTCGTCAAGCCGCTCCGGGCATCAATGATGCGAGGTCAGCGGCAACGTCTCGCCGGTGTTGGCGGACTGGTACATCGCCGGTTTCATGCCGGCCAGCGGATTGCTGCGCGCATGATGCCGCCAGGCCGAGCCGGCCAGCACCACCACGGCCAACAACACCAACGCGCCGGCACCGGCCACTCCCACCCGCCAGTTGAATTTGGACAGCCAGAACATGACATGGTCGAGCAGAGTGTTCGATTCTTCCATCAACGGCGGCGGTTCCTTGAACTTTTCCGACCGCTTCAGCTCGGCATCGAGCACGGCCATGATTTGGGACGTGTTGAGTTTGAGTTGCGCGGCATAAATGCGGACGAACCCGCGGATGTAAACCGGCGCGGAAAACACTTCGTAATGTCCCTCCTCGAGGGCGCGGATATGGTCGGTGCGGATTTTAGTGATATCCGCGATTTGCTGGACGGTGAGTTTCAGGGCCTCACGCGCGGCATGAAGCTGTTCGCCTACTTCGGACATGGTCATAGTTTGCAGCATTTTTCGGCAGTTTTGCAATCTAAATAGCATGAAAAAGGCCAACATTGGGCCATTTTGTATGGAAAATTGACCCGGCCAGCAGGCGGACTAATGAATCGGAATCCCTTGAACCTTTGCTCGCGTTGCGCATTCCACTTGATGTAAATGCTGGTAGTGGCTGAACGCGAACAACTGCCCGTGTCGCAGGCCAGGGCCGGAGATCCGGCGGCTTGGAACACCCTGTTTCACCGCTATCAATTGCCCCTTTACGTCTATGTTTTTGAACTGGTCAACGACGAACAGGCGAGCCTCGATGTGGTGCAGGAAACGTTCGTGGCCGCCGTCCGGCATATCGGCGGCTTGCGCGACGACGCCAAATTCGGGAGCTGGCTGTTCGGCATCGCGCACCAGAAATGCATCCAACGCTGGCGAAAGCAGGGACGCGAGGAGATGTTGCGCGAGGAATTCGCCGAGTCGCCGGACGAATTTGATGATGGCCCGGACGCTTTGCTTGTCCGGCAGGAACAGGAGGCCGAGTTCATGAATTTGCTGAACCAATTGCCGTTACCGCAACGCGCCGTGCTGTTGCTGCACTGCGTCGAGGATTTTTCGCTCGAAGAAATCGCGCGCATTACCCACGCGCCGCTGGGCACGGTCAAATCGCGATTGCACCATGCCAAACGCGCACTGCGGCGTCTGGTTTTGGAAAATGAAGACAGGCCATGAAAACGCCGCGTGAGATTTTGTTCCAACGCCATCAGTCCGCCGAGCCGAAACTCGACGATATTCGGAAAACCACTGTAGCCGCGGTCTGTGACCGTCGCTTTCGATCACCGGCGGTCATAGACCAGTGCCACCATTGGCGCGAATTCCTGATTTCCCTCCGCTGGCATCTGGGCGGGATGGGTACCGCCTGGCTGGCGATTATTCTTTTACACCTGAACGTCGGACATGCAGTGGATCCGGCGTCGGCCCTTCCCCGAGGCAGGATCCCCCCGCCGCAAATCATTCTGACCGCGCTGCGGGAAAATCGCCGGGAACTTCTGGAGGTGATGCAACCGACTGAAGTGCGTGATGCCCGGCCGTCCAAGTTATTTCCGGCACAACCGCGAAGCGAACGGCCTGATGAAACCTTGATGGCCTGATTCAACATGAACCCGAACGTTGACCCCAAAACCCTGTGGCCGGACAAACGCACCGCGTGGCGCCGACTGGTCCGAATTGCCCTGGTCCTGCTCCCGCTGTCCTTGGTCGTTTTTGCGCTGTTGGTCAGGGACTGGAAACTCAACCTTCCGGAATGGACGGAGGAAACCCGACGACATCTTTGGCAATGGGCGGCCATCCTGGTGGCGGCCATTTTCGTGACGTTTTTAGCCGGATCACTGCCGTTCGTTCAGCGCTTCTGCAACTGGCTGTTCAGCGGGCGTGTCATCCGCAAAGCGCTCATTGGGTTGGCCTGGCTGGCGACCCTCGTCGTGCTGTTTTATACCGAGGAGGACTGGCGCGGCGCGCACGAATGGAATCATTATCGTCAACAACTGGAAGCCGCTGGCGCACAATTGGATTTGCGCGCTTTCACTCCCAAACCGGTGCCCGACGACCAAAACTTTGCCGCCATTCCGGTCATCGATTCCTGGTTTACGCAGAGAACCAATTTTGCCAAAAAATGGGCGGACAATTATTCGCTGGCGAGCAGCATGATTGGCGCGCAGACAAATTCGCCAGCACCGGAGGGCGCTTCCTACCAGGCTGGCAATCGTTATTTTCTGGATCTCGTTGCCTGGAAGATGGCCTTTGACGCCATCCAGGCGGGCCAGACGAATTCATCTCAACAGTTCGCCTCCGGAAAACTCGATTTGGCCTCGCGGGCGGCGGCGGCCCCGGCGGTGCTGGCGGATCTGGCATCCAGCGAAACCGAGGTGGATCGGCTTCGCGCCGCCAGCGACCGGCCTTATGCGCGGTACCCGGTGGTGTATGACATGGACAACCCGTGGGGCATCCTGTTGCCGCATCTCGGTAATATCAAAAGGACGGACCAGCGTCTGCAACTGAGAGCCTGTGCCGAACTGGCGGCAGGCCGGAGCGACGACGCCTTGGCGGATGTAAAGTTGATGCTGTATTTGGCCGATTCGGTGAAGACCGAGCCGTTTTTGATTTCCTACCTGGTTCGCTTGGCCTGCGTGCATCTCGCGATTCAACCGGTCTGGGAGGGATTGGCCGAACACGCCTGGTCGGACGTTCAGCTTCAGGAGCTGCAAGCGCTTTTCCAGCAATACGATTTCTTTCCTCCAATGGAACGTTCTCTTGCCGGCGAACGCGCAGCGGCAATTTTGACTGCCAATCTTTTGGCCGAAGGAAAGTACACGTTCAACGTTTTGACGAGTGACCCGACGCCAACCGGCTCAACGGCATCCGATGTGTTTGGCCGGCTGGTTCCGCATGGGTGGTATGATCTGGAACAGTTACATTATTGCCAACTCTTTCAATTGCTGTTGAACGGAGCATTTGATGTCGATAAAAGGCAGGTTTTCCCGAGACAGATTGACGCCAACACCAATGCCTTGGAGCAGGCGTTTGCCGGACGGAACCCTTTCACCACAGTTTGCACCCGGCACCAACTGCTGGCCGTCATCCTGTTGCCGGCGCTGCATAACATACCCCGGAGGGCCGCGGCGGCCCAGACCGCTGTGGATGAAGCCGCCATCGCCTGTGCCCTCGAACGCTACCGGCTGGCCCACGGACGATTCCCGGATAATCTGGACATGCTGGTACCGAAATTCATTCCCGCATTGCCCAATGATGTGATTTCCGGCGGGCCGTACAAATACCGCCGCACAGCTGATGGACAATTTGTACTCTACGCGGTCGGCTGGGATGAAACCGACGACGGTGGTGTCCCGGGAGACACCCTGTTCGACAACAAGGCCGGTGACTGGGTCTGGCAGTATCCGGTGAAATGATTCAGGGGAGGGACGGCGTGTCGCCGTCCCAAAATCAAGATTGAGGCCGCCGACACGGCAGCCCTCCCAATCTGAGAATTGAATTATCGGTCCAGCGCGGCGCAGGAATTTTTGAACCTTTCCGACGGCGGCGGGGATTGATAAAGAGATGGTCATCACGGACGACCGCCTTACACCACCGGCCGCACCCGCACTTCTCGCACGCGCACGCGCCGGGGACACAGACGGTTTTTGCCGTTTGATCGAACCGCTGCAAGCACGGCTCCTGCGCCAGGCCGCCGCGTTGACCGGCGGTTTGCACCTCGCCGAAGACATCGTTTCCGAAACGCTGATTGAAGCGTGGAAGAGTTTTCCCCGTTACAACGGGTCCTGCCAGTTCTCGACCTGGCTCTACGCCATTCTGCTGCATCGTTACCAGAAATCCGTGCGCCGGGCGCGTTCGCGTCCTGTCGCCATGGCATTGTTGTCGCTGCTTGAAGCGCAGGACTTGTGCAAAAGGCAGGAAAACATTGCGGCGCCCGGGCCTTCACCCGCAGAGGCCGCGGCCCGGAGGGAAGCTTTTGCTCAATTGCGCCAATGCATCGAGCTGCTGCCGGAAAATCACGCGCGCGTCATTCTGCTGCGCTTTTTTGAAGACGCGTCCCTGCCGGACATGGCGGCGGTTCTCGGTTGTTCCATCGGCACGGTGAAATCCCGCCTGCATCACGCTTTGGAAAAATTACGTAAAATGAAAATGAACCTTCCCGACGGGAAAAGGGATATACCGATATGAAATGGTTTTTGAACTCGTGCCGGCGCAATCGCGAAAGCCTTTGCCTGTTGGCAAGCGGCCTGTTGCCGGAACCGGACCGGGTCCGGATCGAAAACCATCTGGCCGGGTGTGCAGATTGTCGGAGTTATTATGACGAAATCAAAGCGGTGACTGCTCCACTGGCCGGCTGGGAAAAACATTTCGCGCAGATCGAACCCGACACGACAGTTCACGTGGTTCTAGCGAAAGCGGGTCAGCCGGCAAGCGGGCCGACATCCATGCGCCGATTCACACCGGGAATTATCCTCGTTGAGTGCTGGCAACAATTGGTTTGGCCGAGTCGCCGGGTCTGGGCCGGGCTGGCAGCCGTCTGGCTTGCCCTCGTCGTCGTCAATGTTTCCCAACGCGACAACGCCAGTAGCGTCACGGGAAAAATCTTTCGACCCGGTGCGGCGATGATGAGTCTTCAGGTCCAACAACGCTGGATGAATGAACTGCTGGTGGACCGTTCGGCGCCGCCAGCAGCCGAGCGTCCCCAAAACCTTGCGCCAAAACCGCACACTCAAAATTGCGGAACCACCGCCGTTTGATTATGAATGACAAACCTGAAACCGGTCGGCACTGGCGAGTGCTGCGCAGGGGACTAATCAGCCTGGCCGTCTTCGCAACTCTGATTGCGGTTCTGGTTACCGAAGAAAACTGGCGCGGCAAACGCGACTGGGAAAATTACCGACATGAATGGGAAGCGAAGGGGGAGAAGTTTGACTGGCAGGCATTCGTTCCGCCGTCTGTGCCGGACGATCAAAATTTTTTCACTGCACCAATTTTTACAAACATGCTCAATGGCAAAATCGTGATGAATCCCTGGCACTCTGATGGCAGTCCAAATTTACATGGAGAAAAATTCGGATATTTGGGCGCCGAAGGCAGAGCTTTTTTAATCGCTTTGAAGCAATTTCAAGAATCTTATCGCAATCCGACCAATGCGAGTTTGGCAAAAGAATTTCCCATTTCGCCGCAGCCGCAAACTCCCGCGAAAGATGTTTTGTTTGCCTTGAGTAAATTCGACTCGGCCGTTGAGGAATTGGGTCGGGCCAGCCAGCGGTCTTATGCAAGCGTCCCATTGAATTATGAAGATGGATTTAGTTCGACGACGGCGCTATTGCCGGTTTTAGCGGAGCTTAAACGATGCACTCAAGTCCTTCAATTGCGCGCCGCGGCTGAATTGGCTGATGGTCAAAGCGCAAAAGCATTGGAAGACGTGAAGCTATTGTTGTATCTGAACAATTCTATCCGCAACTCGCCGTTTTTGATTTCGCATCTTGTGCGAATTGCGATTGTGGCCATTGGCTTGCAGCCCATTTGGGAAGGCTTGGCGGAACACCAATGGTCGGATGAACAACTCGTCGCGCTCGACGCGGAATTATCAAAGATAGATTTTTTGGCCGATTACGGATCCATCATGCGCGGCGAACGGGCGTTTGCCATTGCGTCCTTCGAAAGCCAACGGCACACGCGGGAAATAATTTCATACCGGGACGACCGGATAGTCACCAATAAATTGACTTTTATGCCGAGCGCCTGGTTTTATCAGAACGAACTCGCCATCGCCCGAATGCAACAGCAATGGATCTTGCCGCTCGTGGATACCAATTCGCGCACCGTTTCACCCGAAAAATTGCAGCAGGCGAACGATGCTAATCGCGCCGAAATGAAACATTATTCACCTTACAAGGTCCAGGCATTGATGTTATTTCCGGCCCTTAGCGCCACCGTAAGAAAAGTTGCGGCCATTCAGGCGAGCATTGATTTAGCCCGCGTGGCCTGCGCGTTGGAGCGTTATCGTCTCGCGCATGGCGAATACCCCGAAACCCTCGACGCGCTCGCGCCGCAGTTCATCGAACAGCTCCCGCACGACATCATCAACGGCCAACCGCTGCATTACCGCCGCGAAGCCGGTGGGCGGTTCACCCTCTATTCCGTCGGTTGGAACGGAAAGGATGACGGCGGCACCGTCGCTCTCACCAAAGGCGGGAATGTGGACCGCGAAAACGGCGACTGGGTGTGGCAGTACCCGGCGAAGTGAATCTTGGGAGGGACGGCGTGTCGCCGTCCCAAATCAAGAACCAAGGCCGCCGGCATGGCAGCCCTCCCAGTTCTTCCCAACCACGGTCCCGATTACCGAGCCGATAATCGCGCCGGCTACAAAATCCGAGAACCAATGGATGGTCATGGAAACACCAATACCGATATAAAACGCGTAAAGAATTGCGAGGCAATTCAGCCACCGCTGTTTGGGGAAAAGGGTGAACACCGTCGCGGCCATCGCGAAGGCGATGGTGGTGTGCGACGAGGGCCAGCCCCAGAAGACTCCGCCGCGCAGCCAGCCGAAGTGAAAGACATGGCTGATGTCCGCGCCGACGCTGTGCATGGGATGGGCGCGACCGGTAAACGCTTTGTAGGCGATCACAATCAATGCGCCGAGCAATTCCGCCTGAGCAACAGCCCAGCCAGTCAGCATGGTTCTGGCATTTCGAGTAATGTATCCGGCCGCGAGCAAAGCCAGTGGCAGGTAGAAGGGCAACAGCCCGCCGATGATCACGGCCGGAAACATCCAGGAACGAAGCTCAGGACCGCGGGTGGCCAGGAAATAACGCCAGTCGAAGCCGGACCTGACGAGGATGAACGTGAGCAGAATGGCGACGAGATGCCAGACGGGCTTCCAGCCCGTAAAACAACCGATGAGGTTGCGCGGCAATGTCGCCAGAAATTGTTTCATGGGTCATTGGGAGGGACGGCGTGCCGCCGTCCCAAATCAAAGATGGGGGCCGCCGACACGGCAGCCCTCCCAATATAATTAAACCGCCTGTTGCCCCGCGCCATCCATGCCCGTGCCGTCCAGGTCAATCAGGATGTCGCGCGGTTCGGCGCCTTTGCTCGGGCCGACGATGCCGCGGTTCTCCAGTTCGTCCATGATGCGCGCGGCGCGGGTGTAACCGAGGCGCAGCCGGCGTTGCAAGAGCGATACACTCGCCTTTTGCTCACTGCGGATGACTTCAATGCATTGCTGAATCAGTTCCTCATCCTCGTCAATGCCGTTCTCATTCCCAAAGTCCGCCGCCGGTTTGGAAAGTTGCTGGTGAATTTCCATTTCGTAACTCGGTTTGGCCTGTTTGGCAATAAATCCGACAATATTCTGGATTTCCTGGTCGGTGATGAGCGCGCCTTGGGCACGGATCAACTTCGCCGAACCGGGCGGCAGGTAAAGCATGTCGCCTTTCCCGAGCAATTTGTCGGCGCCCATCGCGTCGAGAATCGTCCGCGAATCCACACGCGAGGCGCACTGGAAGGCGATGCGGGCGGTGATGTTCGCTTTGATCACGCCGGTGATGACGTCAACACTCGGACGCTGCGTGGCGACGATGCAATGGATGCCCGCCGCGCGCGCCATCTGCGTAATGCGCGCGATGGCCATTTCCACGTCGGCAGGCGCCACCAGCATCAGGTCGGCTAGCTCGTCGATGATGACGACGATGTAACTCAGCTTTTCCGGAATGACGATGTCCTCCTCGCGCGGCACGACGATTTCCTCGTCCACTTCGACGGCGAATCCTTCCGCGCCCGGCTCAACTTTTTCCTTTTTGGCTTTGAGGGGCAGTTCCAGTTCCTGCTGCGGCAACGGCTTGTTCTTGGGACGCGAATTGAACGTGCCGATGTTGCGGACGCCGACCCGGGCGAAAATCTGGTAGCGCTTTTCCATTTCACTCACGACCCAGCGCAACGCGAGAATGACTTTTTTGGGATCGGTCACGACGGGCACCACGAGATGCGGGAGCACATTGTATTGTTGTAATTCAACGACCTTGGGGTCAATCATCACGAACCGGAGCTGGTCCGGAGAAAACTTATAGAGCAGCGAGGTGATGATGGCGTTGATGCAAACGGATTTGCCGGAGCCGGTGCTGCCGGCGATGAGCAGATGCGGCATTTCCGAGAGGTCGGCGACAATCGGATGGCCGTAAACGTCCTTGCCCAGCGCGATGGGAATCTTTGCCCGGCTGTTGCGCCATTCGTCGGCTTCGAACAAATCGCGCACGATGACCTTGGTCTTGACCGGGTTCGGCACCTCGATGCCGACGGAGCTTTTGCCCGGTACCGGCGCCAGAATATGGATGCGCTCGGCCTTGAGCGCGGCGGCGATGTTGTTGGAAAGTGCCGTGATTTTCTCCAGCTTCACGCCGGGTGCCGGATGCAATTCGTAACGCGTGATGGTCGGGCCTTTCGTAATGTCACCGAGCGAAACCTCGATGTCGAACTGCGCGAGCGTCTGCTGCATGAGCCGCGCGTTGGCCATGAGTTCCTCCTTCGACTCGGTGGGCTTGGCGGTCGTGTCGGGGTATTGCAGGAAATCCAGCGTGGGCAACTGGTAATTGCCGATGATGGGCGTCGCCGCAACGGTGAGCGGCTTCGGTTTTTTGGGTTTGGTCTTGGGTTTGGCCGGCGCAGAGCCGTCCGCAATGTGGACCACCGGTTCGGCCGGCTTTTCCGGCTCAACTTTTTCCGGTTCCTCGGCCTCGATTTCGCCGGGTTTTTCCACTTCGGATTTCCGGCCGAGAACCTCTTCGGTGGTGGCGGCGGGAACCTCGTGCGGAACATTTACTTCCGGGTCGCCGGCGGGTGCCGGCTTTCGTCCTGACACCGGCGCCGGCATTTCTTCCGCGCTGACAACTTCCTTGACCACACCGCCGGGCAGGGTGGTTTTGCGGATGCGCGCGGTCGTGGGTTTGGCCTGCGGCACGCTCAAATCCCGGACGGTGGGTTCAGGTACCGGTTGTAAATCGGCCCCCAGCCCGGTACGGGCCACTTCTTCCTGCAATTTCCTGGCTTGTTTTTCCAGTTCGCGCGCCCGGCGTTCCAAAGCCGTATTCTCAGCGGATTCCGGTTCCGGCCCGGTTTTCGTGGCGGGCGCCTTTTCCAGCAAGCTGCGAATCCATTCGCCGAGACGGAAATTGGTGAGGAACAGCAGGCTGATGAGGCCCAGTGCCAGATATACGATGTTCGCGCCGATGTTGCCGAGCAGGCTGAAACCCCAGTTGTAGCGAGGAGACTGGCCGAAGGTCAAATAGCCAAGAAAGCCACCCGCACCGATGAGGGAGCCGATGTTTTCACTAATTGTCCTGAACCAGCCGGCGTTGGACATGACGCAAAACAGACCGGTAAGCGAAACCACCAGCACCGCCGACCAAAGGAAGGACCATCCCCCATGCTCCCTCAAATGACCGGGAAAATTCACCAGGTAAGCCAGTCCAAACAGCACCAGCAGAAACGGCAAGAGATACGCGGTCAAACCGAACGGAATAAACGACGCCCACGCGAGATAAGCTCCCAGCGGACCAATCCAGTTGTGTGTGGGTTTGTTCAGGTGCGTCGTCAGAAAGCGGATGTCGTCACGGTCAAACGACCATTGCGCCACCAGCAGCAGCAGCGCGGCGAAGAGCAGCGCCACGCCGATGATGTCGTCAAAACCGTGCGCAGAGTTCGATGACGCCTTGCGTGTCATGGCCGCAGCGTAACAATTCAAAGCCGCGACTTCAAAGTTGAATTTGGCGGGCCGCAGTGCTCAAGCAGTGGAAGGTTTTGGCCGGGCGGCGATTTGCAGTCGCAATTGTTTTGTCCGTTTTTGGGCGTCCGTGAATTGTTGCGGTGTCAACCCTCTCCGCAGGAGGTCGCGGCTCTCGGCCGCGTCCGGGTCGGCTTTGGCCGCGATGCTGAACCATGCATACGCCTCCACGATATCCTTTTCCACGCCCTGGCCGTTGGCATAGCAGTAACCGAGGTTTAACTGCGCTTCCGGATGGCCTTGTTCGGCCGCCTTGCGATACCAGTTCGCGGCTTCCTCCGGGTCCTTCTCAACGCCCCGGCCATTGTCGTAGCAATAGCCCAGATTGGATTGGGCCGGAGCGTAATTCTGTTCGGCCGCCTTGCGAAACCATTTGACCGCCTCCGTTTTGTCTTTTCCCACGCCCTGGCCGTTGGCAAAGCAGTAGCCCAGATTGAACTGAGCCGGGGCGTAATTCTGTTCGGCGGCCTTGCGATACCACTTCACCGCTTCTTTTGCGTCCTTCGCGACGCCCCGACCTTCGTCATAACAAAAACCCAGGTCGAATTGCGCTTCGGGATCTCCCTGATCAGCTTTCGTCTTGTACTCCTGGAATTTGCTGGAAACGGCGGTGCCTTTTGACGGGGTGGCACGGGTCGGGAACAGGCGGGTGATGAACGTGGAAACGGCGGCTCGAAATCTCTTCATCACGCTGAAACCTACGCCTTGACCATCCGGAACCGCAAGTCGAAATCCGGCAAGTGGTTGTCCAGTGAATTCGCGCTTGCCAACGCGCCAGGGGATTGTCAGGCTATTAATCCCGCAAGTGCGCGGTTAGCTCAGTGGTAGAGCACTACATTGACACTGTAGGGGTCAGAGGTTCGAACCCTCTATCGCGCACCATCTTTTTCAGGGGATTACACACTTCCGTCAATTTGTAATCACTTTCAACTGATTTGTGCTGTCCAACACAATTTCCGGCTTGTCGTGGTAATTTTTAACTTTGCCCTGTAACTCAATGTTTTTCCCGTCCAGTGATTTTAGGTTGCCAAATTTATTGGTCGCGCTTGGGAATACAACCACCGAAAAAGGGGAATCAGGAAATGGCTGGTCGAGATTCAAAAAAACGATTTTTGGCCGAATTGTGACCTGTGCAACTTTGCCCGTCACAATCATTTCTTGGTCGTAATATTTGTTGGCATCGGTTGCGCCGATTTTCAACGGCGTGGGACCGTTGGTTTCATCCGCAGACAGTTCGAGCGCAAAAGCCAAAATTGTGAGAAATGGAAGGATTGTTTTCATAGGGACAAATTGGATGATTTTTGCCTTAAATCAGCAATAAGAATAATCCTGAAAATTGCTGGTACTGGGCTACTTTGGTGGGGCGAGACTGCTCACGAGCCGGCTCGCGGGGATGCTCGCCCCACCGAAACAGGCAAAGTAACCCACTGCCAAAAATTGCTTGCAAACTTTTTAAAATTAAAACACATTTGTAGAGCATGGCAAAGCTCTCAGTTTTGTCTGCCGGTGGGCGTGTTCTCCGACGCATTCCAAACACCACGTCCATCGCTTTTTACAACATGCTCGGTTGCACGCCAGCCGAAGGCTTGAAACTGCTAACTGAAACGTGACAATTTAAAGGTTGATTGAAGAAGCAATAAAATCTTAAACTATGCCCATGTCTGATTTAAAAGTTTACGTTCTGGGTAAGGATAAATTCATTGCGGCGATTGTTAAAGCATTGGCTTCTCAGGTTGCCGGACAATCATGTGGGAAGGGGGCAACGGGCAGTTTTCTGGATGGACATGGCTACCTTGTCATTCACTTCAGATTAGGCTCTCATGTTCGGAAGTTCAAAAAGGTGCTTTCAAAATACCTGCCCCAAGGTGCTTTAATTAACGATTAGCAACAGGCCACACCCATACCCAAAGCTTGTCTGTCACCGCAGCGATGAAGGCCGGAATCACAGACCACCTTTTGAAGTTAGACGAAATTGTTGGTTTGATTTAATCGGAAAGAATTTTGACGACGACATTTAATTCCTTGCCAGTAGAAAAGTTTCTCCATTTGCCGTCATCACCCAAAATCCCCAAATACCGATAACCGTTGCATTGAACCCAGTGTGTTTCCCCTGACTGCGGCCCTGACACGAATGCGTCAACTTTTTCTTTTCGAGATGTCGCGTCGGAATTCATTGCATCAAACCCAACCCGACAATATACACCATTTGGCGTTATTTGTCCTTCTTTTGAGGCAACTATTATTCAAAATGTAACACTCTCACCTTTCAGGCAAGGAACTGGCCTGCCGGCGGACGACATCAAAGAGTAACACATAAATTTCCAATAAAAGAAAGCGCATAATAAAATTCCACAACAATGTCGCCAAATCGAACGGCTGAACGTGAAAACAAATCTTCACCGCAAAGACCAACATACAGTATTCGCGTGTCGTTTCTGCATCGCCAGCGTAAGCGGCGAGAAACGCATGTTCGCTTATGGCATCACGATTTTATTTACAGCCTTTTCTTTCCCGCTGCTTTTGCCTTGGCCCATCTTAATTTCGCGGCCCTTGCAATTTTTGCCCTAGCTGCTGCACTCATTTTGCGTTTGGCTTTTTTAACAGGGTTTGAGGCTGATTTCCGTCCTTTGGCTTTCGCCCAACGTGCCCTTTGTGCCGCCGCAATCCTTTTCCTGCCAACAGCACTCATTTTTCTCCGTCTCTTGGGTGCTGATTCTTTGCCCGCTCCATCAGAGCTAAAAAGTCTGCTCAGTTGCTTTTCAAGCGATTGGATTTTTTGTTTTAGTGTGGCGGCTCTGAGTAATTGGTTAACTGATAGATTTATAATCGAATTCATTGGGATAAATAATAAAGGAAAGTGAGAGAAGTCAAGCTATACCAGTCTTAAATAAACGAAGGATTCCATATTTGGAATGGCGTTGTTCTCCTTGATCAAGTTTTTCAATGGATTTGGTGGAAAATCATTTCTTTTTCTTTGACTTGCTTGCACTCGCAACCTTAATCGCCGTTTGAAGTGGAACAACGGGCGGAATTTCCAGTACGTTGACGAATTGGGTTTGGCCATTTTCGTGATGGCTCCATGCATAACAACGTTCTGCTTTCGGATGGCCTTCAAGTGAAAATGACTCAACAACACCCAACCGAACTGTGTCACATTTGAACATATCTAAAAGCACAACAGACCTCTCATGCACAGCTTTACATTTGTGTATAGCTTCAATCATCCTGTGCATCTTTTTAATTCGGTTGTTCATGCACCTGCCAATACCATGAACGAAGAGCTTAATCTTTCGGCTGGCACTCCACGTTCAAACGCAACTTGTCCCAAGATGGAATCCGGTTTCGTCTTCATAACCCACTGGCACTTTGGCTAAGGCGGTTTCCCATAACTTTGTGATTTGCGGAGACAGTAAGGTGATTGCAAGAATAATGACGCCGCTAATGATTAGCTTTTTCATGTCAGGATTCGACAAGGCTGTCTCCATCTCCAGAACACCGCTACCTTAACATCTCCGTTAGCAACAAACAGTCACATGAAGCGGCGACGCAGCAATTCACCGTTAAAGTCAGGCGAATAACGAAAGAACCGCAGTTTACTTGGGGACTGGCACCCCCCATTCACACCTAGGTCAAATTGACTTGCTTTTTGGATCGTGCTTTGCCCTTTTTACATGAAAAGGTTCAATATTCTTCTTTTCCATTCGGACTTCACCTTCTGTGCTTTCACCCTTCAACCAGGAAGACTTGAGTGCCCGTCTGGCTTTTTCAACGGCCTGCTCAAAGGTTTCCAATTCACGGCGGACTTTCATAATTGAGGCTGAAGTTTTGTAACTCCTTGGTTAAAGCTTCGCATGGGTTTGTAGCAAAACCGGCTGGCTTGGGCAATGGGGTAAAAGCCCCATACAGAAGGAAGGCTATCAGCAAGCAACAATTTAAATAAAAAACAATCGCCCTGAAAGGTTATCAGTGGGCGTGTTCGCTAGCAGCCCCTTAAAAAGCTCTCTTTTATGATTGAACAAGTTTTGGGATGGAACGTCCGATTGACATGGCTCTTGGAAAACGCAAACCCCTACAGGACGAACTGTTCATTCCGACAATGAGAGTGGCCACCGGCCCCGGCCATCACATCTCCCTTTTCCTAAAGGGGCGATGACGACCGCTCCCTGACCACGACCGGCACTCTGCCAGCGATGATTGGTGGTGGTCTCTAGCGGTGGCCGGCTTGATGATTTTCCGTCCACGGCTGCTGGCTGTGGAGATGCAAACTTTGATGCGCGTGTCCCTGCACGGCATAGCGCGGCGGCAATGACCCACCCGAACGCCAATGGCCGCCCTCGTTCCAATACCAGACGTGGCCCCGCGGATAGTAATAAATATCCCAATCGGGATAATAATCGTATTCGTAGTAAGCGACCCCGCCTTCATAACCCACTCCTACACAGCCGGGAGATAACATCAACCCGCCGGCCAGCAGTAGGACGCCGCCCATTCCTTGTAACCATTTTGCCATACGAACCTCCTTGGCCCAAATCTATACCGGAACACCTGCTGACGCAACTGGCGCATGTTACTTTCTCTCATCCCTTACGGGCCAGCGCCCGACGTAACTCCCGATGCTCACGGCGAACTGGTAGCCGGCATCCAGAACAGGGCAGAACGGCCTGTCGAGTTCTTGGATGATGTCGAGCAGGCGGCGACCGGAGATTTGATGGCCGTCCATGCTGTCGAATTCCGCGTTGTCCAAGAATTTGATGCCGGCGGGGAGCCGTTGCCATTATAATCCGCGTTACTTGCGGTAAAAGGATCAGAGGCATTGGTGGCGATTAGCCTCACCGCCGCGACCGAAGAATTAAATGTCAGGTATTGCGAACCAGCCCAAATACTGCCATCGGAGAACACCGGGCCGTTGATGATCGTGTAAAGCCCGAAATCCAATTCCATGTTCACATTGTAGAAAATCGCGAATTGAAAAATCGGCAGCATTTGTGCAAAGCGGAAAAATTGCTGTGGATAGGCCATTGCCACATTGGTTGTTCCACTACCAAAGGCAGAGGTTACAAGTAGACTGTTCCAAGTAACCGGCGGCGACAGGTTTGTGGTGGTTTGCAGCGAAAAAGTCGGCAGCGGTAATGTTTGAATGTTGAGCCAGGAAACTGTGGCGACACCATTAGTATCAGTGATTTGCAGTGCAGGTGATAAAATCTGACCCACGGGAACAAATCGCACCAGCATCAACATCAAGAGAGATGAAAGCCCCTTCCTCATTAACGGATTGCCCTTGGGCATGGCAAAATCTATTCCAACAAATGTGGCATGAATAAATTTCGGATGGTGTTTTCATTGGGGCGGCAGGTTAGCCTTAGCTGTAATAGTTGCCGCTTCCACGCATGGATCTGTCAAACTCACTGTCCGTGCAACCGATAAAAGGCATTGGAACCGCCGATATTATTGGTCAGCACGAAATTAGTACCCACCGTCATTAGACCGTTCGTCAGCGGCGTCCAAGCCGCGCCCGGAGTGACCGTGCCACTGGCTTGTAACCCAAAAGCATACGCCCAGGTCGGCCAGGAAAGAACAACCTGGCCACCCGCCACAGCGGCGATTTGCAGTGAAGGAACGATGGCGCGTCCGAACCGGACCGTGCTGTTGTGCGTGTCGGCCACGTAGAGATTGCCGGCGCCGTCGAATGCGAGGCTTTGGGCATAGTTGAAGAGCGCGTTGGTGCCGATGCCATCGGTGCCGCCCGTAACGCCGACCTGTCCGGCTACCGTCGTCACCGCCCAGTTGGTGCTCACCCGCGTCATCTTCCGAATGGTTTGGTTGTACGTGTCCATCACATAAAGGTGGCCGGTGGTGTCAAAAGCGACGTCGTCTGGAAAATAAAAATGGGCATTGGTGCCCGTGCCGTCATCATTGGCGCGGATACCGGCCGCGCCAGCCAGTGTGCTGACCAGCCAGTTTGTACCGACGGGAGTCAATTCCCGGACGCTGTTATTCTCACTATCGGCCAGGTAAACGTTGGACGCATCGTCCACGGCAAGGCCGCGCGGAAAATAAAACAGCGCATTGGTTCCGGTGCCGTCGGCGTACCCTTCCGTGAATGGCAGCCCGGCGATGGTCGTCACCATCCAGTTGGCGCCGACCGGCGTAACCTTGCGGATGACCATGCCGTAGTTGTCTGACACGAAGACGTTGGTGTTTGCATCCACCGCAATTCCGGCGGGCACATAGAAAAACGCGTTGGTGCCGGTGCCATCCACCTCGCCGTAAACTTCGGCTTGTCCGGCAATGGTGGTGGTCACCCAATTAGTCCCGACCGATGTGATTTTTCGAATGGTGCTGTTGTAGGCGTCCGCCACATAGAGACTGCCGCCGCTGTCCAAGGCAATGTCCGTAGGATAATAAAAGCGCGCAGCGTTGTTCGTACCGTCGGCGCTGCCGATGTTGCCGGCCAGGCCGGCAATCGTGCTTACCACGCCGTTGGTCGCAATTTTTCGAATGGTGCAATTATAATAGTCAGCCACATACACGTTGCCCTGGGCATCCAACGCGACGGCGGCCGTGGACCAGAACAGCGCATTGCTGCCCGGCCCGTCCGTGCTGCCCGTGCTGACGCCGGCAAACGTGCTCACCGTGCCGGTCGGAGTAATCTTTCGAATCTCATTATTGTTGGCGTCCGCCACATAAACATTGCCGGCGCTGTCAGCTGTCACACCAATCGGCGAATGAAATCGGGCGTTATTGGTCGCGCCATCCGCGTCGCCATAGGTTCCCGCCAATCCTGCGAGCGTGCTCACCGTCCAGTTGGTCACCGTCAACGCCAACTTTCGAATCGTGTTGTTGTTATCGTCAGCCACATAGAGCGTGGTTCCACCGCTGATCGCGATGCCGGCCGGAGCGCTGAACTGTGCGTTGGTGCCGACGCCATCGGCGCTACCGGCAATCTGGACCTGTCCGGCGATGGTGGTAACCACCCAATTGGTGCCCACGGGAACAAGTTGCCGGATCGTTTCATTGACGCCATCGGTGACGTATAAATTGGTGGCGGCATCCACGGTGATGCCGAAAGGCATGTAGAATTGCGCGCCATTGTTTGTGCCGTTGCTGCTGCCGGGATGGTGCGGCTGCCCGGCAATCGTGCTGACGAACCCCGCCGGGCTGATTTCCCGAATCACGTCATTGGCTACGTCGGCCACATAAACATTGCCGGCGCCATCCACCGCGACGCCGGTTGGCGTGGAGAATTGTGCGTTGGTGCCTTGGGCGTTAATCAAACCGGCCTGTCCCACCTGACCGGCCAGGGTGCTGACCGTCCAATTCGTTCCCACCGGCGTAATCTTTCGGATGGTATCGTTGAATTCATCCGCCACGTACAGGTTTCCGTTCGTATCCACCGCGATGCCGTTGGGAAGGTCAAATGAGGCGTTGGTGC
>Ga0335073_10004356_pt1 | contig 19806 bp, 29 predicted proteins | sample Lox_Sample_22_FD_207093 | JGI IMG/M metagenome (GOLD analysis project Ga0335073, IMG submission 207093) | Soil microbial communities from Loxahatchee National Wildlife Refuge, Florida, United States - Lox_Sample_2.2 | ecosystem: Environmental > Terrestrial > Soil > Wetlands | place: USA...
TGAGTCATGCTCTGTTGAAGTTATATCATGGCAAATGTCGGGTCGAACTAGGGAAAGAGTCGGTGGGGCCGACTTCTTATTATGAAATGGGATCAGCATATTTAAGCTTAATTTAAGAGTGTTTCCCATTTAACAAATGTGCCAAGATTACTAAAAATGCTGAGCGGACTCACCGCCCAGCGCCGACAAACATTCCCAAGTTTCTGTAAGCGGACCCATCTGTAACTACGGCCTGTCTTCTATCGGCATGAACTCTTCTAAAGCAGCAATATGTCAAATGGCACAGTCTCTCGCATGTGAATGGGGCCTTCTAAAGATCTGGGTCAATACGCTTTCTCCCAGATATATCGCCTCTCTGATCCCAAAAGAGAGATATGAGAAAGATCCAGCGGGGTTAAGGGTCATTGAGCAACAGAATCCGATGGGAAGAATAAGCACCCTGGAGGAGTATCGTGGGGTGGTTGTGTTCATGTTGAGTGATGCAAGCAGTTTTATGACTGGCAGTGATTTGATTATCGATGGAGGTGAGTCTCACGTTGAGATGCCACTAACATGGAAGGTCATCGAGCTTGGTAGCCAGATTTCACACCAGATCATATCCTCCTTGCAATGTTGATCACATTGTCTCTGCTCTGCCTGTGATCCATCATGCAGATATGTATGGTTTTGAGGGGAAATGGAGTGCTTCCGATAGTCCTGTGGTTCCCATATTTTTGAGTGGACAAACTGTAAATATACATAACATTAACACAGAACTAACTCCCTTTCCAGATCTATCATTACTATAATGGACTAAGCTCCAAGCCGACAAGTTTTTATCCTTCAACCCGAGAGGTCTTGCTGCGAAGACCCTCCCAAAAGGAAGGCTCATGGCGGTAATATAATTCTCAAAGAGAGACAAGTCAGAAGAGCTCATCTCGCATCCCATTGGGGCCACTCCTCTAGACCCCTGCCAGAGGGTTTGTGGGGCTATACCAGGGATTTGGCTTACAACTCTTCTAACTTGGGTCAAACTGGGAGAGTCCAGCAGCCGGCACTGTGGTCGACTTCCTTTAGAGACCCGAGTTAAAGTGTAATCTATATACCAATTTATCGGGCCCCACTGCAGGGCATGGCTTTGCTTCATAATGTCAGTAGAAGTTGCTCGAGAGCAGTATTTAACAGCGCAGGATTCCAACTGGTGGGTCCGACCTTAAGTAACTTGGGGATTCAAACCCCCAACCATCTTGACCACTCGGGTTTGACTGGTGTTGAAACGGAAATCACGAACTCAGAATATAAACCCTTTACAGAAGCCCATCTTAATAGGTCTCGGAGATCGCCCTCTAGCGCCTCCTATTTTCTTGCGTCGATCACGTCCAATTTGTGGCTACCTCTGTGACCGTCAAAAATCTATCCCATATGGCCGATCGCTATATATTAAAATTTCGGGGCGCAGATACTCTCACAAAATATCTCTAAGCTAAAGCCGTAAATCTATCTTGACCCAGCGGCACTCCCCCTTTACCTTACCTTACCCTGGCTTTATACTTGAAACCCAACCAATTTCAAAAAACATCCTTCCCCTTTTTCGCGCGATTGTCCCATAATCGCGCAAAGAAAAGAAAAAGAGAAGAAAAAGAAAAGAAAAAGAAAAGAAAAAGAAAAGAACAAAGATGAGATGAGACAGCTAACTACCAATTCAACAAAACCAAGGGGAAACAAGGTCAGCTACAAGTAGTCCACGTTACAACCAAACCTTTAATCTCAACTGCCAACCGATGTCCGAGAAAACTTCTTGACTTTCCCCTTCACCCCCTTCCCATATTCCCTCATTAGCCCTGGCTCTGTTCTCCTTGGCGCGCACAGGCGCTTCCACTCTCATACCATTCCCTGCCATGCTTTTCCGCAACAACTGACAAATATAGGTCGAAAACCCGCTCTTCAATTCCACCCACTCTTCAAGTCCTCGCACAACCAGTTATCTCCCCCCTCTTCAGCAACCACACGGCATATCATTGGTCGGAGAATCGTTGCTAATTGCGCCGGCTTCCCCACCACATTCGTGATTGCTTCGATTCAATGGACTTCTCGAACTATCAGCTCCGCGGTTCCCAAATAGAATTGGATTACATTTTCAGAACCTTCAGACGCAGACCGCCAAAGTATTTGATGGGAAATAATTCCTCCCCACATGGCCGAAATGGTGGTAAAATCGAGATCAAAGATCACGAATTTCTTGACCGGGCTCCAACTTATCAAGCATATCTGTATGGCAACTGAATTGAGGTGTGCAAAACTGACTATTTTAGCAGAAAGCAGGGGAATAGCATACAATCACAAAGTCGAGTTTGGGGTGTGATTCGCACCAAATGTGTGATCCGCCGAGTATTGCATCCCATCACACTCCCCAGTTCAATCGAGAAATAATAAATATATCGATTTCAAAAACTATCTATCAACACAAGTCTCCCTAATAGATATCATGGACCCCACTATCCCTGCGCCGGTTCCCCCAACAGTCCCACACAACCCGCTAGATCTCATCCCCGTCCCAGCGAACAACATCTTTTGCAAAGCATGCTCTACGGTTCATGCAATACGCGTGCAACTCTGCCCTGCTGGTCGTCTCGATATTTGCACAATCCATAAAACCGTTTATCTTCCCCACGAAAAGTCCTTGCTTCATGCACACCTGCGAGATGTCGACGCCGAATGTCCAGACTGTACTTTCGGCTCCGAAAAAAAAGTCTATAAAGCGCTAAAACGAGAGAACTCTCGTGCCCTGCGTCCGGCGATCAACCACAAAGACTTGGTCTTCTGTGTCTATTGCTGGTCTCCTGCCACCAAGACATGCACTCACCTCGCCAGCTGTAGAGAACACTCTATGCTCTACCTTAAAAGTCAAGTCGATATCAACTCGAAATGGTGGTTACGTCCCAGCGACTTTGCATGTCTGCTGTGTCCGTTGACCACGGTCATGCCCCAAAAAGCAGGAGAATGGAAGAAGGAGCTCACGCACGGCCCGAGCGACCAATTGTTTGGCAGTGACTGGAATCATTGGCGAAACTTTATTCCGGAGCAAATTTACCGATTGCGTCCTGGTGCATTTCAGTCTTGGGATATGAGATGTGAGTTCGTCGCATGGATGGACAACATGGGCCCGAATGAGATGTTGTTCATGAGATTTCTGGCATATCAGGGGACGTATCCCATCACTTGCATGTACGCCGAAACGGGGACCATTCCAAGGTTGGCAGCGAGCGCGCCTACAATTGTCACCGCCCCGCCATCAGCCCGCCAAACCCCCACGATAGGAGGAACAGCACCTCCCCCTTATGCTTCCCCGGTTAGCATCCATCGCGCCGTTCCACCTGTTGCTCTTCCGGTGCACAGTGCCGAGTCTCCCGCACCAGCGTTCGAAACGGGTGTGTCCCGTAGACAAACGTTCCAAGAGCCTGCAGCAACGATGCCTCGAACCCAATTGACGTACTCGACCAGCTTATACGGCTTCCCGTCTCGCCCTGATATTAGCCAACTTCCGGTCGCTCCATTTAGACAGAATGCCGCACCTCCGAGACGGTCTCAATCTCAGACCCTGCATAATCGAGGATCCCGCCGTATGCCTTCTCATTCTCAAGGATCGCAAATTCGATCTGCATATTATGCTGAACCTGCTCAGAGTATCCACGAGATTTATCAGTTTCCACAATACAATCCGCAATCAAGGAGGACTCACCGCCCAATGCAGGCACACAGATCGCAAGTCCAACAGACTCTTCACTCTATTTACGAAGTTCCTCTTCCCACCTCCGGAGTCCAGGGAGCTCCCATGAATGGAGCTGCATCGATGAGTCACCCACACCATCAACCCTATCCATCTCAACACTCGATTGGAGCTAACGGGGTCTATTCGGCGGCACAGCCTCCAATTCCAACTGAGGCACAAAGGACCGAACATATCCGTCGCGTCTCCCTTGCAAGCGCAGGACAACAAACTCAAACCATTCCCACGGCTCCCCTTCCGTCCCATCATACCGCACAACAACCGAGTGTTCACCATGAGCCACAGCTTCAACCCGCCGTCCGTCGCGTCTCTTTCGCGGCGCAAGCAAATCACCAAGCCTATCCGTCTCAATACTCGCCTATCCAAGATATATCCAATCTATACCCCACTCACTCTCGCGGCTCATCCATTGCCTCGTACACTAATCCCGCAATGGCCGAGTACATGGACAATCTGCGCCTTGCAAGACGACCACCCCCGTCCCGGCAAAGTCAGAGACCGAATAGCTTGCTTTCCATTCCTGGGGCTTATCCGCACGACGATGAGAGTGACTGGGAGACGACAGGTAGCGAAGAGGAGGTGCAAGCAGCTGGGCAAGGGAATCCTCAGCCAGAGATTCCGCTTCCGCCTACAGATGGTGGTCAGGCTGGGAATTACCAGGGTGTTCCACAACAGAATCCAATGTATGCGGCGTTTCAGCGTGGATATGCGCAAGCGGCGCTTGGAAATGGAGTTGGGCAGTATGGAGCTTATGCGGGGTGATGAGATGGCTCAGGAATACGGTATGACGTTCGTTTTATGAATTGGTAGAATTAATAGATTACATGTATTTTCATAAAGGATCCTGTCATTTCGGGTACATCATCGACCTCTCTTTTCGCTGGTATGCGGCACCGCGAAATGAGATTGCGCTTGACAATCTTTTGCAATGATGTTCGTCCTTGTAACATCTTCATCTTGTGTTATATGCAAGGGCTTTTGAAATATACGCTATGAATGTGCGGTTATATTGTCTTCCTTACGTTCGAGACAGTATTGCATACAACCCCATCGAAACAAAGGCAGTAATGAAGGTCATCGCATAATTCACCTGCCAATTAGTGGCAAAAATCTTGGCCACACCTGATTATTGTCGAGAATATCCCATCCTCCTATATTTGATATATCCTTACACGTCCGAGCTTGTTGTCCACCAGGCAACTCAACAACCTTTTTCTGCTCTTTTGAATATGGAGTGGCTTGGAACAACGCTCCAAGAATCGAATCAACCTAACATTAATCGACGAATCTCAAGATGGAGCGCGTACGATGCTTCCTATTAATCCCATTGCCCCAGACCACACAATAAGAACGACACGCTGTTGAAACAGATCTTGCGAGGGACAAAAGGGTAACCCGAACACACAGACAACCCCGATTAGAGTTCCTCCGGCAAGGGATGCGGTCAGACCCATTGGACTCACTCCTCCATTCGTCCCTGGCGGAACAGTAACCAAAGTTGTGATTAGCCTTGGAGGACTTTTCGATAGGATGCCTAATTCAGAGGCCCATGTATCGGCTGTAGCGGCAGCATAGTGTCTACCGCCCCGTCAGAACCAGGTTACTCGGAGATGCGTTTTACCCTATGATTCCGTAGACCAGGACATCGTTGATGAGTGATATGTTTGTTCGATGCGACCCAGGGATGGCGGAGAAACATTGGGATCCTCGAGTGGTATAGATATGTATCACTGCTAGGATTGTGCCTGCCAGGGAATTGGCGAGGACTTGAACGTGGGTTCTGGTTATGACTGCGGGAGCAGTGGTCTTGATGTCCGTCGAGTGAGTTATGAATCGCGCTTTGATATTGTGTTTGTACTGTCGTTTAGCTTCGCCCAGGGAAGGAGATGGAGAGACTACTTTTGTGAAGGAGGTGCTCGTGATGTAGAATGCCAACAACAGGACGAGGAACACTCCCCACGGATGAAATGTGTAGAGCGAGGAAACGATGAGCGCTGCACCGACACCAAGCGGTGTAAGCGTTTTACGTCGGTACGCACGAACTGAAAGCACCGCAATGCAGCCAAGCGCCCAAAGGTTCATCCTGCCAGTGCGGTCGCCGTTCGTCCTGATCGATGGAGACCGAGCTTCAAACCTTCCAAATTCGGTTTGATTAGCGGAACTGCGCCTGTGCAAAAGTATGGGTACTAAAATGCGGATAGTGATAAATCCGGGTAAATACTTTAAAGTTCGGGCATTCACGTGAAACGTTACTCTAGACTCCAAAAGTCCCAAAAGTTTGATCTGAATTGTGGTTTGATGGCTTCCCTGGTCCCATTGGTCGCTTGGGGAATTGTTTATATAATGTCACTAAAAATTCGGCGCTGCGCGGCATGAAGGTGGAGTCTCGCCTACCAAAGACAGATAGAGCTAGAATAGACAATAAGAACTTGGCTGCAAGAAGGACAAGCTTTGAAGTTTGGACTTAGATACTTGAAGTTTTCAAGTATCTACTTACAAATTTACAATGGTAAAATTTGTCAGACATTCGACAATTTGACAAGTCGCATGATTACGTAATAACACTAAAAAAATGCGCTGCCCGGCCCATAAAGACTGTTAATTCGGTGAATTTGCATCTGGTCTGGGCTTAAAAAATAATATGCAATTCGCTGGTTCCCAAACACGTTAATTACACGTCGCGCGTCGAAATCATCAAACAATTCAATGCCTCCCAAGAAGACCAAGGTTGCCACAACAGTGACACCATCGACACCATCGACAACCTCGACAAAACAAGTTGAACATCAGAATTACATCATTCACATCGCAATCCAAAACATCCAAAACCCACGCGTGACAAGAACACTCTCCGTGCCGCCTTCGATCTCCTTCCATAACCTTCACACGGCGATCCAAATCGCGTTTGGATGGGCATTTCATCACCACCATCACTTCGAGGTCAACAATATTCCTGCAATTTGGCTTGACAAGAATAATCCCCCTTCTCCTCGCTCCAACGGTCCATTAGTACTTTTGACCATCGGTAATCCAGAATTCCTTACATACCTTGAAGATGAAAATGAACCGATTGCGGACGAGATGACAACAAAATTATCGGACGTGTTTGAAAACGAAAAATACAAGAATAAATACCTCGAATATACGTACGATTTCGGAGACAGCTGGGAGCATTCGGTCTTGTTGTTTGGACGTGCTAATCGAGCTGTCTCTTCCGACTTTATTTTTTGTATTGGTGGTGAAGGCGCACCTGTTGCTGAGGACTGTGGTGGACCACCTGGATGGGAACATCTCAAAGATATTGTTAAACGTTATCAACGGAAGGGAAAATTGGATGCGGAGGATAAACATCTAATCCAATGGTTCAAGAACCAGGGTCGCAGAGGTTGTGAGGTGTGGGACTGGGATTTAGACGGGGTGAATCAGAAATTATCCGCCATGAGGCTTTGAATGGTGAATATGGAGCGAAAGTGTGCTATATTTAATATTACGATTAGGAGATTTAATCAGTAGTTCAACCGAGTCTTGTGTAATCACATTGTTTAATCATTGGTTCAATTGAGTAATGCACGTTGAACATTCAAGAGAATATGCTTTCTGGTTCATCCATGCCCATGATTACATTGGACCCGAACGAGCTTTGCCAGCTTTATACTAACCAGGATGTTCAGGGGCGAAACGATTCATAGAGCGCGTTTTCTGAAAATATCATTCTTACAAGCCCAGCCCATCTGTACCAGAGATTCTTGGCCTGTCGCAATGTTCGTGGACCGTACAGTGATGACGGTATTTAGAGAATTCACAGCAGCATCATGAGCGACAGTAGCCACTTCTCGGGTGCTCGGGCCTTTGAAATCCAATTCATAGATACCGGATGATACGACATTGTGTACATTCTTTAGCAGCCTATCAGCTTCCATCAGATGCGTCCGTGTAAGTCCAAAACCAGACAAGGATCTGACGGACATGCGCTCAGCGAGAACGTTATTAAATACCTGAATACCTAAATACCTATTACTTAACAAACTTCCTAACAAGTCTTTCTAAGTCGAAGCCATCACAACTGCAGCATAAATCTTACACCGCTTACCCAGCCTCTTGTCCCGTACAAAGTTTGGGGATCTTTTTTGCCGTTACTGAAACACAAGACCAGAAGCACTATGATGCTTCAGAAGACGAACTGAACACCCCCTCATCACATACCACATACTCATCGTTAATACATGATCTGGTCTAGTTTCCACTCCCCCATTTCAATCTGTCTGACTTACGTAGCATATTCTCGGGTCAAATCGTGACAGAACTTTGCGTTTGATAGTAGCTTTCCCTGGAGTCGGATGGAGAAGATAAACAATCATCCAGGTCTGGCAAAGATCAAGGCTGAACTCCTTTGTTTGTCTAATTTGCAAGGAGAAGGTGTACTTCAAGAGCCGTAGGTATAGAATAAATTATGTATCCTCGTTTTCGTACCAGTCTACACCCACCTCGGGAATAATTCCATTCCGAACAGCCTCCAGAAGGCTTTTGGTCTTGAAAATTTAGACACTGTGTAATCCCATGGGATTGTCACGTCGCGATGGCATATCGCAAGATGATGGGATCCCGTCTTACAGTGTTTATCGAGACGAGCAATACCATCGGGGAGTTCAGCACGGGAGAAATGGGACTCAGGGGCGTCATCTTCCACAAGAGACAGTGGCTTAGAGGCAACGACAGGAGACAACCGGCATGTTGGTTTGACGAGGTTTCTGCTTCATAGGTTGCAGGTTCAGAACATCATCACCACGAGGGGGTTCTACGTGACGCCAGGGACGGCAATGGGCCAATGGGGCGCTGTGTCGCAGTGGTAGGATTGCGCCTTTTGCCTTGTTGGCAGGCCCTTGAAAATCGCCATGTTGGAAAGGCAAACCTGGTTCAAATGGAACCCATTTCAATGACCAGACGGAGCCGGGAAAATCTCGGGACGCTAGTGCCATCCCCAAGCTTGCAATCTGAAAAGGTTTATCCCTGGTCGGGAAGATCTCTGGGACATCGACTGGCGTCGAGGCTAGTCACTGTGTCGCAGTTGTAGGATGGATATTGGGACTGCAATTGTCGCGGCAGCAACAGGGCTGCGGGGGCGGGACTCGGAGGCGGGGGTGAAAATGGAAGTGCAAAGACAGTCACAAGATTGCCTTGCCTCGAAGACTGCGCATTCCTTCGCGCCCATTTAGGCTGCGGCGACGGGCTGCAAGCCCCCTGGTTTCATGTATTAGGAGTACGGTAGCTTTGTAGATCTTCATCTCAAGCATACACGTATTCTCACACATCGTCTCACAATCGGCAAATCTATCCAAAACTCTGATCTCAATACATGCGATATTGGGATCTGCTTTGCCATGGAAGTCAATTGTTGGAACAGAAAATGGAAACAACTTCTGGGTATGAGAGTAAGCATAACCACCAGAAGAGTCATACACTATAGCAACTTCAATCCTAGTCCACCCGATTTGGACGGAGGAGATATTTGCATACTGCATTTAAATCCCCTTCATGAAATTCCTCCAACGCCTCCTCGAGCTTTGCTTTTAGTATTGCCTCAGTTGCGTGGAGTGCAATATTGGGTCCGGATTGAATCGTAGCCTCGTCAGTGCAGTGGGTCCGTTTCGAATCCATGCATACAAGGACAATCAAGAAAAGTTCCCTCATTTTGCTGCGATGCAATGATTTTATTGAGGACCTGACTTTTCTCCCAGATGTCACGGTGTCCGCATCATCCTTGCTCAGGCAAATGAGTACTATCAGAAGAATGTGATGCTTAAGACTTTGGAAAGGGCACGGAAGGATGCAGAGTATTTGAAAACTCAGGCGGATGAGGACGAACTATTACGCAGGACGTACCGCGAGAATCAGCGGAAGATTGTGCTGCAGACTTTGGAGTCAATGGAGCAGAGGAGGTTACGATCAACCTGGATTCGACGGTGGGTGGTGAGACTCCAAATGTGAACGGCATTAAGCTCATGAAGAAAATCAAGACCTTAAAAGTAAGGTCGCAAAAGGAGAGTGGGTAGATGTGAGAATCTAACTTTGATGTTTTGGTGAAGGGAATATAATATTTTGGCAGCATGTTATTGAACATCTCATTGTCTCCTAAACTCCTCCTTGCGGTAAATAGAATTCTGATGACCATCTATCCCACAACGAGTCCTGTCAATTCTTCAAATGCACTAATCTTCGTGTGTCGACAACAGTTACATTGAGAGCAAAGGCGAATTTGCAACAGTCACTCTTCCTCTCCTCCCTACTCGTCCAACAGCCTCTTCTTCTTCTGAGTCACGGAAAAAGACTGAAAAGATGGAGACTAGAAGAATGAATTCTATCATCCGAGCGCGAAGCCTATCTACTAGCAATTCTAATAGGCCTGTGCATTCTGTGACATTCTACTCTCGTAAGCCCCTCTTCTTCTCGCTCCCCGACACTCCGGTCGCCGAACTACACGTTAGACACGAGGTCATCACCACCACTCGTCCTCGTCTACGCACCAACAAACCAAGAACGGAAAAGCAAAAGCTCGTCATCACCTCTTTCGAGTAGCGATTAACGATTAGATGCGCCGCACTGGCATGCTGTTGCTGCCTCGACTTCCTCTTCTAGGTGACTATCTTTGGGTGAAGCGGATGGGGAATGCGGGAGAGATTCCGTGGATAGGAAGTGTGTACAGGAGGGTTGGGAGGTGTAAGAGGATAATTTGAATCGAGAGCTGAATTGACTGCTTTGGCGACCGGAAAACAATTTGTAGTGGGCAGGGAGGATTGAATAAACGGGAGGAGGGGAAGGAGGAGGATTGATGCGATTACGATGGAGGTACGCCAAGATTCAGGTATCAGAGATTAAAGTAAATCAAAGTCGTCAAGCTGGATATCAATACATAGCGGTCGAAGGGGAACCATGCCTTGTCAGAATATTTCATTATATTCCGCTTGATCTTGCTCGAGTCCACCCACGTAACAAAATCCTCCAGATTCCTGATATTAGGAAACACCCTGACGACAATACCTGGGCACAAGGTATGCCGGGTCGGTAATGACTTCTGGACCCACTCTCACATGGCCCTGCTCCACAAATTTGACGCCCGCACTCACAGTCTCACACATCCGCAGTCTCGCCATCACCACAGCAATTCGTCTTCGACAAAACGCGCTGACGGAGAGTCTGTTCTCGATTTTACTCGTCTTTGATGTCGTATCGATGACTCCAATGGCATAAAGTTTGTCCAACAGACGTTGCTCGTGGAGCAATCTGTATGGGTCTGCTGGATCCAGAAGCGACAGTCGGTGGACAAGCTTTTTGCATGCTCCCACTAGACGATTATATCTTTCCGTTAGCTCATTTCGTGACTGCGACAATGGTACTTGAAATAGTCTTCTCGGTTTTGGATATGATAGCGACGGATTACTTGAAGATCGCGATGGTTCTGATCTTGCTTGTAGTTTAAGAAGTCGACTTGTTTTAGCAGCCGCTGTTCGTGATGCTTCAACTGTCGCATTGAAGTCGATGGAATTTCAGCTGGACACTTTTTTATTCCTGATGAAAAATAACATCGATTTCGGGCAGCCTGCTGTCCCTAGCCTCGCCGCCAGGCTGATCACAGACATGTTACAATTTGGCAGGGTAGGGCTAACATTGAGGCAGTCACAATCTCCAACATCGTTTGTCCGAATCTCGTACACCTCTTTCTGCCAAAGATGGTCCGCTACTCAGCAACTTCGGTCAACCCGACAAAGTCTGCCAAAACTCGTGGCTCGTATCTTCGAGTCCACTTCAAGAACACTCGCGAGGCCGCACAGGCAATCAACGGCATGTCCCTCCAAAAGGCAATCAGCTACCTCAACAATGTCCGTGAACACAAACAAGCAGTTCCCTTCAGGCGCTTCAATGGCAGTATAGGTAGAACTGCCCAAGGAAAAGAATTCGGCACCGATCTTGGTAACATCACATTTTCAAGAGTTCTATCTAACTGTGTTCATGTAGCTCGATGGCCAGAAAAGTCTGCGAAATTTCTTTTGGGATTGTTGAAAAATGCGGAAGCTAATGCCGAGGTACGATTTATGACACTGTTTATTTTTGCGAGAGGTTAACCCGTGTGCTAGGCGAAAGGATTGAACCGAGAGACTCTCGCGGTAAAACATATCCAAGTCAATCAGGCTCCAAAGCAGCGTCGTCGTACTTATCGTGCCCATGGACGGATCAACGCATACATGGCTTCTCCATGTCACATTGAGATCATTGTTGTGGAGCAGGATGAACAAGTGTCGAAGGCAGAGGACACAAAATTGGTGCCAAAGTATACGAGTAGACAAGCTGCGAGGAAGAGGTTGTTGGCTTCACGGGAGTAGTTTTAAGTTTTCACCGTGAGAGTGCGCTTGCACTAGTGAGTAACTAATAGAGCTATCCTCTAGGATCTTATCCTCATCCTGCAGACGAGCTGATCCATATCCTTTCACGAAGACTGAAATGATGGAGACTAGAAGATGATTTCTATCATCCGAGCGCGAAGGCTATATACTAGCAACTCTAATCCCAATTAGGCCTGGCATGCTATGAATTCAAAACTCCGACTCGGGCTTTATGATCTTCCCAGCTGTCCAGGACTAAAAATACAAGCCAAGAACCTTGGGAACATTGTCGCGTAATACTTTGTATCCATGTAAATACATATATTCATCTGTGATCTCGATAGAACGATTTGGGAGGCATCCTTTGGACTAACTCATTGTCACCACTTTGGAAACGTTGGGCATTTTGTGATAGTATGTTCCGTCGAGACCTGCGGTAGCCTATATGACTTTCTCCAATTCTCCAGCATATCCAAACCCAACTTTTAGAATTTTTTCTCCACCGACGGAATACAAAGAGCCCAATCCCCCAACCCCCATCATTGAAGCAGGAATCTCAGACATATTTTTGTCGGTGGAAGAGATTGTCGACGGGCCTGGCGAAGGAGGAAACATAACCTGACCATTCCCCATTACTTTCCAATCTCGCTGTCATAGTTAGTGTCTGATCAGTAGTAAGGTCTATTCAATTACCGTCTCTGAAAAATCCTTGAATCCAGCACTATCCTGTGGTGGGAAGAACAATAGAATTTGACAATCCGAGATATGTAGCGAAGGATAGGCTCGTTCCAAACAAGTAGCAATCTCGTTCCTGAATTTCCCATCAGCACAAGAGTTAAAGACTAGAAGACGGGAGGGCGGGGGGATGATAGTACCGTATGGTATCCATCAAGACATCCAAGAAGAATTTTTGATAAACATCAACTCCCTTACCTTCTCCAGCCTTCCAAACTCGATTATACGCCCCCTCCATAACCCACTCCTCCAGACCTTTTGCAAACTTTACCTCCTCACTGTTGGCCACAGCACTATTTGTGGCATCGATAATCTCCAGCTGAGTATGAAACTCTGCAATCTTGTTTTCCGCCAACAACCGCAACAAATTCAGTCCCGTCAATTCGGCTTCCCTTTGTCCACCGAATCCCAAGGAGTAGAATTCCTGGAGATATCCGATGTAGTTTACAAAAGAGGCTTTATCTTTGAGACGGATGGATGTCAGGGCGCCAATTTCAAAGACTTGACGTGAGAGGTCGATTTCGGCGGACGTGTGTATTGTGGTGGGGGTCAGGAGATGTTGGGTTGAGAGAAGGAGTTTGGCGCGGGTGAGGAGGGAAGGAAGGTTGGACAAGAGATTGGAATTGAAGTTTCTTTGAAGGGATAGCACGAGGGTTGGCAGGTCGGATGTTTGGTTTGACATCGCCTTGTGATGATGGTCTTTTCGTGAGCTGACGCGGCCGTCAAAATTAGTACAGCCCGGTGCAGTGTGGATCCCTGGATTCGTGGGTTATTCACTTGACACGGAAATATTTGTGTGCATACTGGACTTTACAGGGAGAAGATACCCCGGCTCTTACTTAAACTTAGAAAGTTCCGCTCGGGCGGAGGCTGGCTTCGTAATCTCGTAGAATTATAATAGCTTTAATACATCTTTCTTGTTGAATGGGTGGAGATCGCGGCTTCTTTCTAAGGCGACAAGGGCATCTTTGCGATCTCGAAACTGGGCAGGTGTAAAACCGGAAATTCGTGTTCTAGTAGGGGTATTTTAGGAGTTTTCCCTTTTATTTAAACCTGGGCTTTGATCCATAAATTTCGGGGAGATTTCGGAGTTTCAATGTTTGGGGAATTGGCTTGATTTCAGACATTTGAGGGCATAATTCGACTTTATTCTAGATAGATACTCGGGGACAAAGTTTGGTCGGAGATACTAAAGCTAGTTGACTCCTGCGAAGATTTGCAGAATCCACAGATTTAAATCTGTGGGTGCTTTGCACTTTGCGGGAGAAGTGTCCAGTGCTTCTAAAGCATTCTATTCATCTTGTTTTCCATCCTGTCAAAGTTTGAACGAGCTCGAACGGTTCCGGCGTCGCCTACCTCGGTCAATCGCATTCATGGGTAAAATTGTCAACATCGACAAAACTTTCTTTCACCACCAATCCTGGCCTTGTAGGTTGCAACCATGGAAGGAGAAACTCCCAATCCGGGCAGTACCCCTCTCCCAGGGACCCGAACCTTATACTCAGCGGTGAGCGCGGAAAATTTCATCCAACAATTTCAATCCATGATGGAAGAACACCAAAAAGCAACCATGGCAGCCCAAGACGCCCTCGTTAGGCAAGTCAGTGAGCCGATTGTTGCCCTTACCAGCAAGCTCGAACGCCCCGTCGGTTTGTTGGACCCCGCCTCACGTCGACGCTCCTAAAGCCCGTCAGCGAACGGGAATGGGAACGAAGAAACTCCAGACCCTCGGATACATCCCAATCCACCGTTCCCATCGCCGTTTTCACAGGATGCTCGGCTCAATCTGCCTCCGTACCCCCCGTTGCCTTCACAGCATCCACCACCCATTCCCCCGAGGCAGCCATTCATTCCTTCCAAAATACCACCCGTTTCGCCTTACCGTTCCACGCAAACACCGTTCCCTCAGCCCCGTGCAAAGTCTATACCACCTCCCCCTCCCGTACGTGAAATGACAGCCTTCACCACTGCGACAGGAGAAACCGTTATTCCTAGCGGTGATCCTGGTCGTATCCCTGGCCTCAAAGTCCCAAAGTTTAGAGGAAGGAAAGGAGAAAATCTTATGGCTTGGCTGTACGAGCTAGACAGCTATTTTCTTCTCGCGAACATCAAAGATCACCAGAAGGTGGCAACAGTTAAGATGGGACTCAGGGGTGATGCAGGAACCTTTGCATATTACCTTGTAGTGTCGAACAAAGGTGTACCCTTATCTTGGCATGATTTTCGGGTTGAATTCATCAACAAGTACGAGAAGTCGGAGATTCGTGGTCTACTGCTGCGGCAAAAGCTGGATGTTGTCGATACCATGGCCCAGATCGAATGGCAGAATACTGCGAAGAATTTCGAAAGCTTGAAGCCCAAATATACGACATGGCATTCGTCGATCGTGTCCAAGCATTTGTCGGCAAAATCCATCCTCCTCAGGCGGCTACGCACATCCTCAACGCGGAAACCTTGCAGGAAGGGAGAATGGAGTTCGTCTATCAGCTGGCACGACAATGGGCAACGAACTATCGAATCGCCGGAAACCCCAGCAACAGCGGAAGCAGTCACCATTCTCGCCACAGTCGTCGGTTACTCAAATTCGGCAAAGCCAAGTCCTCCAGCCCCTCGTCCGTCGTCATCTACCACTGCGGCCAAGAAAGAAATGGACTGAGAAGATGACCTCGATTATATCCAGCCGGAAGATCTCAACAAGATGGAACTCATGCAAGTAACCTGCTATAATTGCGGCAAACGTTGATTCGTGGGACGATCGATCAAGTAGAGCAGTAGAGAGTTGGAGCCAAGGGGTTAGAGCTTTGAAAAGATTAGCCTCGCCGCCAGGCCAATCAGCAATTGGATTATACATGGTTAGAGAATTAAACTACTAGAAGTTCACCCAGCAAACCATCTCCCTACTTCTTGACGTTCTTCCTTTCCTTCTCCTTTTTCTTCTCCTTCTTTTCCTTCTTCAGCTTTTTACTATCAACCTCCTCATCATCCCGCTTTCGCTTCTTCTCCTTTTTGGACTCCCCCTCCAATTGTGTGGCCACCGCCTCCGCTTCAACAACTTCCGCCTTGACTTTGTCCTTCTTATCTTTTTTGTCCTTCTTATCTTCCTTATCCTTCTTCTTCTATCCACATCAGATTTCTTTCTCAAAAGCGGAAACTACCTTTGGTTTCTCCTCGTCATTGCCGTCAATGTCCATGAGATCAGATGCCTCGATTTTGGCCATGGCGGCTTTCATGGCCTCAGAGTTCTTCATAGGCGCAACACCAGATTCGAAAAAAGCGAGTCGTTCCTCCACCTGCTTTCGGAGTGCTTCGCCAAAGACCTTGGATGGTGAATCGGAGAAACTGTCAATTCGGGCGGCGATGGTACATTTATTCGCCAAAGTCCGAGAAATGCGACCTTTATTCCGAGCCCCCGCCCGACCGATAAATGAAGAATGATAAATCAGGCCGTATTTCGGGGTATTCCCTTTTGTCTTTAGCGCCCTACACATCAGTACACATTAAAGGGTTCGCGAACCGGAAGAGTGCTTTTTCGGCTCCGAGGATTTGAACTGTCGAGGCGGGATATTTGGACAAGTTGGTTAGACTGCCGGCGTGGGCGATGAGTCTGGCGCCGACCATTTCGCCGATGAGGGTGGACAGATTGGGTGCGACGATGTTCATCTTGTCGACGAGATAGTTGTGTAATTCACGACGGAAGTTGGCCAATTTAACTACTTTTCCGGCAAAGGTGACAACGTTTTCCATGTCTAGGTCCGAGATATCCTGTCCCATAGATATTTTGGCGGAATCAATGATTGATTGAGCGAGGTCCGTATTCTCCACGATTCCCGCAATGGCATCCAAAGATGTGTCGGTGAGTTCAGATTTATTTCGAATCAACGACGCAAGTTGAGCATATCGGTAATTCTCACTGACATGTTTGATCAACTCTGGGAAATGCCATGAATACCACTCCCTGCATCATCAGTTTTGGATCCACTTCAGATAGGGTTGGAGTGTACCTGACTCGCATGGCAAAAGTGTTGATATCTTTATCCAACTGGTCCAGCAAGGCAATAGTCTGGATAATCATATTATCGCTCTTGTTGACGTTGAATTTCACTTTTGCACGAGAATACGCATGTCCCAATCCCAGTTGCGCCTTGTACAAATCACCCGGCTGTAAAGTCTTCAACATCTTTGACGAGTGTGTTCTCACTCCTCTCAAGAGATCCTGTGTCACATCCCCTGTATCAAATTCATACCCCTTCCCCAAAACATATTTAATCGAACCTGCAAGTTTTGGATCCGAAACCCCGAGAATCGATTTATGTTTGTCGTGTGCCTTTGGGAGGTTTAAGCTGAGAAACTCCTTCAAGGTTTCGTTTACTTGGCCTACTTATTAGCATTCTCTGGTGACCAGGGGTGGAAGGACCTTCAGAGATGTCGTTTGTGTTTTCGAGGGCGTGGGCGGCATTTTTGAAGGGTGTGAAGGAGACGAGTTTGACGAGACGGGAAAAGGTGTAGAGATCTTTGAGGGATTCGAGGAATTCTCTGGTTCGGGCGCCGATTTCCTCAGATTGTGTGACTTCGTAGAGGGCGTAGCCTGCTGCAGATTCGCTCAGTAGGTAGTCGGGCACAGGCATTCTCAGAGGAGCAGACTGATGAAAGTGAAAGGATCGACAATTTTTCTTCTCAAACTCAACTTTTCAGGGTTTCACAATTTGTGAGGCAGACAGCCCATAAAAGGGTTATGTATTCGAGGCTAGGACTCGGAGCAAGCCCCCCTGGTATTTATTGAGGGAGCGGGGCTACCACGCACACACACAAATAACATAATACAGCGGAAAGTAATCCCACTCGCCCAGCCCTCCGCCGCCCTTCTTTAGTTCTTTCGCTCTTGGCCATTATCTACTGGCTGCCCCCAATCCTCACACCCTCATACCTTAACCAACCAACCAATCACTCCCTCCCCGTCAAGCGAACCAAACAAACCAAAGCAAATCCAAATCCAAATCCCACCAACAAATCTTTTGAATAGCGAAGAAAAGAAAAGACAGAAACAAAAAACAGAGGGAGGAAAATGGATCCGAATCAATACCGTCCACCTCAGCAGGGCGGCCCGCCGCAACCAATGCCCGCACCAGTCCAACCGCCGCCCTTTCCGTACGATCCCAGCACAAGTGGAGGACATTTCGGAGCCGCAAGTCAGGTCGCGCAGAGCGGATATATCCCCGCAACAGCCCAATTCAACCAGACTTTCCAAAATGTCACGCAGGGATTACAGGGCACGTACAGGAATGTGTTGGCGACCTATTGGCAACATGTCATCCACGAGATCGAGCATGGTGAACATGACTTCAAAGTCCATCAACTGCCTCTCGCCAGAATCAAGGTGCGCCCCCTTTCTCCCCACCTCTCTTCCTCCTTGCCCTTGGAGAATGGGATGTTGACGATTGCGTAGAAAGTTATGAAATCCGACGAAGATGTCAAGATGATTTCTGCGGAAGCGCCCATTTTATTTGCCAAAGGCTGCGACATCTTCATCACCGAACTCACGATGCGAGCCTGGATCCACGCCGAAGAATCAAAACGTCGCACCCTCCAACGTTCCGACATTGCCATCGCAATCGGCAAATCCGACATGTTTGACTTCCTCATCGACATTGTCCCCCGTGAAACCGCTGCCCATGCACCTATGGGAGGCGTAGCCCAAGGCTTCCCCGACTATGCAAAACGTGAAGACGCCCCCGGCGCGAGTCCCTCTAGCGGCGCACCCGGTGCATTCCCCATGGGATACCAAGAGCATGCTCAGGGTGGGGTCAACTATCAATCTGCTCCATTGGGGTATACTGCTACTCCCCCCGGGACGAGTGCTGGGCCGGGAGGACAGGGGTACCCACATCATGGGGGACCGCCACTTTATGATGGAAGTCGATATGATCCTATGTATTATTCTGGGCAGCAGGTATCGGGGTTTGGTGGGACTGAGGTGTCTGATGAGTAGGCACTTCATAATTTATCTTATTCTTCACATGAGCATCCTCCACAACAGGATCCCGCTCATCAACAGCATGAATATAATGGACCTCCGCAACCCGGATATGCCGGGGGAGATGATGTCAGTCATTACTATGGTAGTGGTGGGGGGCGATAAAGGAGGAGAGTAGTGATATTTTTGCTTTTGTTTGTTGAGGTTGAAATGTATGATAGATAAAATAGTATATAGCTACAACTTTCAGTAATCAAATCGGTTATTAAATATATCTCTACTTTCTAGTCTACAGTCTGCATATCAAACTGCTTCCTCAAATTGAAGCCCGTGCAAACTCACGAGATGCCTCTTCAAATCGTGATCCCTAGTAAAACGCCATTGACACCCCTCGACGGAACAAATGATATCCCTTCCAGACTCCTCGTATCCCACCCCAACAATTTCATCGACAAGGTCAATAACCTTGACCTTCTTTTTCCGCCCCTTTGGCGAAGCAGGTCGAGTATGAACCAACTCATGCCGCTGCAAAACCTTCTTGAACCCAAACGCCTGTCCACACCCCTCAAACCCACAAACAAAAGGCTTGTCATGCTCATGTGTTGTCCTGACATGACTCTTCAACGCGAATGGCTATCAATCAACCCTTGATCTCACAAATGACTACCTTTGTGTACCGTTTCGTACACCCTTCAAATTCACAGGCAAACTTCTTCCTTTCTTCAAGAGACGTGCGGTGTGTGCTGAGATGATGCAACAAGACATCCTTTGTAGCAAATTCCATGTCACACGTATAACAACGAGGCTTATGTTGTTCTCGACAATGACGTTGAAGATCCACAAGAAGAGTGAACGATCCCGGACACTCGTCGCAAAAGTATCGTTTCGTATGTCTCTTTTCGAGATGCAAGTTGAGTTTGGATGGGAGAGTAAATGCCGCTGTACAGCCCTCGTCGGCG
>Ga0335073_10004357_pt1 | contig 19805 bp, 17 predicted proteins | sample Lox_Sample_22_FD_207093 | JGI IMG/M metagenome (GOLD analysis project Ga0335073, IMG submission 207093) | Soil microbial communities from Loxahatchee National Wildlife Refuge, Florida, United States - Lox_Sample_2.2 | ecosystem: Environmental > Terrestrial > Soil > Wetlands | place: USA...
CTACCCCCTACCCCGGTATTACTACGCTTTTCTTTCGTTGACCTTTCGTAACCAGCCAGGCGGAAACCGTCTCTCGCTGACCTGCTAACTCGCGTCAACCGCTAACTTGCTGACTTCATCACAAACTCAGGCCTTCTCTTCCGCCCTTCGCGAAAAGGATCATCCCTGTGTCTTAGCCGGTTGCTGTTGTGTCATGCAATGCAGCGTGCCGAGTCCCCAGACCAGGTCGACCGCATGAATACCGATGACTTCTCGATCCGGAAACAACTCAGAAATGATCCCGAGTGCGACGCGGTCGTTCGAATCGTGAAACGTTGGTACCAGAACCAGGCCATTGGCGATGTAGAAGTTCGCATAGCTGGCAGGCAGGCGTTGATTCCGAAAAACCACCGGGCGTGGCAACGGCAGTTCAACCACCGTGAACTGTTTTCCATCGGACGCTCTCGCAGCTTTCAGGCGCGCCAGATTTTCGGCGAGCGGCTCGTGGTTGTAGTCGCCCGTGTTCGGCTCGACCGCAGTAAGGATGGTTGTTGGTCCAACGAATCGCGTGATGTCGTCGACGTGTCCGTGGGTGTCGTCGCCGGCAATTCCCCGCCCCAGCCAGATCACCCGCTCGATGCCAAGATAGTTGCGCAACGCGCCCTCGAGTTGTTCACGGCTTACTCCCGGGTTTCGCTGCTGCACTTCACTCAGCAGGCATTCCTCGGTCGTGAGCAGAACACCTTGGCCGTTCGTATCGATGGAACCGCCTTCAAGCACCACTCTGCGCTGCTCGCCTCCAACATCAATCGTCGGCTGCCAGGCGGCCATTCCGAGCAGCTCCGCGGCCCGGTCGGGGATCTGGTCATCAAGATGCCAATCCGGATATTTGGCCCAGGCATTGAAACGCCAATTAGTGATGGTGACCTGACCCTGCCGATCGCGCACGAAGATGGGACCGGAATCGCGAGTCCAAACCCGATCCGTCGGCCACTGATGAAAACTGACGCTATCCAGATTCACGTGCGCGCGTTCGAGAATGCTGGTGGCGCGGCTCTCTTCCTTTGCATCCTGAACGAGCAGGTGAACACGCTCGTGTGCGGCAATCAATCGGACGATCTCCGCATAGAGCCACGGAATGGCCTGAAACTTGCCCGGCCAGTCCTCCGGATTATGTGGCCACGCCAGCCACGTAGCCTCATGCGGCTCCCATTCGGCCGGCATACGAAACCCCAGTTCGTGCGGAGAGCGGATCGACATGCTTACTTGCCGTCTCCGAAACCGGGATCGAGGAAGCGGCTCGTGATGGGCGCATAAGCATCGATGCGGCGATCGCGAAGAAACGGCCAGTTGCGGCGCGTGTCTTCAAGGAGTGCGACGTCAATTTCGCCGATCAGAATCTCCTCCTCAGTATGCGATGCCTTGGCGACGATGCGGCCGAAGGGATCGGCCAGAAAGCTGCCGCCCCAAAATTCGAGCCCCGGCCCGCTGGCGCGATTACCCCGGACATCGCCGTTTTCATGTCCCACGCGATTCACTCCCGCTACATAGACTCCGTTCGCAATCGCGTGACCTCGCTGAATGGTCTGCCACGCTTCGTACTGCGCTGCTCCAAATTCTTCTTTCTCGGCCGGATGCCAGCCGATTGCCGTGGGATAAAAAAGCACTTCGGCTCCCTGCAGCGCCGTCAGCCTTGCACCTTCCGGATACCATTGATCCCAGCACACCAGCGTGCCCACCCGCCCATGCGGCGTATCAACTGCCTTGAAGCCCAGATCGCCTGGCGTGAAATAGAACTTTTCGTAGTACAGCGGATCGTCGGGAATGTGCATCTTGCGATAGACACTGACAATGCTGCCATCCTGCCCCAGCGTTACTGCCGTGTTGTGGTAGAGACCCGGCGCGCGTCGCTCAAACAGCGAGGCAACAATGACAATCCGCGCTTCGCTGGCTACTGCCGAAAGCCGCGCCGTCGACGGTCCGGGAATCGGTTCGGCCAGGTCGAACAACTTGATATCCTCGCGCTGACAGAAATACTGCGCCCGGAAAAGCTCCGGCAGGCAAACGATATTCGCGCCGCGTTTCGCCGCCTCGCGTACGTGCGCAACGGCGGAGTCGAGATTCGCGTCCGGGTCGGACCCCATTCGCATCTGCACCAGCCCAACCTTGTACTTGCGGTTTTTTTCCATTTCGACCTGAGTTCCCCTCTCCCAAATCCTCCGCCTTACGCGACAAGGCCAATCCCGCCCAGCAGGATTGGCCAGATGCCTGACGGAAGCCTCGCCTCTGAGTCAGAGGAGTTTCCGTCCGAAACGTCGCAACGCGTAGTGCCTACTCTTCCAGGATCAGCACCGCGGCGGCGATAGTCGTCGTCCAAAGGCCGCGTTTGTCGCCCACGGCCGACTGCGTCACGTTGCTGGTCCGCACGATCTTGTTGGAGATACGATAAGTCTCCTTCTTTTCGTCCCAGCTCTTGTCCGGATCGAAATCCACATCAAGAGTAGTCGCCAGCATTTCAGCCGCAAGTTCTTCGGCGTACTCGCCGGCCTGATCCTCGGTTTCGCCGAAACTGTGGTGCTCACTCAGGTAGCCGTAGGTATCCTTGTCAGCTGGAATCGCCACGCCGATGCTCGAAACGCACAGGCGGTGGGGTTCGCGGGTCGAGTTTTCAGCAATAACGGCAAAAACGACCTCGCCGTGATTGAGGTATTTCTGACCCTCTTTGCGCGAGACGATCTTGCAGCGCGGTGGAAAAATCGAGCTGACGCGCACCAGGTTCTGCGATGCAATACCGGCATCCCGAAGGGCTAGCTCAAAGGAGGTCAAACGCTCCTTGTGTTTGCCTACACCCTTGGTGAAGAAAAGCTTCTTCGGGACCATGCTCTTTCCCAATTTCTATGTACCCTCCGTGAGGTTGACGGTCTTTGATCTTACTTGCGTTCCCGCATGAGTTTATCTCATCTTGGCCGCGCAAACGAGGCCCCGGAACGATTTAATCCGCAGTTCACATAATGGGAGTCAAAGGGGTAACCGCCGGCGCGTCGAATGTACCCGCCGGCGGATGCACGCTTTTCTCCAAATTCCGGCGTAACTTTTCGCTCTCACCGGAGTTTAAGAGCACATGAGACTGACTCTCGTTCTCGGTATCTGTGTGCTAAGCGCTGGTTTGGGCTGTGCACTTGCGATGGCCCAGGCATCTGTATCGTCCCCCGGCCCTCCCCCCGCGCACGAGGCGAATCCCGATCCAAGCCCGGTTCCACTGGAATGGGTGCCCCCCGCATTAGCCCAGCTAAGTTCCCAGGCCGCAATGAAGGAGAACTTCACGTTGGACAAAACGATGCTCGGGGTCGCAGCCGGTCTGATCCCCGACTCGGATGCCCCCACCCGGCAGGCAATCAATAAGATCGATGGCGTCAGCGTTCATACGATGCGCTTTGGCGAAGGAGGCATTCCCGACGAAGACGCGGTCGACTCGATCCGCGCAGCCTACCACCTCCGCGGCTGGAAGCACGTTGTGACAACGTCAGATCACGGCAGCGCTGTCAAGAACGGAACGACGGATGTGTGGTTCGTGCTGGATGGCATGAATGTGAAGGGCGCTGTGGTGCTGGCCGAAACGCCTCGGAGCCTGACCCTGGTGACGGTTGCAGGCAATCTCAGTCCCGTGGATCTGATGCACCTGCGCGGTCACTTCGGAATTCCGCGGCTTGATCAGGACGACTTTAGAAACGCGCCGGCGCAGTAGCTGAGGTCGCAATCATCGCGTCCGCCAAAACCAACTCCTTTCTGCGCATTCGCCGTGTCCTGCTGCGGTCGGGCTCAGGGGATGGCTTGATCGTTTGCCACCCCTAAATTCAAGGTGTTAGCCTTCCCTTTTACACCTATCGCGGGAAGGAACTCCGGAAGACAAATGCAAAAAAACTACAACGGGCTGGAATTGCCGCAAAACGGCAAGCCCATCGAGTACAGTCACGGCCAATATCAGGTTCCCGACAATCCCATCATTCCTTTTATTGAAGGTGACGGCACCGGACGCGACATTTGGAAAGCCTCGCAACGTGTTTTCGACGCCGCAGTCGAAAAGGCCTACGGCGGCAAGCGCAAGATCGCGTGGTATGAAATCTTTGCCGGCGAAAAGGCCTTCCGCCAGTTCAATACCTGGCTACCCGATGATTCCGTAAACGCGGCGCGCGACTTGCGAGTCTCCATTAAGGGGCCGCTGACCACTCCTGTCGGTGGCGGCATTCGATCCTTGAACGTGGCGCTGCGGCAAATCCTGGATCTCTACGCCTGCGTTCGCCCGGTCCGCTACTACCGGGGCGTGCCCAGCCCGGTGAAGAGTCCCGAGAAGGTGAACATCGTCATCTTCCGCGAGAACACTGAGGACGTGTACTCCGGTATCGAGTTCAAGCAAGGCAGCGAAGATGCGGCCCGGCTGATCAGCTTTGTGAATGACGATTTGCTCAAGGGCGGCAAGAAGAAGATCCGGCAGGACTCCGGTGTCGGCATCAAGCCGATCTCGATCTTCGGGACCAAGCGTCTGGTGCGCTATGCGATCCGCTACGCGCTTGAGACCGGCCGCAAAACCGTCACCCTGGTCCACAAAGGCAATATCCAGAAATTCACCGAGGGCGCGTTCCGCGAGTGGGGCTACGAGGTCGCGACTGAAGAATTTCGCGACCACACCGTGACCGAGCGCGAGAGTTGGATCCTCGGCAACGTCGAAGCCAGTCCCGGCATCTCGATTGAGAACAATGCTGCGCTGATCGAGCCTGGTCTTGAGTTCGCTCCGCAGAGCTTTAGGGACTCGGTTTACGCTGAGGTCAAATCAGTGCTCGACGCTATCGGCAAATCGCACGGCAACGGCGCGTGGAAATCGAAGATCCTGGTAAATGACCGCATCGCCGATTCCATCTTCCAGCAGATCATTATTCGCCCGTCGGACTACAGCGTGCTGGCAACCTCGAACTTGAACGGCGACTACATCTCCGACGCAGCCGCGGCACAGGTCGGTGGGCTTGGCATTGCTCCCGGCGCGAACATCGGCGATGGTTATGCGGTGTTCGAGGCCACTCACGGCACCGCGCCCAAATATGCAGACAAAGATGTGATCAATCCGGGATCGGTGATCCTTTCCGGCGTTATGATGCTCGATTTCATCGGCTGGAAAGAAGCGGCCAAGATGATCGAAGACGCGATGGAGAAGACCATCCAGCAGAAGTTCGTGACGTATGACTTCGAGCGGCAGACCGCCGGCGCAACCAAGGTCGGAACCAGCGAGTTTGCTACGCGAATTATCGGCAACATGTAAGAGCAGCGGAGTTCGCGGAGCTAGCAGGGTTAGCGGAGTTAGCTCGTCGGCCGACCAACTCCGCTAACACGCGCGAAGCGCGGCAAACACCGCTAGCTCCGCTACTAGAGAAGCGGCAACTAGGAGAACAGCATGCGTAAAAAGGTAAGTATTGTAGGCGCCGGCAACGTGGGCGCTACGGCAGCACACTGGATTGCGGCAAAGGAATTAGCCGACGTGGTGCTGATTGATGTTGTGGAAGGCGTGCCGCAGGGCAAGGCGCTGGATCTGCTGGAAGCCATGCCCATTGAAAAACGCGACGTGCACGTCAGTGGATCGAATGATTACGCCGCTACCGCGAATTCTGACATCGTGGTCATCACCGCGGGCATTCCCCGCAAGCCAGGCATGAGCCGCGACGACCTGCTCCATACCAATTTCAAGATCATGTCCGATGTGGTATCGAAAGTGGTTGCGCAGTCGCCCGAGTGCATCCTGATCATCGTTTCGAATCCGCTGGACGCCATGGCCCAAACCGCATTTCGGCAGGCCGGTTTCAATCGCGAGCGCGTGATCGGCATGGCCGGCGTACTCGACTCGGCCCGCTTCCGTACCTTCATTGCCGAAGAACTCAATGTGAGCGTGGAAAATGTGACCGCATTCGTCCTCGGCGGACACGGTGACACGATGGTGCCTCTACCCCGCTACTCCACCGTGGCCGGCATTCCGATCACGGAATTGATCGCTCCCGATCGGCTCGAAGCCCTCGTCCAGCGCACCCGTGATGGCGGCGCCGAGATCGTCAAGCATCTCAAGACCGGCAGTGCCTACTACGCCCCCTCCGCAGCCGCGGTCGAAATGGTCGAGGCCATCCTCAAGGACAAGAAGAAAATCCTGCCTTGCGCCGCATATCTGCAGGGCGAGTACGGCATCGAAGGATACTTCATCGGCGTTCCATGCAAGCTCGGGGCGGCCGGGCTCGAAAAGATTATCGAAATCAAACTCACGCCGGAAGAAGACGCCGGATTGAAGAAGAGCGCCGCAGCGGTGAAAGAACTTTGCGCAGTCATCGGCGTCTAGTTCATCTCGCTTTTTTTTCACCAGGGCGGAGTCAGCGCTGATTCCGCCCTATTCACCGCCGCACGAAATTGATCACGAAGGGCGCGACCTTGCCGGCGCATTCACGCGGAGCCAGGTGGCCGCATCCTCTGATTACATCCAGTTCCGATTGCGGAATGAACTGATGCATCTCTTCGCCTTGGCTCAACGGCGTAATGTGATCAACCTCACCCCAGACAATCAGCACCGGCATTCGCAATTGCGGAAGCAGCTTGTCGGTAGTCTCCCGACCTGTAAGCATCGAATCGAGTGCGCGACGAATGACCCATGCGTGTTCGCGCGAAACTCGAAGCACGTCCCGGGCAACAAAGCCCGGTAGATGGGGCGGGTTCGGCATCAGCAACTTGTCCAACTCATCGAGTTGCAAAGCTGAAACGGGCGTGAAGAGTTTCGTGTTCCAGTCCGGTTTCACGGAGAGGCCGGCGCTGTCGAATAGCATCAGGCGCTGAACCCGTTCCGGATGCTTTGCCGCCAAGATCTGAACGATCCAGCCTCCCATCGACCAGCCACCAAGGTCGACCCGCTTCAGTCCCAGGACATCCAGAAATCCGACAACGACCTTGGCTTCATCGGTGACGGAATAGGAGAAATCCTCCGGCCTCGCGCTGCGGCCGTAGCCGGGAAGATCCGGTATGTAGACCCGGTAACCCGCCTTTGCAATATAGGGGGCGAGATTCTCCCAATCCTCCGATTCACCGCCCAGTCCATGCACCAGCACCACCACCTCACCCTTTGCAGGCCCCATAGCGTAGTAGTGGATTCGATAGCCGTCGACAACCGTATAGCGGCTCGATGCGCCGTGCAGGAACATCCCGGCCTCGGTGAAAAGGCTGAAGACCGTCAGGGGGCGTTCCCAGAGAAAAAGACCTGAGGCCATCATCGCGACAAGGACAACAAGCGCCATCCACCGGCCGGTTGAGCTTCTTTTCACTCTTTCTCCTGCCATGACCTCGAACGTTGCCAGCCCGCTTCGATCACGCGGACAGTGATCGGGTCGAGCGCCAGTGCGCTATGGCTGTTCCACTCCGCCCGCTCCACCCACCGCACGACTTCGGCATCCGACGCCGCTTGCAATTTGCCGCCGACAGCACGGCACAGGTAATCGGCAATCACATAGTGATATCGGATGCGAGGGTTCTCTAAAGCTGGTTGCCTCACGACACGATCGATGAGTTCGATCAGGTCGACAACTTCCACTTCCAGCCCGGTTTCTTCCCGGACTTCGCGGATCACCCCATCCGTAAGCGATTCGCCAAGTTCCAGCACTCCGCCCGGCAGGGACCACTTTCCTTTGGAGGGCTCGTGGCCTCGCCGCACGAGCAACACCCTGCCCCGCTCGACAACCACGGCCCCCACCCCGACGATGGGTGCTTCCGGGAACTCCCGCTGCAGGTCTTTGGGCATCTGTCAGCTTTCTACCATAGACCCGCTTTCTAACACTTGCGTAATGGGATATCCCCGGCGGTCCCCTGACCCGCAACGTATGCCTCCGAGTATCATCAAATCAAGCAGGAGAACAAGATGGCGGAGTTTGTGCTGCTCATCGATGGGATGCATTGCGGTTCCTGTGTTCGCCGGGTCACTCAGGCGTTGAATGCAACCCGGGGTATCGAAGTCGAAGAAGTTCGCATTGGGGCTGCCAGGCTGAAATCGCCGGATGAGAACCCTACTGTGGACGCCGCCATAGCTGCTCTTGCTAAGGCCGGGTACAACGCGCGATTGGAGCAATAGAAGGCACGATGGCTTCGCCCGACACTGAGTCTCTAACCCTGCCGATCATCGGTATGACGTGTGCTGCCTGCCAGCACCACGTTGAGAATGCTCTGCAGGAGACCGCCGGGGTGAAGTCTGCGCGCGTTGACCTCATGTCGAATCGCGCCAGCGTCGTCTTCGATCCGGATGCAGCCTCGGCGGAGCGGCTGGTCGAAGCTATCCGCGGTGCCGGATACGATGCGGTTCTTCCGCACAGGGGCGCAAGCGCGAGGAGCAGCGAACCAGGCTTCGGCATGGCTGAAGCGAAGGCTGCCACGACTTTGATCGCCGGAGCCATCGCAATGGTGGTTTCCATGCCGTTGAGCGACACAATGGGCCCACTCGATCGCGACATGATGCAGGTCGTCCCGTGGCTCTACCAAACCTCGCCCGATATTCTACGCTGGTCATTGCTGGTCGCCACGTTTTGTCTGCTGATCTGGGCCGGCAGCGACATTTATCTCGCGGCCGCGCGCGCCCTGCGCCACGGCGCGACGAACATGAATACGCTCGTAAGCCTTGGCACCGGCGTCGCCTTCCTTTACTCAGCTTACGCGACATTTGTGCCCGGACCTGACCACCAGGTCTACTTCGACGCAGTCCTGCTCATCATTGGGTTCCTGCTTCTCGGCAAGGCTCTGGAATCCCGCGCCAAGCGACACGCGCGGGCTGCTCTCGATGCTCTTAGTCGGCTCCAGCCTGCGACGGCGCGCCGCTACGTCGACGGCGTCGAGACCCTGGTTCCGCTTGAAGAGATTCGCATCGGAGATCAGATTCTGGTTCTTCCCGGCGAGCGGTTCCCGGTAGACGCAAAGATCGTCGACGGCCGAACGAGCGTGGATGAATCGATGCTGACCGGCGAAGCCACGCCTTTGGTTCGCGAGATCGGCGATCCGGTTCTGGCCGGCTCCATGAACTACGACGGCGCCGTGACCTGCAAAGCGGAATCTCTCGGCGAAGACACCGTATTGGCGCAGATCACGCGCCTCGTGGAGCAGGCGCAGTCATCCCGCGCCCCCACCGAACGCCTGGCTGATCGCGCCAGTTCCATCTTTGTTCCGGTCGTTCTCGTGATCGCGGCTGTCACCTTTGCGGTTTGGATCGTGACCACCGGTTCGATCTCCCTCGCAATATCCGCGACCGTTTCGGTTCTGGTCATTGCCTGCCCTTGCGCCATGGGTCTTGCGGTTCCCGCTGCGCTTACTGTCGCCGTTGGGCGCGGCGCTCAGCTGGGCGTCCTTTACAAAGGCGGCGAAGCCGTGGAACGGCTTGCCAACCTTAACGTCATTGTCCTCGACAAGACCGGAACACTCACGGTGGGACGTCCTGTCCTGCAAGCTGTTCGCCCGGTGACGGGATATGACGAAGACGACCTTTTGCGATTGGCTGCCGGTGCCGAGGAACGCTCGAATCATCCTCTGGCTCACGCAGTCGTGGATGCCGCCAGGGCGCGCGCTATCAAGTGGGAGCCTGCAGCAGAGGTCGCCGTCATTCCCGGCCGCGGCATTGCAGCGCGGGTCGAGGACTACAACTGCCTAATCGGCAATGAAGAGCTGTTCCTGGAGTCGCAGATTCGCTTCCCCGATAGCATTCCGCCCGCAAAGCCCGGGGTGACGCGACTGTGGATGGCTCTCGACAATCAGTCAATTGGCTGTTTTGACGCTCGGGATTCCCTGCGTCCGGATTCAGCCGAAGCTGTGTCTGCCCTGAAGGAACGCAATCTGCGCGTGTTGATGCTGACCGGAGATTCGGCCGGGGCTTCGGCGCCTATTGCCAACCAGGTCGGCATCGTCGAAGTCGAAGCCGGACTCGATCCCGCGGGCAAGCTTGCTCGGATTCGCGCGTTGCAGCAGAATGGTCTGCGCGTTGCAATGGTTGGGGACGGAATGAATGATGCCGCCGCTTTGGCCCAGGCCGACGCCGGCATCTCCATGGGCAGTGGTGCCGATCTCGCCCAGGAGGCCGGAGATGTTCTCCTGTTGCGCGCTCAGCCGGATGCCATCATCGCCGCCCTCGATCTCGCCAAAACTACGGTTGGAGTCATGCGACAGAACCTCTTCTGGGCTGCGGGCTACAACCTGCTCGGCATTCCCCTCGCGGCGGGCCTTCTGTACCCGGCCTTCCACATCCTGCTCAGTCCCTGGATCGCTGCCGCCGCCATGGCTATGAGTTCCGTGAGCGTGCTCACCAATAGTCTTCGCCTCCGCGGGTGGCAGATGAATTCGCTTCCCCACCCCCTCCCCGGCACGCTGGCAAGTTAAACTGGCACTAGAGCCTCTATCGTGCGCATCCTCACCCGGTACATACTCGGCGAGATTCTTTCCTATGCACTGATCGGTTGCGCAGTATTCACCTTCATTCTTTTCATGCGCGACCTCAACCATATCCTTGAGGCCGTCGTTCGCAACAGTTCCACCTTCTCCATCGTCGCCGAAATCTTCGTCTTCAACCTGCCCAATACCTTCAAGGTCACGATCCCGATGGCGGTGTTGGTGGGAATCCTCCTCGGGCTCAGTCGACTGGCGGCCGACAGCGAAATCATTGCCATGCGCGCCTCCGGCCTTGGCATAGGCTACTTCGTGCGCGTCGCTTCGGTGATTGCAATCGGCGGAACGGCGCTGGGACTGCTAAATTCCCTCGACATCGCTCCCCGCGCCAATCGCGCCATCCTCGACATGCAGCAGGAATTGGAAACATCTCAGGCATCGTTCGAGATCCAGCCTCGCGTGTTTTATGAGGACTTCCGCAACTCTGTGCTCTACGTGCAAACAGTGAAGGGCGGTACGGGCGCATCCAACTGGGACCAGGTCTTCATGGCCGATGTCACCGACCCGAGTAACCCCATCATCACCACCGCGGCCTCGGCAACCGTGGTCAACGATTCGACGCAGGAACTGCTGATGCGCCTTCGCAACGGTTCCCGCCACGAGACGGTGGCCGGCCAACCCCAGCAATACAACATCTCAACGTTTTCCAATACCGATCTGCCCCTGACCCTCAGTCCCCAAGGCGAAACCCATATCGGTCGATTGGATACCGCCATCTACGCACTGCCCATGAATACACTTATTCAGCGAACCCGCGGCCCCGATCCCCGGCGATTCCAGCTGGAGTTACAGTCGCGCTTCTCCTATCCTGCCGCGTGCCTCGTGCTCATGCTGGTCGGTGTTCCGCTGGGAGTAGTGTCGCGCCGCGGCGGGAAAAGTTCAGGGCTGGTCTTCACCGTGCTCCTGGTTCTGCTCTACTACGTTCTTTCGTATACCGGGCTCTCTCTCAGCCGCCAGGGCAAACTATCGCCTTTCCTGGGCGTTTGGATGGCAAACATTCTTTTTGCAGCCGCCGGCAGTTTCTTGTTGTGGCAAATGGCCAGCGGCGGTCGTGTCCTCAACAGCATCGGAGCCCTGCTCTCGCGCACCCCCAAACCCAAGCTCCCCGTAAAGTCCAACGGCGCCCAGTTGACGAAATTGCTCGAAAGGTTTCAGCCTCGCCCGGTTCGGGCTGTCTCCCGGGGGCTCTTTCCGCGCCTTCTCGATGCCTATGTGGTTCGTGAATTCTTTGCAATGTTCGTCCTGGTGTTAGCCAGCTTCGTCATGCTGATGCTGGTATTTACATTCTTTGAACTCGTGGGCGACATTATTCGCAACCACATCGCTCTCGCAACCGTCGGAGACTACCTGTTCAATCTCGCCCCCAGCATGATTTACACCATCACGCCTCTGGCAGTGCTCATTGCAGCGCTGGTAACCTTCGGCGTACTCAATCGCAACAGCGAGATCGTGGCGATGAAGGCAACCGGCATCAGCCTTTATCGCCTCGTGATTCCGATTGTCTCCATATCCGCAGTTCTCGCGGTCAGTCTCTTCTTTTTTGACGATTACTATTTGCCCTCAGCTAACCGGCGCCAGGAAGCGCTCCGCAGTACCATCAAGGGTCGGCCGCCGCAAACCTTCCTTCACCCCGAAGAAAAGTGGATGTTCGGCCAGTCGCATCCCGGCGAACAGGGCCACATTTTCTACTACCAGTTCTTCGACCCCGACAACAACGCATTCGCCAATCTCTCCATCTTCGAATTCAATCCCTCGACCTTCGCGCTTTCGCGCAGGATCTTCGCCTCGCGCGTGGTCCGGGATCCAGGAACTGATACGTGGCGCTTTTTCAACGGCTGGGTCAGGAATATCCAAGGCAACAACTCGGAGTATTCCGAATTCAAAACCACGTCCTTCGCCGAGATCCAGGAAGACCCAAGCTACTTCAAAAAGGAAAATCTCCAGTCGCAGGAGATGAACTTCGCCCAACTCGAAAGTTACATTCGCGATCTGCGCCAGAGCGGGTTCGACACCATGCGTCTGCGGGTTGACCTCTGGCACAAGCTCTCTTATCCGCTGATCGCCATCGTCATGGCGGTGATCGCGATTCCATTTGCGCTGTCGATGGGCCGGCGCGGATCGCTGTCGGGAATCGCCGTGGCTATCTCCGTGGCCCTCACTTACTGGATCGTGGACAGCCTGTTTGGGGCATTAGGGCATGTTGACTACCTACCGGCCGCGCTCGCGGCATGGTCACCGGATGTTCTGTTCGGGCTCACCGGCGGCTATCTGCTGCTGCGAACCCCTACCTGATGCTGCTGGCGCCAGGCCCCCGAATCTACCGTCGTTTCCCACCCGTACAATAGAGGTATGCTTCGCGAACTGGGCCCGCTGCTCAGCTACATGCGCCGCTATCGGTGGGGATACCTTTGGGGTACCCTCGCCTGTATCGCCACCAACCTGGCGGCCGTCCAGGGTCCGCAGATCCTCAAGCGCGTAATCGATGACCTGGAGCGCGGAGTCACGCGTCAGCATATTGTTTTTCTCGCCTGCCTCTTTGTCGCTGTCTACTTGGTCAAAGGCGTCTTCCTCTATAGCCAGCGATGGATTCTGATCGGCATCTCGCGCGAGATCGAATTCGATCTGCGCAACGACCTGTTTCTCCAACTCGAACGACAGGATGCGAATTTCTATCAGAAGTACCGCACCGGCGACGTGATGGCGCGCATGACGAATGACCTCAACGCCGTCCGCATGCTGCTGGGTCCGGCGCTGATGTACAGTGCCAACACCATCTTTTTCACCGTGGGCGCGCTCTACTTTCTCCTCCGCATCAGCCCATGGCTCACCCTGGTGGCGTGGGCGCCCATGCCGCTGGCCAGCATTCTTGTCCAGTACTTCGGCCGCAAGATCCACGACCGCTTCGAAAAAATTCAGGAAAGCTTCTCCGAAATCTCCTCGCAGGCCCAGGAGAACTACTCCGGCGCGCGCCTGGTGCGCGCCTTCGGCCGCGAACAATCGCAAATGAGCCTTTTCGAACGGCTCAACCAGCGGTACATCACCCGCGCGCAGGGATTGGTGCAGCTGATGGGCATGCTCTGGCCCACACTCGAATTCGTTCTCGGCATCGCCATGATCATCACCCTGCTTGTGGGCGGACACGAGGTCGTATCGCACCAGATCACCCCGGGCGACTTCGTGGCGTTCAATACCTACATGATCCTCCTGATCTGGCCCATCATCGCCGTCGGTTGGGTTGTGAATCTGTTCCAGCGCGGTACTGCATCAGTAAAGCGCATCGATGAGTTGCTGCGGGCAAGGCCGGGCATTGACGACAGCGCCGCCGATCCTTCGATCGCGCCTGATACGGTTCTCCGCGGCGAGATCGAATTTCGCAATCTCAGCTTCACCTACGGAGACACACCGGTTCTTCACAATGTTTCGCTGAAGATTCCAGCCGGATCGAGTTTGGCCATTGTGGGGCCAACCGGGTCGGGGAAAACCACCATGGTAAGCCTGATGTCGCGACTGTACGACGCCCCGGAGGGTTCCTTGCTCATCGACGGCCGGCCCATCCGCGAGTTCCCCCTCGAAGTTCTCCGTCGCAACATGGGAATTGTGCCTCAGGAAACATTCCTCTTCAGCGAGACCATTCGCGAAAACCTCGCCTTCGGCGCTCAGAGCGCCACCGCTGACGATCTGTTGCAGGCCGCCGATGCCGCGCATATTCGTCGCGAGTTCGAAGAGTTCCCCCAGGGCTTTGAAACCATGGTCGGGGAACGCGGCATGACGCTTTCGGGAGGTCAAAAGCAGCGTTCCGCCATTGCTCGTGCCCTCTTGCGCCGCCCATCCGTTCTGATCCTCGATGATGCCCTGGCAAGCGTCGATACCTATACCGAAGAGCGCATCCTCGGCGGACTGCGCAACTACACGGAAACTGCGACCACCATTTTGATCTCTCATCGCGTCTCCACCGTGCGGAATGCCGACCAGATCGCCGTGCTCGATCGCGGCAGGATCGTCGAGGTAGGCGCCCATGACGAACTTCTTGCCATGGATGGCTATTACGCTAGCCTCTACCAGAAGCAGCAGTTGGAAGAAGAACTGACCGTCGCAAACTGACAAACTATGCCGTGAACGATACGCCGGCTCGCTCCTGATCAAGCTGTCTGCCAATCTCGAGCCGGACGGGCCGCGTCGTAAATCGATGGACATCGGGATCTGCAGCCGCCCGCTTCCAGGCCTCGCGAACATTCCGGACATTGGCAATCACCTGTTCGAACTTTTTCTCGGAGTTTGCCTGCGATCCCTGAAGCATCAACGCAAACATTGCCACATAGAATTCTTCCAGCGCCTTCGCCGGCTCCCCGCCCACATCTTTGTTCAGCGTTGCCTGCAAATGGATCACGATATCCATTGCCCGCTTCACGGCCATCCGTCGCTGCGAAGCATTGTTCCGTTGTACAGCTTCGATCGCGTTATGCATGAAGCGAATAATACCGTCGTACAGAGCAATCGTGAGTTCCACCCCCGATGCTCCCTCGAGCGTGCGCGCCTGATATGAGTTCATGTCCAGACCTATCCATTCTGATTTTGGTTGTATCCTGTGATGGCACTGTACATTTCATTGACTTCACTCAGCTGCTCTGGAATCGATTGCAGGATCTGGTTTGCCGTGTTCAGTTCCGCGGTCAGGTTCGTCTGCTGTGTTGAAATCAGCGTTTGCTCGTTCGAAATATCATCGTTCAACGTCGTTTCCTGGCTGCTGTCTTCGCCTAGCTGCAAAGCGATCACTCCTCCATCGGAGCTGCTGTTTCCAAGCCCATTCAGCGTACTTGTGAAGGTCGAACCGAAACTGCCCGAATCCTGAAACAGCGAAACGACCTGATTGAAATTGGAATTCAATGCGTTACTCAGCGTATCTGTGTCCAGCGTGAGGGTGCCATCAGCCGCTGAACTCGCCGTGATTCCCAGTGAGATCAAGGAATTGATTGCATTCGAGCCGTAGGACGCACTCATCCCCGAGAGCAATCCCTCCTGGATCTGCGCCAGCACCGCGCTCCCGTATAGCGGTTCCGGATTGCCCGAGGAATCCTTGCCCTCCTGTGCATTGATCGCCTGGATCGTCGTGTTGTAATCGTTGACGAAACTCTGAATCGCGCTTTCGATGCTTGAGGTATCGTTCGCAATCACTACCTGCACGCTCGGTGGCGTCGAATCGCTTCCGTTCGGCCCGGAGAGCAATTGAAACGTGACCCCTTGAATCGCATTCGTAACCGTATTAGAGGCGCTGGTCACCGTTCCTCCATCCACCAGCATCGTTGCATCCAGTCCGTTGAGGATCGTCGCCAAACCAAGATTCGGATTTTTGTCCGGGTTCGTTGCATCCGACAGCGTTGCCGGACCGGAGGAATCGTTGGTCGAATCCGCAATCGTAATCTGGCCCGCCTCACCATCCGTCCCGCTGACGAGAGAAAGACGCGCCGTTCCGTCAGCGTTGGTCAACACGCTCGCCGTTACACCGACATTTGCAAGGTTGATTGCGTCCTGAAGACCGGAGATCGTGTCCGCGGTCGAATCTTCTCCAACGTTGACCGTTTGCCAGTCGCCATTTCCCACCTTGAACGTGATACCGCCGCTCAACGTATCGTTCGCATTCACGGCATCTGTCGAGGCAGTCGAAACCTGCGCCAGGTTCTGCACAACCACGGTATGCGTCCCCGCAACAGCCGACGCATCGGCGGAAGACAAGGTCAGTACGTCCGTGTTCGAGCTTGATCCGGTCTTCTCTGCCATGGTGCCATTGAAGTCCGTCAACGCCTGCAAATCGGAACTGAGGGTCGAAAGCTGCGCACCCAGGCTCGACAACGCAGAATCCTGGCTCTGAAGCGCGGTCAACTGGTTCTTCCACGGCGTCTCGACGGCCTGCATATTCGTGACAATCTGATTCACCGTGCTGGTGACGTCGAATCCCTGGCCGCTGGTGGCCGAGCCAAAGTTCAGTCCAACCGAACCCATAGGTTTCTCCGTGATTTTGGAAGATCAGGCGAAGGTCCAAGTTTGCGGCGAGAAGATTAGAGGAAATTCAGATGCGGAGCAACGGAGATGGCCCATTTCAGTGCCTTCCCCGTTGCTCCTGCTTCAACTGCACCGCACCGGGAACTACTGGAGCAGCTTGGTAATAAGTTGCTGCGACTGCTGTGCCTGGGCCAGGGCCGCAATTCCGGTTTGCATCAGGATCTGGTCCTTGCTCATGTTCGAGGTCGCCGTGCCGTAATCGGTCGCCGTGACGTCGTTTTCAGCCGAAAGCGTATTGGTCGACTGCGTATTCATCACGTTCTCAACCGCAGTCAGGGTGTTGATGTTGGCTCCGATTGTTCCCCGATCTGCAGCGACCGTCGTGATCGCAGCATTGATGGCCGTCAACGCGCCCTGGGCACGAGGTGAACTGGTGAGCGAAGTTCCATCCAGCGCGAGCGCGGTGGTGTCGGCCTTTACCACATCACTGGCGCTGCTGTTGTAGGAGGTCGAGATCGTGCCGTCGGACGTAAAGATCGCGACGGAGTTGTTGGAACCGCTCGAATTCACGGTTTCATCCTCCGCCAGAGTACCGCCGGACACGGTCACCCCCGCACCAAGGATGATGTTATTGCCGGAGATAGTGGCGACGCTCGATCCCGCCGCATCGTTGATCGCCGCAGCCAGATCCGAAAGTGTCCCGCCTGTACCTGCGGCACCCCAAGCTGAAGTGCTAAGGGCCACCCCTGCACCTCCATTCACACTCACTGACAGAGCGGCGCTCGGTACGAGGGTGTCATTGGCGTTTCCAACGCTGATCGTTCCGCCTGCTGCCGCTGGGGGCGTGACAGTTGCATCCAGCACAGACGTCCCCTGAAGCTGGCCCGTGGCTCCGCCCGTCAGGACCAGTTGACCGCCGATGACTGACGCCACGCTGGAGCCGAGATTCGCGTTCACGATCGAGGCGACGGTGCTCAGAGTGCTGCCTGCACCCAGCACCACGGTGCCGGCACCGGCCGTGCCACCAGTGCCATCGATCGTGATCGAGTTTGAGCCAAGCGTAAACGTCATTGATCCGCCACCGTCCGCTGTTCCTGCCGCACTGTCAAAGTTGACGGTATCGTTCGCGTTCCCGACCGTGAACGCCGCGTTCTGAGCGAAGCTCTGAATGCCGTTGTATTCCGTCGTGCTGTTAATGGTATTGATCTCGGTAAGGATCTTTTGATATTCGGCGTTTGCGGCATCGGTCTGGCTCGTGTTCAGCGTGCCGTTCGATGCTTCTGTCGCCAGAGTGACCGCGCGGTTAAGCAGGCTGGTCACCTGCGACAGCGCGCCATCGGCCACCTGCAGAAAATCAACCCCTTCGGAGGCGTTCTGCGCCGATTGCGACAGCGCTGTCGAAGAAGCCTGCAATCCGTTGGCCAGCGACAAGCCGGCCGCATCGTCGGCGCCGGAGTTGATCCGCGATCCCGAAGACAACTGCTGGAGCGTATTATTCAGAGCGCTCTGCGTCTGATTCAGATTGTTCTGCGCGTAAATTGCGGAGATGTTATTCAGGACACCCAGTGACATACGAATTCTCCTTATTCCGGTTGAATTGATCCAGTGAGTTCCTGCTGCGGGTGCCTGACCGGATGCCTGCGTCAACCGCCCGCCCCGGGTCACCTTGTAGGAACCACGTTTCCCACTGCCTTCATCGGCGACCCCGAGTCGAACTTTACAAGTTTTATGCACACTCGGAGCAATTCGCGTTCCAATCATCCTCTGCAATCCTTTGCCGATAAACAGGAGAAGGCACCCGAAGGGGTTCGGCACCATGGTTGAACTCACCCGACTCAACGGCAATCGCATGCTGCTCAACAGCGACCTGATCAAGACCGCCGAGGCATCGCCCGACACCATGCTCACCCTGATCAACGGCGAGAAACTCATCGTCCGCGAAAGCCTGAACGAAATCCTCGAGCGCGTGCTCCGCTACCGGGCGAGATTGCTCGCGATGATGGCGCACCGGCTTTCCTCCGACGAGGAGAGCCTGCGAGCGGCTTCGATAACCAGCCTCGAATTCACAGGGGAAGCGGGCCGGCCCCCTTCGCCTGAAACTCGACAGCTACAGCCCTAAGCAAACTCTGAAGCCGAATGTGGATTCACCTCCACGGAGTGATGAATGGATAAAGGCAGCATCGGCGGTGTTCTACTGGCGATCGCCGGCATCGTGACCGGCCTGCTGATGGAGGGCGGCAAAATCAGCCAGATCCTGCAGCCCACTGCGGCCCTCATCGTCTTCGGCGGCACCATGGGTGCGGTTCTGCTGCAGTTCCCCCTCAACACGGTTGCCGCCGCGTTTCGCAGTATGGGGCGCGTGTTTGTTGCCCGGCGCAAGCAGGACCAGGAACTCGTCAATCAGCTTGTCGAATTCGCAAAGAAAGCGCGCCGCGAAGGCGTCGTCGCACTCGACGCAGACCTGGCTGTAATCAACGACCCATTCCTTCGCCAGTCGCTGATGCTCGCCGTGGACGGCACCGAACCCTCGGAACTGCGTAAGATTATGCGCGTGGCTCTCGACTGCGCGACCGATCGCGAGGAGCGACTCCCGCTGGTGTTTGAATCCGCAGGCGGATTCTCGCCGACCATCGGCATCCTCGGTGCAGTCCTCGGACTTATCCAGGTAATGCAGCATCTCGATAACATCCACGAGGTTGGCCGCGGCATCGCTGTTGCCTTTGTCGCAACCATCTACGGCGTCGGCATTGCAAACCTGTTCTTTCTTCCCTTTGCCGGCAAGATCCGCATCCACATGCGCGAAGAACAACAACGGCGCGAGATGATGCTCGAAGGCGTGATCTCGATCCTCGAAGGCATGAATCCCCGCATGCTCGAGCTGAAGCTCTCCGGATTCGTGAAGGACGCGCACGCACCACGCAGGGAGCAAGCCGCTTGAATCGTAAATTCTCTCCCTCAAAGGTCAGCCACGATCGCTGGTTGGTTTCCTACGCCGACTTCATCACCTTGCTCTTTGCGTTCTTCGTTGTGCTCTTTGCCTTTGCCAAAGCAGGGGAGAAAAAGCAAATCCAGGTGGCGTCTGCCATCGACTCAGCGTTTCGCGCACTCAGCATTGCACCCAGCGCGCAAACCGGCTCGCGTTCCACCCATTCCTCGGAGCGGGCGCCGATCGCAACGGCTCAGTCCATTCCAGACGCAACGGTGCGCGCCGATCTCGATCACATCCGGCGCGATCTCGAGCAACGGTTGGCAGTGCAGATTGCCAATCGCGTTGTCACCCTCCAGCTTGGAGAGAACGGGCTGGTGATCAGCCTGCGCGAGGCTGGATTTTTCGAGTCCGG
>Ga0335073_10004358_pt1 | contig 19804 bp, 18 predicted proteins | sample Lox_Sample_22_FD_207093 | JGI IMG/M metagenome (GOLD analysis project Ga0335073, IMG submission 207093) | Soil microbial communities from Loxahatchee National Wildlife Refuge, Florida, United States - Lox_Sample_2.2 | ecosystem: Environmental > Terrestrial > Soil > Wetlands | place: USA...
CAACGGCTTCGCCACCTTCCTGTTCCTGCTGGCCGGCGACCATCTGGTGGTGCTCGAAAAGTTCGACGCCGCACTGGTTCTGGACGTGATCGAACGCTACCGAATCACCAACTTCACCGCGACGCCTACGATGCTGGCCCGCATCGCAGCCCGACCGGACGTCCGGCAGCGAGACTTGTCCAGCGTTGTCTTCATCCTGCAGGGCGCCGCGGTGATGCCCGCTCCGCTACTGCACACCTGGTTCGAACTACTGAGCCCCGAGCAGATCGTGACGGCCTACGGCATGACCGAGAATCTCGGACTCACCGCGTTGCGAGGCGACGAGTGGCTGGCTCATCCGGGCAGCGTCGGCCGTGGCTTCAGGGACACCGAAATTCGAATCCTCGACGCCGAGAAAAGACCGCTGGGCCCAGGCCAAGACGGCGACGTGTACCTGCGTGCGCCGATGAGTGCGGGATATCGCTATCTGGGTGGGGCGCCGCCGTTGCCGTCGACCGATGACGGTTTTCGTTCCGCCGGCGACATCGGCCATCTCGACGCCGACGGCTACCTCTACATCATCGACCGTCGCGTCGACATGATCATCAGTGGTGGCGCCAACGTCTTTCCGGCGGAGGTGGAGTCCGCACTCGCGGGCCACCCGGCCATCGCCGACGTCGTGGTTATCGGGCTCGCCGACGAGCAGTGGGGACGCCGGGTGCATGCCGTGGTGCAACTCGCCGACCCTACGACGCAGCTGACCGAGCCGGAGGTTATCGCTTACGCGAAGACCCGGCTGGCCGCTTACAAGGTTCCTAAGACGGTCGAGTTTGTCGACGAGATTCCGCGTACCGCGGCGACCAAGGTCAATCGCTCAGCGATGATCGCGGCCCGGGGCGGGTGACGCGGCATCTGGCGATCAACGACTTCAAAGGCAGCAAAAACCAATTACCTGGGCGGTAGCGTCAATGGCGCTGGCTCGGCTGTCGCGGTACTTGCCTCGCCAAGTACTCGGCAACGCACCAGCGGCGTTGTGACGGGAGACAACGATGAAGCGCTGCATCGTCGGAGGACTGGGTGCCGTGCTGATGGCGGGAGGGCTGATCGTTTCGCCGCCGCCGGCCAACGCCGGCTGCCAGTACGGAGGACCCGTTATCAGCAAGTGCGATGGACCCGTCCAGCCTGACGGCACCTGGCAACGTTGCGTGGCAGTTCCCCAGTTGATCTACAGCGGCGCCAGTTCCTTCCTTGTGCCCGAAAAGCACTGCGATGTGATGGGTCCCGACCAGCACCCCGGAGATTTCGCCTTCGCCAACCCGCCGACGCGCATCGACGACTGAGCCGGGACGGCTGATCACATCAGCGGAGGCCCCGGAAGGAGCCACCTTGCCGAATCGTCCGTCCGCCCAATGTATTGCGGACAGTAGGCAGAAATGGAAGCACCGATGAAGTAGCTGGATTGCTGCAGCGAAAGATCGGTGTCCTTCATCAGCTTCATCGCCAACATGCTGGATTGATTGCTTTTGTCGAGTGCGGCGCACACCGTGCGGGCAGTCGCAATCGCAGTGCTGCGCTCAGGAAAGGTGATTCCCGCTTTGGCAAGGGCCGCAACGAAAACATCATCGGTCGGATCTGCCGATGCAGGCGCGGCGGAAACGAGCACGGTGGCGGACAACAAGACCGCGCAGCATGTCGACCACTTCGCGGGGCCGACGTTCATCACATGATGTTAGCCGAATGCCGGGACGTCCTTCTGTGCCCGATGTCCTAGCTGATGCTGTTGACGGCGGCGGCAACCTTGGCCTGGAAGTCGGACGGCAATGGGATGTATCCGAGCGGGGGAAGGCCTTGCTGTCCGTCAGTGATGGTCGACTGCATGAACGCCTTCACCGCCTTACCGACATCGGCATCGGGGTATTTGGAACAGACTATTTCGTAGCTGGCCAGCAGGATCGGGTAGGCGCCAGGCGTGGTGGTGGCGTAGACCTTCGAGAGGTCGAGCACCAGGTCATTGCCCTGGCCTTTGATGGTGACATCCGAGATGGTTTTGCCGACCCAGTCGTTGCCGATGTGAACGACTCCGCCCGCAGTCTTGATTCCTGCCACATCGAGGTGCTGTTTCATGGCGTACGACCACTCGTTGTAGGTGATAGCGCCTTCAGTTTTCTTGACGGCCTCCGACGTACCCTCGTTGCCTTCGGCGGAGGTCCCCACACCTCCGTTGAAGGCTTTGCCTGCGCCCTTGGTCCAGGCGCCGCCAGACGCGGCCTGCAGGTACTGCTGGAAGTTGTCGCTGGTACCGGATAAGTCGCTGCGGTAGATGACGTGAATGTCCTCGGCGGGCATGTTTCCGTTCAACGCGGTGATGGCCGGGTCATCCCAGCGCGTGATGGCGCCGCTGAAAATCTTGGCGAGCGTGGGTCCGTCGAATGTCAAGACATCGGTCGATTTGATGTTGAAGGTGATCCCTATCGGGCCGAAGACGGCCGGCAGATTCCACGCGTCGGTCCCGCCGCAACGCTGCTTGGCGGCGCCGTACTCGTCACCCGCCAGCGGTGAGTCCGAGCCGCCGAAATCGGTCTTGGCGGCAATGAACTCCCGGATGCCGGCTCCCGAGCCGTTGGGCGTGTAAGTGAGCTGCTTTCCTGAGCACGATTCCTCGTAGCTCGTGATGAAGTGGCTCATCGCGTTGGCTTGAGCGGTGGAACCGCTGCCCGCGAGGTCCTGCTTGCCCCCGCAGTCGATGTGGACGCCCTGGGCGTACTTCGGCGGCGTGTCAAGTTGCGTGCATCCCGCGAGTGCAAGACTGCTCGCGATGAGCAGGCTGGCGACGACTCGGGATCCGTTGTGCTGCTTCATGTTTGCCTCCTGGAAACAACCGGTTAGCCGCACATCGGCTGCCCATTGCCGGGCCGGAGATGTCACGTTGTGCACAACTCAGCGCCGCGCGTCGGTTCGCGCACGTCGGCGAGCATTGTTAGTCACCGATATCGAAATCGAATCAAGCCAGAGGCAAACAACAGGTGAAGCCATCGTCGGGGGTCGGCGGGTTTGCCACCCGCGTTGCCGTCAACATCCGGGCGGGGGGTGGATTTCGGGCTGCTCAAAGGCGCTGATACGGCTCTGAATTGCGCTAATGCGGGTCGGCCCACAGCAGTCTCGCTGGCTCTTCTCGGAGAGCATCACAGTTTGCCGAATTCATCCGGGTGTCAGCGGCCGTTCAGGTGTCTGACTTAGCGTCTGCGGGGTTGACGCTGGTCAGTGTGGTTACGCAGGCCCGCGAAACCGCGTTGCATTCCCGCCCGTGCAGCGTCGGGTAGGTGAGGTCCATGGCGACGACTGAGAGAGGTGACATGACCGACACGCTCGACAAACCACAGGCACCGAAGGTCAACGGGAAGACGGTGCAGGAATACATCGACGAGCTGCCGCAATGGAGTGACGGCACGGTATTGCAGTCGATGCCGATGACCGCGATGCAATTCCGGATCTGGGCACTGGCCTGCGCGGGCAAGTTCTTCGAGGGCATGGTCGTGTTCATGACCGGCGTCGCGCTGCCGCTGATCTCGATCCAATTCCACTTGAATGCGGCCGAGAAGGGCATGGTTACCGCGGCCTCCCTGGCGGGCATCCTGGTTGGTGCCACGGCCCTTGGTGGTTTGGCGGACAGCTATGGACGCAAATCGATGTTCATCGCGGAGATGATTATCTTCGCCGTGTTCTTGGTGGGTCTGACGGCCGCGCCCAACTTCATCACGCTGGTCATCTGTCTGTTCGGCGCCGGTATCGCACTGGGCTGTGATTACCCGACCGCGCACATGGTGATCTCGGAGAGCATTGCGACCTCGATGCGGGGCCGGCTCGTGCTGAGCGCCTTCGCGTTCCAGGCCGTCGGAGCGTTCTTCGGCACAGCGCTGGGCTTCGGCATCCTGTATGCCAACCCGAACTTGAACGCCTGGCGGATGATGTACGCGGCGGCGATCGTTCCGGCGATCCTTGTCGTCATCGGGCGCTTGTTCGTCACGGAGAGCCCGCACTGGCTGGTGTCGAAGGGCCGGATCGAGCACGGGGAGAAGGCCACCTCCCAATTGCTCAAGCGCAAACCGCAGTACCCCAAGACCGTGTCGCTGGGACACCTGGTCCACACGCACAAAGCCGCCGAAGGCAGCGGGAGCTACTTGGCGCTGTTCAAGAAGAGAAACCGTCGCGCGACGATCCTGGCCTCGGTTCCGTGGTTCCTGCAGGACCTGGGCGTCTACGGCATCGGCATTTTCACACCGACGATTCTGGCCGCCGTCATCGGCAAGGAGTCGAAGTCGCACGGGCTGGCGGACACCATCCACAACGACATGCTGGGCGCCAAGGGCTCGGCCCTGATGGACACGCTGTTCGTCTTGGGTATCGTCGTCGCCATCGTCCTGGTGGAAAGAGTCGGGCGGATCAAATTGCAGATCTGGGGCTTTATCGGCTGCGCGGTGGGTCTGTTGCTGTCCGGGCTGTCCATCCGTCCGGACGGCAGCAACGTCATGTGGTTGCTCTTTCTCGGTTTCACGCTGTTCTACTTCATGGTCAACTTCGGGCCGAACGCCATGACCTATCTGCTTGCCGGCGAGGTCTTCCCCACCGAGGTCCGGGGCAAGGGTGCCGGCTTCGCCGCGTCCTTTGCCAAGATCGGCGCGGTGTTGACGGCGTTCCTGTTTCCCATCCTGCTCAAGACCATCGGCACAACCGCGCTGCTGTGGGGCCTCGTAGTGTGCTTCGTGCTGGGAGCCATCGTGACCTATTTGTTCCGGATCGAGACCGCCGGGGTGAACCTGGAAGACGTCGGCAAGGAACACGTCGGCACGGAAAACGTCGGCACGGAAGAAGCGGCAGCGGCTAAGTAATAGCCCAGCCCCCGCCGCGGCAATCGGTTGCCGTAGCGGGGACACCGCCGCCGAGGCGATACTCGTCAGTCATGACCGACTACGGGGATGGCGTGTTGTCGGATGCCCAGATCGCGGCGATGTCACCGGCCCAACGCAGGGACTTGATTCAGCGGCTGGAGCGTCCTCTGGACGAGGTGTTTCCATCGGCAATCGCACGACGCATGCGGCGCAACCGGTTGACGTTGATGGTGGGCGGGGCCATCGGGTTGATCCCGTGGATGGTCTACCTCGCCTTCACGCTGCCCGGGAACTACGTCGCGCATAACTGGCCGGCGACGTGGATCGGCTTCGACTGTGTGCTCATCGCGTTCATGGCTGCCACCGCGGTGCTGGGCTGGTTACGCCGGGAGCTGGTCATACTTCCGGGATTCACCACAGGAGTTCTGCTGATCTGTGACGCCTGGTTCGACATCATGACCGCCGAACCGGGTCAAGTTGGGATGTCGGTGCTAGCCGCCGGCGTCCTCAACCTCCCGATCGCGGCGATCATGATCACCGGTGCAGTCCGGATAATTCGGCTGACCGCAACACGGCTGTGGTTCCTCGACCCTGCTACGCCGGCGTGGCGCCTGCCGTTGGTGCCGTAACGCCGTCGCGCGGTAACCTCATTCTCACAGCGTGATGAACACGCGACTGAGGAGGCGGGATGGCCCCGGATGACGAAGCCCAACCGACGACACGCGATGCCCGGTTCATCAAGACCGCTGTGGAGATATTGGGCGAGACCGGGCGGACTGACTTCACCGTGCAAGAGGTGGTCGCCCGCTCCAAGACGTCATTGCGGGCCTTCTACCAACACTTCAGCAGCAAGGACGAATTGCTGATCGCCTTGCTGGAGCGGACCATGGCGCAGTCGACGCAAGCCTGGCGCGCCGAAACCGTCGGGCTGGACAGCACCGCGGCCATCAAGCTGATCATCGACCGGATCAGTGCGGAGCCCGAGTCGAGCACCCAGGACAGCCTGAACCGGGCGATGAATCTCTACAACCAGCACCTGTCCGAAACCCGCCCCCGTGACTACGCCCGGGTGCTCTCCCCGCTGCACGAGCTGATTCGAGACGTCGTGCAGCGCGGCATCACCGAAGGGGTTTTCCGGCCCAATCTTGACGTCGGGCCCGCCGCGGCGATCGTCATGCAGACCATCTTGGGCGCGTTGCGTCTGCATTGGCTTGGAGCCGAATTAACCGGTGCGCCAATCGATTCAGCTCACCTGTACGACTTCTGCATTCGGGCCCTGGGCGCAGACGACGGCGCGCAAGTGGCGCCGCCGACGCTGAGCGAGTTGTTCAACCAGATCGGCATGCGGCCGGGCGATCACCATGGCGAGTTCGCGATGACGATCCCGGTCAGCCCGCAGGTGGTCAACACGTCCGGTGCCCTGCAGGGCGGACTGATCGCCACGCTCGTCGACGTCGCGGGCGGACAGTTCGGACTGGATTACCTGCAGGACGGCACCACGATGACGACCGCCGACCTCTTCATCCGCTACCTGCGACCGATCCGGCAAGGGTCGGCGTTCGCGGTGCCGCGGATGCTGCGCAGCGGCCGGCGCGCGATGGTGATGCAGGTCGACGTCTACGGCGACGGTGACGGCGATGACGCCCAGGAGGAGCTGCTCGCGACGGCGACGGTGAACATGGCCGTCATCAACGGTGCGACCCCCAAGCTCCCCGATTGGCCACGTGCCTGACCGAGCGAAGGCCGATTACAGCTTGCTCCACGATAGTGGTAACGTCATTACCACTATCGCAAAACAAGACTTCTGCAAGGAGATCGCCATGCCGTCTCGCGAGCTTTCCTTCCCGGTGTTCGACGCCGACAACCACATGTACGAACCGCAGGAAGCGTTGACCAAGTACCTCCCGGACAAGCGCAAGAACGTCATCGACTACGTGCAGGTTCGCGGCCGCACCAAAATCGTGGTGCGCGGCCACATCAGCGAATACATCCCGAACCCGACCTTCGAGAAGGTCGCCAAGCCCGGTGCCCAGGAGGACTACTTCCGCAATGGCGCGCAGGGCAAGACCTACCGCGAGATCCTGGGCGAGCCGATGAAGGCAATCCCGGCGTTCCGCGAACCGGCACCGCGGCTGGAGGTCATGGACGAGCTCGGCATCGATTACGCGTTGATGTTCCCCACCCTGGCCAGCCTGGTCGAAGAGCGCATGAAGGACGACCCGGAGATGACCCACGACGTCATCCACGCGCTCAACCAGTGGATGTACGAGACGTGGTCCTTCAACTACCAGGAGCGGATTTTCGCCACCCCGGTGATCACCCTGCCGATCGTCGAGCGCGCGCTCGAAGAATTGGAATGGTGCCTGGAGCGCGGCGCGCGGACCGTGCTTGTCCGCCCGGCGCCGGTGCCCGGCTACCGCGGCAGCCGGTCGTTCGGGCTCGAGGAGTTCGACCCGTTCTGGCAGGCCTGCATCAAGGCCGAGATCCCGGTCTCGATGCACGCCTCGGACAGTGGTTACTCGGAGTTCGCGAACGTGTGGGAGCCCGGCGACGAGTTCCTTCCGTTCAAGCCGACCGCATTCAGGAGCTTTGCGATGGGCCATCGGCCGATCCTGGACGCGATGGGTGCACTCGTGTGCCACGGCGCGCTGTCTCGCAACCCCGAGCTACGGATCCTGTCGATCGAAAACGGCGCCGACTGGGTGCCCGACCTCTTCAAGGGCCTCAAGGGCGTCTACAAGAAGATGCCGCAGTCGTTCAGCGAAGACCCCATCGAGGCGTTCAAGCGCTGCGTCTACATCACCCCGTTCTGGGAGGACCGGTTCACTGAGATCGTCAACATGGTCGGCACCGACCGGGTGATGTTCGGATCGGACTGGCCGCACCCCGAGGGCCTGAAGGATCCCATCACCTTCGTCGACGAGCTCACCGACTTCGGCGAGGAGGATGTCGCCAAGATCATGGGCGGCAACCTGATGAAGCTGATGAAGGTCGCCAAGCCGGTCTCCGCCTAATTCGACGTTCGCTGCCGCAGCGTCAGGCTTCAAGCCTGGCGCGCACAGCGGCGAGGCGTTCGGCCAACTCGGTTTCGTTGATGAGTCCGCGCCGCACGAGCGAGTGTGCCAGCGCGGCCAACCGGCTCTCCGGGTAGGGCAAGTCAGAGTAGACGGTTGCCGAGAGCATGTCTTCTTCACTGCGCTGCTCGACGCCGGGTAGCGCTGCGCCGCGGCTGCTTTGGTCGAGTGCGTCGCAAATCCCGTCGAGGCTCGTTTTCCAAGGCGGCAGCGGGTTGTCGACGCCGTACTTCGCCGCCATACGGCCCCAGACCTGGTTTCTTTCAATAATTCTCGCCAACGGAGCGATGGGTTTGTCGAGCGAATGCCGTTCCCCTGAAGCGCTCATCGGTGCCTCGCCGCTCACTGGTCCGCGGGGTGAATCGCGGGGCGGGTCTGGGTCACCACATTGGTCGTCACGCCAACCTTGGGCAAGGCGACACCGATCAGGCAGTCGCGCGTGACGAGCTCGACCAGTTGATCCTCGGTCCACCCGTCGGTTCCCTCGGGACGCACCGGCATCACCATGAAGCGGTGCTTTTGGTTCGAGTCCTCCACCCGCACCTCAACATCTTCCGATAGGTACAAGCCGAACTCCGCCAGCACTTGGCGAGGCCAGCGCACGATGCGACGCCGAAAGTTGGGCGTGCGGTACCACTCCGGCGAGTTGCCCAGGATTGGACGCGGATAGCAGGAGCAAAGCGTGCACACGATGACGTGATGCAGCGTCGGCGTGTCTTCGAGCACATGGAACGCCGTGAAATCGCTGGGTGTCCCGAAGCCGGTGGGTTGCAGCCAGTCGACGCCGACTTCTTTGCTAGCGGCCATGGGATCGGTGAGGACCAGTTTCCTGAACTCGGGATCGATCCACGCCCGCGCCACCAGATGCGCGGCAGGGGTTGGGCCGATCTGTTCCGCGAATTCGGTGAAGTGTCGGTGTTCCTCAGCAGTGAAAATGCCTTTTTCTATGCATAATTCGCGAAGCGCGATCTCCAGGACTTCAAAGTCGGTGATCTCGTCCACCATGGGCGCAGCGGTACGGTCGTGGTCGTGGTCGGTCATGCTGCCGCCTCGAGCCACCGCTCAGGGATCTCGGTCTGCAGGGTGTCCTTGCCGAGGCCCGTGTAGTTGTGCCACAACTCAGACATGTTGAACCGCACGATGTAGAACCACTCGGGCTTCTGGTCCGGGCCATCCCACGTCTCGTCCTCGGCGGCCGGGCTTTCGTAGGAGACGACGGCGATCTCCCCCGTCGCGCCACGAACGTACTCTTGGGTGCGGGTGTAGAGCAGCGCGGGAAGCTCTCGCACCACGACACGTTCACCGACCTTGAACTTCGGCGCGCCGGCCTGGCCGGCGAACACTTGCGGGTCGCCTTTGCCGACGGCGTGGGTATGGTGTCGATTACGTTTTACCGCGGCGGGGTCACCTTCGAACTTGGGCTTGGCCTCCAAAGGCTTTCCCCGCAAGCCGCCTGGATACCGTGCCTTCACCTCGGCCATGCGTTCGGCCAATTCAGTCAGACCGATGTGGTGCTTTTCGGCGAGTACGCGCGCGACGGCAAGCAGCCACCGCCCGTAGTAGGGCAGCCCGAGATAGATGGTCCGGCCCAGGTCGACGTTGCCCATCCGACGCCGTTCCTCGGACAACCAGATCCCACGCCAGCCAAGCACCTCACACATCACGTAGGTGTTTTCTTCCCACATCTCGTACTGCTTGTTCTCGAACTCCCTCGGGGCGTCCGGCTCACCACCGACATCGTGCGGAGTCTTGGTATAGGCGGCATATCGATCGTGATCGATGAGATCGGGGGTGGGCGCGTCCGGGAGTTCGGGGTAGGAAGACTGAAGGCGCGCCACCAGTTCCAGCTGTGCTGCTCGGTCCGACGAGGTCGTCATGAGAGGTCCATCCGCTACGAGGGGCGTCGAGTGTCCTGAATACACTTCACTCCTCCGGCAAACATCGCGCAAGCGTTAAACGAATTCCGATACAGCGGTTTCCGGTACTGTCACGTGGATGGAGCGGCGCGTCCTGGAAGCGGTCATCTATGAACGCGAACCGCCGATTGCGCGGATCGTGCTCAACCGCGTCGACAAGGCCAACACCAAAGACGCGACGCTGGTGGCCGAAGTCGACAAGTGCCTGCACGAGGCCGACCGCGACCGCGAGATCAAAGTCGTGATCCTCAAAGCCAACGGCAACGGCTTCTGCGGCGGCCACGTCGCGCGTTGGGGCCCGGACGAGAATCCGTATCCGGACTTCGGGGACACCTTCGAGGATCTCTACAAAGGCACCGCTGATCTGTTTTTGTGGCCGACGCTGTATCTGTGGGAATTCCCAAAGCCGACGATCTCGCAGATTCACGGCTATTGCATGGGCGGCGGCATCTATCTGGGCCTGCTGACCGACTTCTGCGTCGCGTCGGAGGACGCGTATTTTCAGATGCCGCTTGCGCAGAGCCTCGGCGAGCCGGGCGGGCACACCATGATCGAGCCGTGGCTGCTGATGAATTGGCATCGCACCATGGACTGGTTGCTGCTGGCACCGACGCTCTCGGCATCCGAAGCGCTGGAGTGGGGGCTGCTGAACAAGGTGGTGCCGCGCGACGATCTCGAAGCCACCGTCGAAGAGATGGCACGTAAGATCGCCCAGATCCCGTTGACCACGTTGATGGCGGTGAAGAACAACGTCAAGCGGGCCTATGAGCTGATGGGAATGCGGGTGCACCTTCAGGTCAGCCACATCTTGACCAACATGGTCGGCGCGGCTTCCGACGTTCAGGCCCGGCGAGCCGAACTCATCCAATCAGGCTTGAAACCAAGAGATTTCGTGGACCGCGACGAACCCGAGCCTGCTGGCGATTAACGACTCTTCTCGCCGGCCCTGTCCGCTGCTAGCCTGCGTCCTGCCGCGTGCCGCGCGGCGACATAGCCGAACACCATCGTGTAGGCGATGCTGCCGCCCGCCCCCAAGTAGTTTCGGCCCATCACCGTCGCGGTGATGTTGCCCGTCGCGTACAGCCCCTCGATCACGCGGTCGTTCTCGTCGAGGACTTGCGCGTACTCGTTGGCGACCAGCCCCCCACACGTTCCGACATCGGCGGGAACAACCCTGGTGGCGTAATACGGTGCCTTATCGAGTGGCCCGATCGCAGCGTTGGGCCGGTACCCGGGGTCACCGAGGCAATCGTTGTACGCCGACTGGCCGCGGCCGAAGTCCGGGTCGAGGCCCTTGGCCGCAAAACCATTGAAGCGCTTTACCGTCTGCTCCAGCGCGCCAGCCGGGACCTCCATTTGGCGCGCCAGATCGGCGATGGTGTTACCTCGCAGCACCGCGCCCCGCTCGATCAGGTCTTGGGGGAGGCTGCGCTTCTTGAACGGGTTGGCCCCCGAGACGTATCTATGTATGTAGCCCTCGTCGAAGACCATCCAGCACGGCACCGCCTTATTGGCATACATCGCCTTGCCCACCTCGACGTATGAGTTCGACTCGTTGCAGAATCGCCTGCCGGCGCCATCGACGTAGATGGCCCCGGGCCGCTGCCGACCGCTGCCAAGCGCTCTCGCGGCGTCACCTCCGTCGGCGATGAAAATCGATGGCAGCCACCAGGCTTCGTCCAACAAATCGGTTTTCGCGCCGAGCCGCATCGCCGTCTGGAGCACCTCGCCGGTGTCGCCGGCGTTGGCGATCGACCACCGCCCATCGTTCGGTTGGTCGCCGCCGTAGCGGCGGCGCATGTCGGCGTTACGGCTGAAGCCGCCGGCAGCGAGCAGGACCCCTTTGCGCGCTTCGATATTCAGCGATGTGCCGTTGTGAGTAACGCGCGCGCCGATGACACGACCGCCGTCGACGATCAGGTCCTGCATTGCGGCCTCGGTCCAGATCGGCGGCTCGCCGCAGAGGTCCATCAGAGCCTTGAGCATCTGACCAATGAGCGAGGCTCCGTTGGTAAGGAGATCTTGACGTCGCAGCTTGGCGGCCCTGGTGCGCGCGAACACCCGCGTCGCAACGGCGAAGGCCCGCGGCGATCGATTGAAGTACTGCACCGCGCGCAGCTCGTTCGTCTTGAGGACGAACCCGCCGTAGCTCTTGGCCATCGACGGCTGGACCTTGTCGCTCCAGGTACCCAACGCTGCCGCGTCGTACGGGACACCTTCGATCGCGCGGCCAGCTTCGTTGCCGCCCTTGTGGTTTGGGTAGTAGTCACTCCAACCCGGGCATCGCACGAGCCGAACGCCTTTGCGTATCAGGAAATTGATCATCTCAAAGCCCGCGGTGAGGAACATCTCGCGCCGTGCCAGGGATGAGGGCTCGCCGATATCGCCAACCACGTCGTCGAAGTACGCCAGACCGTCCTCGTGCGAATCCGGGATGCCATCGGCGCGCATCAACGGGTTGTTCGGCAGCCACACCATGCCACCGGAAAGTCCTGTGGAACCACCCACCAGAGCTTGTTTTTCGATCACCAGCGGCTCGATCCCGGAGTCGAGCGCCGCCAGGGCCGCGGCCATCCCGCCTCCCCCGCTTCCCGCGATGAGCAGGTCGACGGAGTGGTCCCATTGGGCGGTCATGGTGCCTCCGTGTTGAATCCCAGATCGACGATCGGCACGTCGATGGTGGTATTGGTTTTCTGGATCGCAGGTACCAAGGTGTCGTAGGGCAATCCGGCGAGGAAGCCGTCGACGACGCGTTCGAAGTTGGATATCAGCCCTTCGATCTGGTCGGACAGCCGCATGTACTCGAATCCCCTGGAGTGCAGTCCTTTTTGCTGGCGGGGCAAGTTTGAGAAGTCCTGAGCCGGGATCGGTGGCCAGCGTGGGTCGTCGGGTGCCATCGGCTCCGGCGGCGTCGGCTTTCCCGTAGAGAGGTCGGAGGGCAACCGGGTGAGCGACCAGATCTCGAACAGGGTTTCCTCGGGCCCGAGCGGGCGGATCCGATACGACGAGGCGCTGCTGTAGGTGGGCAGGATGAAGTGATGCGGAAAGCAGAACCCGATCGCGTCGGTAATCCCGCGGCCAATGAGGTCGTTGAGGTCGGGCATCTTGCTGCCCCGCGCCCGATGCCAGCTGACGACGGCGTCGTTGAGCGCGCTGCGCCAGGCGGTCATCGCCTCGGCCGGATCGGACGGCAGTTCGATGGTCTGCATGCCCTCGGCGATGCGGATGTCGTTCTCGTGGGTCATCCCGCCCATGCCGTCACCCAGCGTGCGCATGAAGTAAAGGCTGCTCGCGACGACGGGATGCACGGCTTCCGACGGACTGCCGCTCTGCGCTGACGGCAGCAACTGCGGATGGGTCTGCGGGACGTGGTAGCCCTCCATGAACGCCGCCGTCGCCAGTTTCCAATTCACCGGCAGCCGGCACGACTGCCACCACTCGACGCGCAGCGAATCCACGTTCCAGGCATCGTAGATCGACGCGAACGGCTCCTGGCAGGCGCGCAACGGCGGGGCGTTGTCGTCGAGGTTGATCCACGCGCATCCGCCCCACAGCTCGCACCTGACCGAGACGAGTTGCAGGTCGTCCGGGCTCATGTTCTCCTCGGCGAACACCTCAGGTCGCAACACGAACGTGTTGTGGCCGTCGATGCCCCAACACCAGCCGTGGAATGGGCAGACGAAGGTGCGCCGATTTCCGTTGCCCTCCACCAACTTGACCCCGCGGTGGCGGCATGCGTTGTGGTAGGCCCGCACGGTTTCGCTGTCCGCCCGCACCACGATGATCGACTCGTCGAGGATCTCGTACTCCACGAAATCGCCCGGCTTGGGGATCTCCTCGAGCCGGCATGCCATCTGCCACACTCGCGGCCAGAACAACTCGGCTTCCATCGCGTAGAAGTCCGGGTCGTAGTAGCGCTGCTTGGGAATCCGATTGGCGGTCTGCACCGCCCATGGCACCGGAAGCGGTTGCCAGTTCGCATCGGTCCGCGCAGTGGTTGCTGGGTTGGCCATCTCAGTGTCCCTTGTGTTGCCTTATACGATCCGTGATACCCGCCCTTGCCAGTACCGTTCGCGGATTCGCCTTTTATAGAGCTTTCCGTTCGGGTCCCGCGGCAACTCCGGGTCGAATTCAACTGTGCGTGGGCACTTGTAGCCCGCGAGGTGTCTTCGGCAGTACTCGATGAGCTCAGCTGCGAGGTCGGGCCCGGGTGTCACGCCGTCGACCGGTTGCACGACGGCCTTGACCTCCTCGCCGAACTCGTCGTTGGGCACGCCGAACACCGCCGCATCGACAAGTTTGGGGTGCATGATCAGCAGGTTCTCCGCCTCCTGGGGATAGATGTTCACCCCGCCGGAGACGATCATGAAGGTCGACCGGTCGGTGAGGTAGAGGTATCCGTCCTCGTCGACGTAACCCATGTCGCCCAACGAGCGCCACCCGCGGTCGTTGGACACCGACGCGGTCTTGGCCGGGTCCTTGAAGTATTCGAAGGCGGGTCCACCTTCGAAGTAAAGCTCGCCAGACTGCCCGACGGGAAGCTCTTGTCCGTCCTCGCCGACCACGTGCACCGGCGCCATGGGTATGCCCACCGAACCCGGGTGGGCGAGCCACTCCTCGGGCCCTATCGTGGTGCCCGCGAATCCCTCAGTGCCCCCGTAGTATTCGTGGATGATCGGACCGAACCACTTCATCATCTGATCCTTGACGTCCACCGGGCACGGGGCGGCCGCATGGATCACACATTTCAGGCTCGAAACGTCGTATCGCTCACGAACCGCTTTGGGCAGCTTGAGCATGCGGACGAACATGGTCGGCACGAATTGCGCGTGGGTGACCCGGTGAGTCTCGATCAAGCGCAGCACGGCTTCCGCGTCGAACTTGGGCATGATGATCGCTGCAGCGCCAACCCGGTTGACCGCCATCGTGTAATTCACCCCGGCGGCGTGGTACATCGGCGCCGGCGACAGATACACGTCGGCGGGGCTCAACCCGTACTTGTGAATCAGCGCTATTTCCAGCACCGACTGCGCCCATGACCCGTTGCCGTCGGTCGGCAGCGGCCGGCGAACGGCCTTGGGTCGTCCGGTGGTGCCCGACGAATACAGCATCTCCGACCCGTCCGACGCCGGGGGCGCCTCACGGGCCGTCGCCACAGCATCGTCGTAGGATTGCCAGCCGGGCAGTTCGCCGCCCACCGCGACGTGGACGTCGACGGCGGCGTTGGCTTTACGCAGATGCGCCGCGAGATCGCCCATCGAAGCGTCGACGAATACCGCCTTGGCATCGGAGTCGTCAATGACGTAGGCGACTTCGTCGGGCGTGAAGTGGGTGTTGACGGCGGTGTAGTACAGCCCGGAAAGCTGGCAGCCCCAGGTGATCTCGAAGAACTCCGGCCGGTTCGGCAGAACGAGAGCCACGCCGTCGCCGCGACGCAACCCGGCGCGCTGCAGCATCGCGGCGACCCGTTGACTCCGTGCGTACAGCTCGCCGAACGAGATCGTGTCACCATCCGCGATGATCAGCGCCGGCGCCTGGCCGGTGCTGCTCGCGTGATCGGCGATGTTCACGAAGCAGCCTAAGTCGTCGCCGCGCCGTCGGTCTGCGCGGCCGCCGCGGCTTGGCGTCGGGCTTGCTCGGACGGCAGCACCTTGTCCTTGAAGACCGTCTGAATCAACTGCTGCACATCCTTGCTGATCGAGGCCAGCGCGACCAGGTCGTTGGAACTCTGCCAGTGCACCCGCATGCCCATCAGCTCCCAGGCCCGTTTCAGGTTGGCCTTCGTCGCCAGCAGCGTGGTCATCGGCGCCTGGGCGATGTGGCGGGCGATGGCCTCAACCCGCGCGTCGAGTTGGTCGCGCGGAACGACCTCGTTGACCAGACCGACCTCCAACGCCTTCTTGGCGTCGATGACCTCGGCGAGGTAGAGGTAGTACGCCGCGCGCCGCCAGTTCATGAATACCCATGGCTCGATGGAGCACTCACCCGAGGGCATGCCGAAGCCCTGCAACGGCGGGTAGGAGAAGTACGCGTCCTCGGAGGCGATCACGATGTCGGTGGTCAGTCCGTAGTGCGTGCCACCACCCACGCAATAGCCGTGCACCTGCGCGATGGTCGGCTTGGAGAACTCCCACAAGTTCAGGATCGGTTTGACGAACAGGTCGGTCTGCGGCTTCCAGGGTGTGCCCATCACCTTTGCGCCCTCGACGAACTCCGGGTAGTCGACGGCGTTGTTGCCGATCGCGTGTCCCGAGCAGAAGCCCTTGCCGTTGGCCTTCAGGATCAAAACCTTGATGTCATAGTCACGGTCGGCGTCCAGCAGCGCGGCGTCTACCTCTTCGGCCAGCTTCTGGTCCTGGGCGTTGGCCTTCTCGGGCCAGTTCAGCGTGACCTTCGCGATTGCCCCTTCTTTTTGGTAAATGATTCTTTCGCGGGTCTCGTTGAGATCCATGGCGCTTTCCTTTCAATACCCTGGTTACGAAGTAATGACGCCGATTTCGGCGCCGATGTCGTAGGTGGTTCCGATCTGGCCCGTCCACTGCACAGTGCCCGAGGCGCCGGCTTCGATTTCCTGTTCCACCTTTTCAGTGGCGATCACATAGATCGGTGTGCCCTCTTCGACGTGCTGCCCGGCATCGACGAGAAAGTCGGTCAGCTCGGCTTCGGCCACGGCTACCGATACCCGCGGAATACGAATAATGAAGTCACCCACGGACTTTAGCCTTATCCAGGGTGCGCTTTGCCGCTTCGACAATGCCCGACGCCGATGGGTAAACCTGCGCCTCCAGCGGGGCCGCAGCGGGGTTGGGGACGAATCTGGCGCCCACCCGCTCGACGGGCGCGGCCAGTTCGCCGAAGAGTTCGGACTGCAGGATCGCGGCGATCTCTGCGCCGGGCCCAGCGAATTGGACTGCGTCGTGGACGATCACGGCTCGCCGCGTCCGGCGCGCGGATTCGATGATCGTCTCGACGTCGAGGGGAACAAGCGTCCGAAGATCGACGACCTCCGCGCTCACCCCCTCGTCGGCCAATGTGGCAGCGGCTGCGAGGGCTTCGTGCAGGCTGCGGCCGTAGCTGATCACGCTAACGTCGGTGCCGGCTCGCTTGATGTCGGCTTGGCCGAGCGGGATCGAGAACCCGGGTTCGAGCGGAACAGGCCCCTTCTTGCTTTGCAGCCGAACGGTTTCGACGAACAGGCAGGGGTCCTCGTCGAAGATGGCGGTGGTCAGAAGGCCCTTGCCGTCGCGCGGGGTCGACGGCACGATCACCTTCATCCCGGGGATGTGCATGAACCACGCTTCCAGGCTTTGCGAGTGCGTGGCACCGGTGGCCAGACCCGCATATACCTGAGTGCGGATGGTGATCGGCGCGGTGGTCCGCCCGGCGGTCATGAATCGCAGTTTGGCGGCATTGTTGATCAACTGGTCGGCGGCGATGCCGATGAAGTCCATGATCATGATCTCGGCCACCGGCAGCAGCCCGTCGATGGCGGCACCGATCGCCGCACCGACGATCGCGGCTTCGGATATCGGTGTGTCCAGCACCCGGTCGTGGCCGTACTTCGTCGACAACCCTGCCGTCGGACCGGTCGCTCCGGGATCGGCGATGTCCTCGCCGAGCAGGAACACCCGGTCGTCGGCCTGCAACGCTTCGTCGAGCGCGAGGTTGAGGGCCTCGCGCATCGTCATCTCTTTTTCGTCCATGTCTTTACACCGGGTATTTGATCGGGGCGGCGTACACGTCACGGTCGAGTTCGGCCACCGACGGGGAGCCGGCGCTCATCACGGTTTTCAGCGCGGCCTCGACCGTCGCCGCAGCCTCGTTCTCGACGCGGTCGAGCTCATCAGGACCGCAGATGCCGGAGTCGGCGAGATGGACGCGGAATTTCGGCACCGGATCGGCGGCCATCGCCGCGGCCAGCTGTTCCTTGGGGATGTAGGGCATCCGGTCACCGAAATAGTGGCCGCGGAAGCGGAATGTCACACACTCGAGGAACGTCGGGCCGCCGCCGTCGCGCGCCCGCTGCAGCGCTGCGTCGAGCGCGGCCTTGACGGCCAGCGGGTCGTTGCCGTCGACGCGCACGCCCGGCATGCCGTACCCGGCCGCGCGGTCGGCGACGTGTTCGAGTTTCATGGTGTCGGCCGTCGGCGTCATTTCGGCGTAGAGATTGTTCTGGCACACAAAGACAACCGGCAGATCCCACAGCGCGGCCATGTTGGCCGCTTCGTGGAATGAGCCGGTGTTGGTCGCGCCGTCGCCGAAGCTGACCACCGTGACGCGGTCGAGGCGCTTGCGTTTGGCAGCCATCGCCAGTCCCACCGCCACCGGAGGCCCGGCTCCGACGATTCCAGTCGAAAGCATCACGCCCTTATCGGGTTTGGCGATATGCATGGTGCCGCCCTTGCCACGACTGGCGCCGACCGTACGGCCCATCATCTCGCCGTAGATCTCCTCGAGCGGGACGCCCTTGCCGATCAAATCGTGCAGTCCGCGATAGGTGGTGACCAGCTGATCGTCGGGTCGCAGCGACACACCCATCGCCGCGGCGATCGCCTCCTGGCCGCGCGACGGCCAGTACACGCACATGAACTCTCCGGTGCCGATGCCTTTCGACAGCCGGTCGTCGGCCGCCTTCATCAGCACCATCAGCGCATAGATGCGCTTTTGGATCTCCGGACCTATCTCTGCCGTGGGCGTCACTTGGTGTAGGAGCCGATCTGCCGGTAGACCTTGGGAATTGGCGGTGGCTCCAAGCTGAGGTACTGCAGCGAGGACATCTTGCCGCTGGCACCGAGCTCCCCCAGCCGCTGCACGACGCCGTCGAGGTCGTCGCAGTCCAGCTCGTAGATCGCGATGAAGGGGCCCTTGCCGTCGGTGGGCGCGAACCGGCGTGCCGAGACGATGCCGTCTACCGAGCAGATCTCCGCCAGATGGGTGTCGTTGTACCAGTTGTGATAGTCCGCCTCGCGGTCCGGCGATACCGGCATCGTCTCCAGGTAGATGACTCCCTTAGGCATACTCCCGCTCCTCCGTTTCGCTTGCACCACAGTTCGATTGACTCAACCTCATCCGCCCGACCACGGCTTCACCTTGAGGAAGCCACCGGCGTCGACGCGCAACTGCTGGCCGGTGACATAACGTGCAGCGTCCGAGGCGAGGAACAGCACGGCCTCACTGATGTCCTCGGGTTCGACATACGGCACCGGCATCGCCTGCACCAGTGGGAAAACCGGCTCGGCATCCTCGCGGGTCGGGTTCTTCAGGTCGGGCCGGAAGGCTCGGTACATCGGCGCGCTGTGCAGCATGTCGGTATTGACATTCGTGGGGTGCACCGCGTTCATCCGGATGGAGAACTTGGCCAGCGCCAGCGCGAAATCGTTGACATAGTGCGCGGCAGCTATTTTCGCGAACGCATATCCGGCGCCGCCGGGGCCGCCGTCGATGCCGGTGGTGTTCATCGACGACATGAATGCAGCGTTGGATCCGATCACGATGATCGAGGCGCCGGCCTGCAGGTGTTTGAGGCTGGTGTGCACGAGGTTGATCACGCCGAGCAGATCGACGTCCACCGCGTCGGCGAAGGCCTGCGGCGGCAGGCCCGCGGTCAACGGACAGATGCCCGCGTTGGCGACCACGATGTCCAGATGTCCTAACTCGCCGACGCCCCGGTCGATCGCCGCGGACAAGGCGGCGCGGTCACGAACGTCGGCGATCTCGGTGAAGGCGCGCTGGCCCTCCTTCTCGACCAGTCGTGCAGTTTCGTCGAGGTCCTCCGGGCGGGCCAGCGGGTACTCGTTGGTTTCGATGTCTGCGCAGAGGTCCACCGCGATGATGTCGGCGCCCTCGGCGGCGAGCATTCGGGCATGAGAGCGGCCCTGACCGCGCGCGGCCCCGCTGACCACCGCTACCTTGCCCGTCACTCTGCCCATCGCCAGTCCTTTCTCAGCGC